>Ga0172381_10001449_pt1 | contig 27872 bp, 26 predicted proteins | sample Leawel6488metaG_FD_119754 | JGI IMG/M metagenome (GOLD analysis project Ga0172381, IMG submission 119754) | Leachate microbial communities from a municipal landfill in Southern Ontario, Canada - Leachate well 64-88 metaG | ecosystem: Engineered > Solid waste > Landfill > Unclassified | place... | reverse complement strand
GTCAAAAAGCCCCGATGCGGCAACCGCGTGCGCGCCCTCGGAATCGTTCTCCTCGTCCACGCCAAACACCACTCGCAGGCGCCTGTCCGTCCTCTCCCCGCACGCGCAGAGCATGGCTGCCACACCTGCCTTCATGTCGAACACGCCAAGCCCGGACAGCTTATCTTCTTCCTCGCGCAGCCGAAACGGGTCGCCGCCTTCCCATTCCCCATAGGGGGGCACGGTGTCCATGTGCCCGTAAAGCAATATGGGCTTCCCGCGGCTGCCCCGCTCGCCTACAACATTGAACCGCCCTGGCGCGATTTCCACGCGCCGCACGGAAAAGCCCTGCCTGGCAAGCTGCGCCTCAAGGAATTCGCCCATCTCGCCCTCGCTGCCGAAAACCGAATTTATCGAGACCAGCTTCCTGAGCAGTGCCATCTGTTCCATGCCATCGCCTATGCGTACCAGACATTTAAGCTTTCGTACTTGCCCGTGTATTGCACGTCCCTCCTTGCCATCATTGCGCATGGCCACGGCAGCGTCCCGGCGAATTCCATCCCGGCCTTGTGCGACGACTTGTTCACCCAGCTCCACGGCGCCCTGTCCTCAGAGTATATTATCGCCTTCTCCCCGCCTGGAAGGCTCCTTATCAGTTTCACCGCCTCAATCTGTAGCGCGGTCATGAGCCCCTTCCCGCTGTGCTTTTCAAATGTCGCAAAATCCGAAAGTTCGTAAAGCTTCACGCGCATGCCATTGCCAAGCCCAAGCTCGCACTCCTCGGCGATGAGGGCGGATGCAATCTGCCCGCCGGCGTCGCGCGCCACCACCACGCGGTTGCCGTTCCCGACCATGACTTGTATGGTGGTCTCGTTTATCGGGAAAGTGTATTGCTGGTACGCCTCCTTGTAGAGGTTGAGCAGCGTCCTGATGTCTTGCTCGTTGTGCACGCTGCCGTTTTCAGGCATGGATATCTGGTACCCTCCCGACTCCACCCTTTCAATTGCCTCGGATGGGTTTGCGCGGGCCACCGTGCTCCTTATGCCCTCCAGGCTTTCATTCTCCTTGCGGCGCAGCTTTTCAGGCGGCGTGCGCACGGACTCGTTCCTGCCGAAATATACCATGTCAAAACCAGGCACGGCATTGTCCGCAGGCACAACCGCCTCTACTGAAAATTCCATCTTCCCGCATGAGCGGCTAATGCCCTCCAAAAGCCCCCTTCTCACAAACGCGCGGAAAGTCACCCTCGTCGCCTCTGGGTGCGCCCTCCTGGCATTGTTTGCGTGCGCAAAAGCATCCTGGAAAAGCCCGTTCCTGCTGGTGATGACTGAGGGGCAGAATCCCTTTATCCTTGCGTTGCCCGCGTCAAAGGCAGGCGGCCAGGCAGCGCCCACGCTGCCCACATTTCCGCCTATGCTTGCCTGCTGCAGTGCCATTTGAATCATCTGCATCACTTCTTGTGGCACCCATTTATAAAGCATTCGCCATTTTGTAACGAAAATGGCTATACAGCACACTAACAACACCTAATTTAGTTAAAAGCAAAGAAAAAGAAGACGAAAAAGAGTATTTTGTTTGGCTGGCGGGCTGCGCCCATCCGCAAAAACGCCTGCGATTACTTTTTTAATCTCCCCGCGCAATTCCCGTGCGGTGTTCACATGAGATATTTTTCCGCTATCTTTGCGATATTGGCGCTCTGCGCGCTGGCATTCCCGGGCTTCAATTTCCTTTACCTGACGAACGGCTCCATCCCGTCGGATGCCGGCACGGACATTTCATTTTCACAGCCATCCTCGCTTTACCTCGTGGACAGCAGGCTGTACGTGGCTGACGGCGGCAGGAGCGCGATATACGCGCTTAATGCAAGCGCGAACCTTACGCGCGTCAAGAAAATCAACAATCCTTCCTCAGAAGCCTACCTCAACAACCCCATGCACATGGAATTCGATGGGTCGAGCAGCATCCTTTACATTGCCGGGGGCAGCTCAGGCAACATACTGTATTACAACGGCGAGCGTTCCACTGTGGACAAATGGAACTCGGGCGTCACCAACCTGCAAAAGGCAGCCGGGCTTGCGCTCTCCAACGACACAATATACGTTACGGACGCGGTGCGCGGGCAGGTAATAGCGCTCTCCCGCACCACAAAGGCATTCTCCCGCATCGTCATCCAGTCAGGCGGTTCTGACGGGCTCCTTTCCTCCCCGCAGGATATCCTTTTCCACGATGGCAAACTCTACATATCCGACGCGGCAAAGGGCCTGATATTCGTCTATGACGAGAATTTCACATTCCTCAACATGACCATCGGCCGCGGCAAGGGCGGGATAACGCTCTCCTCGCCCCGCGGAATGGACTTTGACGACAACCGCCTATATGTTGCCGACGCAGGCGCAGGGCGCGTGGTCGCGTTCTCGCTTGACGGCTACCCAGTGGACGTCCTGAATTCGTCCACAACGTGGGGCAACCTATCCTATCCGGAAGACGTGATAGTGGACAACGGCATCCTTTACGTGGCGGACACGCAGAACAGGCTTGTCAAGGCGTTCCTGGTGAACAAGACCGGCGGCGACCCGACGGTGCTCCAGATGATTTCCGAGGCAAATGCATCATGCAACAGCCTCCACTCAATGCAAACCGTCGCCACCTCCCTCAACATATCATTCACGCCGCTTGCAGATTCGGACGCCGCCCTTGCGTCCGCGCAGCAATACTATGATTTGTATGCATTCTCCTCGGCATCATCGCTTGCGCAGAATGCCAAGTCCGGGTGCATGGCTGCCCAGTCCGCGCTCACGCAAAGCGTGGAGCTCAAGATAAGGCAGGCCATCCAGTCCTCACAGGCGCTGGTTGCCCCGTACAGGAACGTTTCCACCACAAATGCTTCGCTTGTGGCGCAGTTCGACAACAAGGCAGCCACAGCGTTGTCTGCGCTCACTTCAAAGAACTATGTGGCATCGTCGGGCCTTGCGCTTGCCCTTCCCTCCCTTGCCAACTCCATCGTGACTGGTTCCGAGTCAAAGGCGCAGGCCGAGGAAGAGAAGCAGCAGAACCAGTCCACTGCATTCCTCACATCCGAGATAACCGCCCTCAACTCGCGGCTTTCCCGGCTCCAGGAGAAATCTGACGCCTACCGCCAGGGCATAAACCTCTCCGGCTCGCGCGCCCTCATAGCGCTTGCGCAAAAGAGCGCGGAGGGCAATGACTTTGCGTCTGCAAACCACTCGCTCGAGCTTGCCCGACTTGAGATAATCTCGTACGAAACCACGCTTGGCGCTTCCACAACGGAAATCGACGCCGCGCTTTCCTCCATCTCGACAACGGAGATAGAGCTCAACGCGTCGGCAAGCGGCTCGCTGTTCGCCCCTGACCTGGCAACGGAGCGCGCACTGATTGCGTCAGCAAAGGATGTGGCATATTCATCCCCATCCTCTGCCGTGCAGATGGCATCGAAGGCAAAGGCCGCGGCAGAGTCAAAAGCCCGCGACTCGCAGGCGATTTCCCTCGCAGCGATTTCCGTTGCCGTCATCCTGTTCTTCATAGCGATAATCGCGGCAGGCTTCCTCTTCCACATCATGAGGAAGAAAAAGAAGGGGCTGTAAAATGCGAATCCCGACGGACATAATGGAGAACACTGCGACGGCGTTTGCGCTTGTCGCCTTCTTCCTGTCACTCTCTGGCATCGTGGCGGCGCTTGCCGTTTATGCCGCGTCATACATGGCGCTGTCCAGCGTGGACGCCACGATTTCCCCGCAGTTCGAGTCGGCGGAATCCGCGCTCACCAGCGCCAGCGCATCCATCTCCCTCGCGGCAAACTCGTCGTCCTATGCCTATGATTCCATAAATTCCGTTTCAGGGGCGCTCCAGTCCTATTCCGATTCCACCGCCTCGCTTTCCTCCTCCCTTTCGGACATCGCCGCCATACCTCCGTTCTCGCTCGACGCCCGCCTCATGTCGGCGGCAGGCGACCTGCGGCAGGCATCAGGGCAATTCGCAAACGCATCGCAGTCCGCCGCCCTCATGGCATCCTCCGCACAATCCGCGGCATCATCGGTGCAGGGCATCGCGGATGGCGTTGACAGCGCGGCTTCCAAGATTTCCGAGGCAAAGCGCAACTTCAAGTCGGCAATGTCGGCACTCAGCTGGCTTTCCCTCCTCTTTTCCCTCTGCCTCCTCGCGCTCTTCTCATCCGTGACGCTGGTGTCCCTCTCGGTGCTGCTCTCCTACTATCCCAACATGCTTGAGCGCGCGGAAAAGGCCGCGGCTGCGAAGGAGAAAAAACAGCAGCAATAGCGCCGCGGAATATTCAGCAGCAAAATCCCCGCATAATCGGCATTGGCGAAGCAGTCTCTTCTTTTCCATCAAAAACAGGTCATTCCTTCCCATGCAGCATGTTCAGTATGCGCGTGTGCTGGCGCCCGTTCGAGGCAAGGAACCTCACCGTGCCCAGCCCCCACCGCTTCCCCTCAAGGTCGGTGACTGTCGCGCCTGCGCACTCGGCAATGAACGCGGCTGCCGCGAAATCGTAAGGCTTCAGCTTGAAGCTCATACACGCCTCGGCCTTGCCGCATGCAACGTAGCTCATGTCGTGCACGGTGGAGCCGAGGAAGCGGGTGTGCTGGCTCGCCTTTTCCAGCGCAACAAGCCCCGGGAGGAAGCCGCTTTCCGAAATCCTGTGCAGCCTGGTGTCGCAAAGCAGGAAGAAATCCTCTACCTTCCCCTTTTTCGAGGCCGATACCCTTTCCCCGTTGCAGGTGGCATGCTTCCCTTTCTCGGCGTAAAACAGCTCCTGCTGCGGCACAAGGTAGACGCCGCCCGCCGTGGGCTTGCCGCACGAATAATGCGCGATTGACACTCCCCAGAGCGGGATTCCCTGTATGAAATTGTGCGTGCCGTCAATGGGGTCTATCACGAAAAGCGAGCTGTGGCAGAGGTCTGCCTTCAGGTACGACTCCTCGGAAAGGACAATGGAATCGGGAAACTCGCGCGCAATCCGCCCCACGATGAATTTTTCCGAGGCAAGGTCCCCGGATGTCGCCATGTCGTTTCGTGCCTTTGCCTTTATGGACAGCCCTGCGCGCTTTGCCTTGTCAATCTCGCGCGATGCGCCGAGAAGGCATTCCTCTATGAATTTCTGCATTCCTGACATGGGCTAAAGGGCGAAGGGAAATAATAAAAAGGGACTTCGGCAGCCGGGCGGCTTCGGGATGGAAATCCTGGCCGCTCCCGCCGCTTCAGCACCCTGCCGGCTTTGGCGCTGAAAACTTCGAGCACACCCACGACTTGAAGATGGCTCCCGACATCTCCCCGACCCTAGGGTCGTTGCCGTTTGCCACGAATGTGGGGAATCCCCTGAAATACTCCTTGTCGGTGTACTCCGTGTAGATTGCCGCCACGTCCTCCTTGCCGCGGCTTGCCTCGTTCCAGTAGCGCACCTCGAACCTGTCGGGCGGCAGTGAGGAGGCCAGCTCAGCCACGATGGGCTTCATGTTCTGGCAGTGCCCGCACCAGTCCGCATACAGGAAGTCAAGCACCACTTCCTTTTTTGCCGCCTCGGAAACATTCTGCTGCACTGCCGCCGTGCCGTTCTGCGCGGTTTGGCCGGTGCCATTCTGCGCCGTGCCGTTTGCCTGCGCGGGCTGCAGTGCAGTGCCATTCTCAAGACCGGCTGCCGGCAGCGTCCCATTTCCCCCTGCAGTGGCATTGCTATTGTTTTGCTGCCCCGCCGCCGAAACATTCGCCGCGCTCCCATTCTGCAAGGGCGCGCCGGCATGGAAATTCCCTGCACTGGCGCTGTCAAGTGCATTGTCAAGCTTCGCAGCCGTGCCCTTCGCGCTGTTTGCGCTGAAATACGCCGAGACCCCCAGAAGCAGCACTGCGGCAAGTATCACGAACCCTATGAGGTATTGCGCGCGGTCAAAGCCCGATTGTTCCGACTGGTCCATCCAACCCCTCCGATATAGTCTGCCCTATTGGAAAAAGCAAATATAAAAACAGGACTGGGGGGAAAAAGAAAAAGAGGAAAAATAAAAAAAAGGAACGCGCTCAGTTGAACGCGTTCATGACTTCCTGGAAGTTCGAGTACGGAAGCGCGCCAGCGAACACTATGCCGTTGCCTGCGCCGTCAACCTCGACAACCGATGCGTCCACGCCGAGCGCGGTGAGGCTGGTTGCGATTGACTGGAGCTTGGCCACAAGCGCGTCGCTCTTCACTCCCTTCGAGTACACCATGAAGCCGGGCGTCCCGCGGATGCCTACTCCTGCCCCCTGGTTCTCCTCGGATGCGACCTGTGCAGCCATTGCGTTGCTGTCAAGGCATGTGTCGAACTTCGCCGAGTCCATGCCGCTTATTGCCTTCGCGTATGCCTTCAGCTCGCTCACGGTAAGGTTGTCCTGGCTGGCGTACATCTTGTTGTGCAGCTCCCAGAACTTGCCCTGCAGGTTCGCGCAAAGCGAGGCTTCGGCAGCCTTCTGCGCATTTGCGTGGAACGAAAGCGGGAACTGCTGGTACACGAACCTCATGTTCGGGTATGCAGACCTCACCTGCGCGAGCGTGGGCTCCACCTTGCCGCAGTACGGGCACTGGAAGTCCGAGTACTCCACCATTATCACGCTTGCGTCGGCGTTGCCCTTGGATGGCGCCGAGCTGTAATCAAGGCCCGACAGCTTCTGCACCGTCGGTGCGGTTGGCGTCGGAACAGTCGTATTTGCCTGTGGCGCAACCGTGCCGGAAAGCGTCGTAACATTGAGCTTTACCTTGCCTATCGCATCCGTGACGGAATTCATTCCCATGAACACGGTGCCTGAAATAAGAAGCGCTGCAAGTATTATCGCGATTCCTATTATGTATTCTCCTTTTTCAATTGCCTTTCCTTCGGCTTTCACGCTATCTGCCATCGTCTCACCTCCAAGTAAAAACGAATGTTTTCCCTTTTTTCCGCACAAGGCTTAAAAAGCCAGGCACTAGCGTTCGGTGTATCTTTGGGGAGAAAGAAACGCATCTGCATCGCGCGCTGCTTCAGAAATAGTACGCCGAGCCAAGCGGCCCGGTGTTTTTGGCATTGCCCACGCATCGCCATATCGTTTCAGCAGCCGTGTTTTCCTTCACGAATGGGTTTTTTTCCTTTTGCACTGGCATCAGCTTCGCTTCCTTGCCCTTCTGCCACATTTTCTCTTCCATCACATACCAATCCGAAACGTAAACGATTTCCTTTTTGCCCGGCACTATCTTCGCGTCCGCTCCCAGCACTGCCTTCGCGCCCGCGTCTGCCTTCACATTCAAGTTGTACGGAAATGGCATGTCAATCCCCCTTCGCTGGCTTCCCCTATGGGAAGGGAGTCGGGATGTATTTGCACGGCTTTTTAAGGTTATCTACACGTGCCGCCATTATTTCCAAAATCAGGCAGTTTGCTCGGTGCCTTCAGCTTCAGCTAAAGAAGCTTGAGCTCTTTCGTATATTTGTTGATGAGCGCCTCGTCCGCAGGCCCAGCGCCAAAGCAGGTGATTGTCCCGGGCTCAAGCTGCGTCTTTCCAGCATCCCGTATGAGCGCGCAGGGCATCTCGCGCTTCATCCTCTCGTAAAGCGAAAGCAGCTCCTCCTCGCTCCCCGCCTTGAGCACGATTTTTTTCTGCCCTTCCTCCTCCCATTCGCGCGCGTCCCCCTTTTCCCTGGAAAGCGCGAGCGCGTAGGCTGAGACCGATGCGTGTGCGCACTGGCCCGCCATCTTCCCCTTTCCCATGCCCAGGTCGCTCCTGATTACAATTGCCTGCTTCATTGCCATGCTGATTAAAACGATTGCTCTGGTTATAATGGTTATGCCGGACCGACTAGCCGAAATCGCGGAGCAGATTGCCTCAACCGAGAAGGCGCGAGGGGAGCTGGCGCAGCGCCTCCGATTCAACTCGGGGAAAATCGAGTACGGGGAAACGCTTGAGCGCGAGCTTGTGCACAAGGTGCCCGTGGTGCCCGTGGACGGCACCATCGCAGCGGTGGACGGCGGGATAGTGGGCGAGGAGCTCCACGGGTTCAATTTCCTCCTCATGCGCGCAGTGGGCGCGCTGTTCACCTACAGCGGCTCAAGGACGGTTTCATACTCTTATTTCCCCTCTTCCCTCCCGCCCATGCAGTACGACGTGAGGAGCGGGCTCGACTCGCACGACGTGATGCTGCACAACTCCCTTTTCCGCCTCAAGGGCGAGCTTTCCCTCGCAGCCGCGCTCATACAGAAGCACTCGCCATCCTACCTCATGATGGACGGCTCGATTGCGCCGCTCCTGTCCGACAAGCCATCCGAGGAGTCGGAGATGCACCCCCTGTACAACGAGGTGCTTTCCGCCTACCAGTCGCTTTACGAATCCGCCTGGAAGGCAAACACCACGCTTCTTGGCGTGATAAAGGACAGCCGCAGCCGCCGGTTCATAGACATCGTCCAGAAGCACTCGCAGGACGAGCCGGGCTTTGCCCACACGTCGGACACCAACTTCCTTTACTTCATGCTAGAATCGGGCGAGCGCACCTGCGCGTTCCCCTATTCCTCGGCATCCGCCAAGCACCCCGTCCTGAAGGACCTGGGGGAGTGGAGCGGGAAAATCCTCTCCTTTTACCTCAAGCCCGTGAAGGACGACCGCCCGCTGCGCGTGGAATTCCTCTCCGGGCAGCGCACGTTCTCCGAGATAGCCTCGCTTGTCCATTCGCTTTCCTGCACGCACAAGGCATACGCCTACCCGGCAATACTCATCGAGGCCGACCTCCGCGCAGCCATGCCGCCCGACGAATTCGAGCGCGCGTACGGCTCGCTTTTCTCGCGCCTTGGCAGGAGCTCGTCATTGATGCGCCTGCGCAGGAACGAACGGCCATTCAGATGAGCCTGCAAGAAACGCTGGCGCCGGGGCGCGGCAGCAGCAGCGGGCGGCGCGCAATCCCGCCGCCTTTCAGGTAATTTTATTAATGGTGGCTCGGAAGAACAAGCGGGAGGTGGGCATATGGACGGCATCGGGCGCCCTGTGGAAGAGGGCAAGGAATATGAGCTCACCATTGACGCGAAAGGCGCCAAGGGGGACGGCATCGCCCATTTGGAGGGCTTCGTGATATTCGTCGCAGGCGGCATCGTCGGCGAGAAAACGAAAGTGAGGATAACCGCGGTGAAAAGGACATTTGCCCTAGGGGAAAAGGCCTAGCTGGCTTCAACGGGTATTTTTTATGTGCGGAATAATCGGCTACATCGGGTACCGCAAAGCATCCGAGGTCATATTCAAGGGGCTTCGCAAGCTTGAATACCGCGGCTATGACTCCGCAGGCATTGCGACTGTTTCTGAAAACGGCATCTCGGCAATAAAGGACATCGGCAGGATTGACGACATCAACGCGCGGCGCAACTTCCTCCAGCTCGAGGGCAGCATGGGCATAGGCCACACGCGCTGGGCGACGCACGGCGGCGTCACGCAGAAAAACGCGCACCCGCACACCGACTCGACGGGCAAGATATACCTTGTCCACAACGGCGTCATAGAGAACTTCGATTCACTGCGCGCCTCGCTTTCGAAAAAGGGGCACAAGTTCGTGTCGGAAACCGACACCGAGGTGATTGCGCACCTCGTTGAAGAGGAGGGCAAGAAAGAGAGGGATTTTGGCAAGGCATTTTCCAACGCAGTGGCAAAGCTTGCGGGCAGCTGGTCGCTGGTCTGCATGCACCAGGGCGAAGAGGTGATTTACCTCTCAAGGAACGGCCCGCCCCTCATTCTGGGCATTGGCAAGGGCGAGATGTTCTGCGCCTCGGACATCCCCGCGCTGCTCGAATACACAAAGAAGGTAATCTACATCGAGGACGGGGACATGGTGCGCTTCACGCGCGACAGCTGCGAAATAACAAACGGCGGCAGGAAGGCCGAGCGCAAAATCAACACCGTTACCTGGACCGCGAAGATGGCGGAAAAGGAAGGCTTCGACCACTTCATGCTCAAGGAGATACACGAGCAGGCGGGCAAAATCCGCGGGGCCCTTGCTGCGGACGCCGCAAGCGCAGCCTTGCTGCTGCGCGGGCAGCAGAATGTCGCCGTGGTCGCCTGCGGCACCTCCTATTACGCAGGGCTTGTCTTCAAGCAGCTGCTGCAATCGCGCCTCGCAGTGAATTGCGACGTGATAATCGGCTCGGAATTCCCGTACGCGCGCACGGGCCGGGAGAAGGTAGTGGTTGCCATTTCCCAGTCTGGGGAAACGGCGGACACGCTTTCCGCGGTGCGCCTTGCAAAAAAGTCCGGCGCAAAAATAATCGGCATCACGAACGTCACGGGAAGCTCGCTCTGGCGCGAAGCCGACGCGTGCGTCAATATCGCAGCCGGCCCTGAAATAGCGGTGGTCGCAACAAAGTCCTTCACCTGCCAGGTGGCGGTGCTTTCCAAGCTCGCGCTCTCCCTTCCCGGAAGCAAGGACGGGCTTGCCGGGCTTTCCGACGCATCCGAGGCAATCGAGGGCATACTGCGCCGCTCAAGCGAAATCGAGTCGCTAGCCTCCCAACTCGTTTCCCACAAGGATTTCTTCTTCATAGGCCGCTCGCTCTCCTTCCCCTCCGCGCTTGAAGGCGCGCTCAAGCTCAAGGAAATAACCTACCTGCACGCCGAGGCATACGCGGCGGGCGAGCTCAAGCACGGGCCGCTCTCCCTCCTGCAAAAGGACGTGGTGGTGGTCGCGCTCGCACCGTCGGGCGCCTCGCTTCCGAAGACGATTTCCAACATGAGCGAATGCCGCGCGCGCGACGCGATGCTCGTGGCATTCTCCGACAGCGACGAGGCGATAGGCAAGAGCGCGCTCTCCTTCAGGATGCCCTCGGTCCCCGAGCTTGCCATCCCGATAGTTTATGCCGTGCCGCTGCAGCTCCTTGCCTACTACATGGCGGTGAAGATGAAGAAGGACCCCGACAAGCCGAGGAATTTGGCGAAGTCCGTAACGGTGGAATAAGCATTATTAATGGCGCCTTCGTTCTTCTTGCTGGTGGTATTCATGGTCTCGCTCAAGAAATACGTGCCCTGCAAGTGCGGCGCGAACAATTCGTTCGACTTCTCGTCCGACCTTTCAGTTGACGACCTCACCCTCACCGCGCGCTGCCCGTCCTGCGGCGCGGCAGTGTGCATAAGCGTCTCCTCGCTACTTTCGCAACCGTCCCCCGCGCAATCCCAGCAGGCGCAAACGCAGCCGCTCGCCCCTGTAACGATTGCCGAGCCTTCAGTTTCCTCCGAGCCGCTTGACGCCGAGACAAAGGAGAACGTGGAGCAGGCGGTGCGCGACCTTTTCAGGTAAAACCTCCTACGCGCAGCCTGTCCGGAAAATGTTATCCATCTTCCCCCAGGCCATTCCCCTCTCCTTGTCGCATGCAAACGTCGCGTCGCACACGTATTCACAAATCCCCTCGCGCTGCTCAATGCCGTCGCCCGCGCCGAACAGGTGCTTGACCGGGATGAACATCGTCTTGAGGTCAAGCGCAAGCTGCTCGAAATGCTCAGATGACATTTTGCCTTCGTCATGCGCTATCCTCGGCATGCTTCCCTGCACAAGGCGCTCATACTCCAGCACCACCGCCGCTTTCGACAGGTAGCGCGCGCTCACCTCTGTCATGGCGGCGAGATTGAGCCCGCTGAGGGCGGCCTGCGGGATTGCCACAATGTGCCCCTCGTTCCGCAGGTTTATCTCCTCCAGGCCCCGCAGCCAGCCGTCACCGTTGCAGGCATCTGGCGCAAAAACAAAAAGTTTTCTCCTGCCGCTTATCTGCCCATGGCCGGAAAAGTCGCTGCAGGAAACAAATGCCGGATTCTCCGGCGGGGCTGGCATGCTTTCCATCGGGGCGTAATCCGCATCCTGGACGACAAACCACCGCATCTCGCCCTGCTTCCGGTATGACGATGAAACCAGCTCGAGGTAGAGCGGAACCCCGCCGTTCATGGCCTCAATCCTCGAATTGTTCTCGGCCAGCCACCACAGCAGCTGCTGGGCTTCCTTCTCAATCCCCTGCCTTATTTCCGGGTAGGCGGATTTCATGAACATGGAAAGCGCGGCTCCGTTGCTGCCTGGCAATTCGACGACTTCGTTCCTGTCCGCAAGCAGGATTTCGCTCCTGGACTTCCATATGCTCGCATCAATCCCCTTCACTATTTCCTTGCCGGCCACGGTGCTGACCTTCCCGTCCTGCCCTATGAGGATGCTCCGCCCCTTCAGGGCGCCGCTGCCCATCCCGTACTCGAAACGCACCAGCCCGCCGCCTCCGCCGTGAAAACGGCTTGTCTTCACCACCGCGCTCAGGAAAGGCGCCAGTGCTGGCTCGTTGTTGCCATCGAAATACAGGTTCCCGAATCGCCCGATGAACTGGGACAGCTGTATGTTCATCCCCTCTTCCGGCACGCTGCTCCCTTTGCGGAATTCTGCCGCAGCATACCCGAAATAGCTCATCAGGACGTTGTACATGCGCCTTGCGAATGCTTCCGCCCTTCCGATTTCCGTGGGGTAGCCCTTGCTGTTGATGAAAGGCTCGGATTCATACACTCCCCTGCCGAGCGAATCCATGGGCGCATCCGAGCGGACGTAAAACGTCCTGCCGTCAAAAACAGCCGTTGCAGTCGGCCAGATGCTTTCGGCTGCCCACGCGCAAAAAGCCCTCACGAACTCCGGCTTCGACCTTTCCTCCAACCCCGCGTTCCACCCGTCCTTCAGCCCGCATTTCACCATGCCTTCCAGAAGCACGTCCGACGAAACGTTAAGGTTCCTTCTCGGGAAAAGGAATCCGCACTCCTCGAGCATGGGTGCCTTGCCCACCAGGTTGGCGCTCTTCCCGCCAAGCCTGCCGTTGCCCATGACGCGGATTGTTGCGACCCCGTCTTTGCTGAGCTGATGCTTCAAAAGTTGCATGCCCCTATATTGCAGCCATCTCCTTTTTAACCTTTCTACGAAACCCCTGTTATTATCACAGGCAGAATCAGCGTTCCATCCCCACAATTTCGGCGAGCGCCTCGGGCAATTCCGTCGTCCCCTCGCTTGAGGAGAAATGCCCGCGCGCGTGCAGCACCACTGTCTTCGCGCCAAGCTTTTTTTCGAACAGCGCAGCCTGCGACAGCGGGACATAAGGGTCATTGTCTGAAAAGATTGCAACCATCTTCCCGCAGTTCCCCCGCACCTTTGCAAAATCAAGCGGCTTTTCCACAAACCCCTCGATGGCCTTGAAATCGTCGCCCAGCTTTTCGGCAAAACCCGCGACAAGCACGGCGCCCCGCACTTTCCTTCCCTTCCCTTCAAGATACCTCAATATTGCAATGCATCCCAGCGAATGCCCCACAAGCACGCAGCCCTCTCCAGCGATGCCAACCTCCTTTGCAATGGCGGCAACCCACTCCTCCGCGCGCGGCTCATCCGGCGATGGCATGGCTGGCGCGCTCACGCTCCATCCGCGCGCCTCAAGCCCGCGCTTGAGGTACGGGCGGAAGCCGCCCATCGGGTGCCCCTGGTATCCATGCACAAAGACGGCTTTCATCGGATTGGAATCGCGATGCGCTTCCAATGCTGAAAAAATTCCGCTGATTTTTTCCATCAAATCCCCAGCGTTTTCCCTGCTTCAGCCGCGCTCCTGATTATCTTCCACGGCCTGTCGGACTTTGGCGCGTGCTTCACGTCGCCTCTTTTTGCAACGCCGGTAAGCACCAGCACCGACTTCATGCCAGCCCTGTTCGCCATGCGAATGTCAATCTCCAGCCTGTCGCCCACGAAAACCGCGTCGCGCGCCCTGATGCCGTGCAGCTTCAGCAGCTCGCGGATAAGGTACAGCGAGGGCTTTCCCACAATCACGTCAGGCCTTCTCCCGCTCGCAAAAACAAGCGCGGCGGCAATCGCGCCGGAGCCTATCGACGCGCCATACTCGCGCGGCAGCGTGGGGTCGTTGTTCGCAAGCACGAACGCTGCGCCCGCGTCCAGGCAGTGCAGCGCATCATCAAGCTTTCCATAAGTAACCTGCCTGTCAAGCCCGCACGCAACAATGTCTGCGTCCCTGCCCACAATCCTCGCGCCCGCCTCCTTCTCCAGCTCGCCGCGGAATCCCTGCTCCCCCACAAGGCAGACGCGCCTTCCCTTCCCGTATTTTTCCACGATATAGCGCGCGCACCCGTAGGAGGCGGTCATCACGTCATCCGCTTTCGCGCGTATGCCGTATGCTGCAAGGTGCCTCACATACTCCGCCCTTCCCTTCGTGGCATTGTTTGTGAGGAAAAGCACGCGCGCCTTCTTCTGCAGCCGCGCAATTTCAGCCGCGACTCCGGGAATCCCGCGCGCGCCCAAATAGACCACGCCGTCAAGGTCGAAAACGATTGCTTTTGGCATGGGCTGATGAGCATGTGGAAAATTAAAAAGGTGCGCGCCATGCCGGGGTGCGCCCGCAATCAAAACCTGGCGGGCATGCCATCTCCTGTGCCGTTGCCCTGCCCTTTAATCAGTTTCTGCATGTCGGGCGAAAGGGTCCTGATGAACGCATCCAGCTCCGGCGTGGTCTCGCCGCGCGCGATTGCAAGGAAATCCGTGTTCAATCCCATCTCGTACATCAGCGTCATCATGTTCATTTCAGCATACTGGTTGCCCGGGTCAAGCTTCATTGCCCTGGCAAGCATGGCGAGCACTGCCCCGTACTCCTCCTTGCTCTTTGCTGTCTTTGCAAGCGCGGCAGCCTCGCGGTTGAGGCGGATTGCCTGTTCGCGCGTGCTGTATTCCATCGTGTTCTTCGTTGATTTGCCCACTATTGCGCCTACGAGAGCCTCTCCCCGAAGCGAGCCAAAGTTCTCTTCCACCCATCCCGGCCTGCAGTCGCATCCTGCAAAAGTCGGCACCACGCTTGCAGGCGCATTCCGTTCGCCCATGTAACTGGGCTGCCCATGGCTGTCTATGATTTTAAGGAACAGCTCAAGCACGAAAATCATGGTTTTTACCGGCGCTGTGCGGTCTGCCTGTTCGTTGCGCGCCATGCGGTTCGCGGTTTCCCTGCAAAGCGCAGTGTGCGCAGCCTCGCACGCCCCCGCCGCCTCCTCAAACCTGCCTGAAAGGTAAAGGTCCCTTGCAATCTGGAAAATCTGCTTCCAATCCATGATTTTCCCGTCAAACTGGCGCGAATATTCGCGTATTCTGCCATACGCGCCTGGCGCCTTCCTGTCAAGTTCCTCGAAAATCAATTTGTTTTCCTCTCCCATGGTGTAAATGTCCCCGGTGTTGACGATGCGCGGGTCGCATTGCCTCTCTCCACGGCCACCCGTTCCACACCTGCCATCATTTGTCTTGACGCTGTAAGAATAATCGCCATTCTCTTGGCGGAAAACCTGCGGCTGCTCCTGCTGGAGCAGCTTGAACGTGGAATTTAGGTAGGTGCCCTCGAACCTTGCCAAAAACTCGTAGGAGAATTTCATGTCGTTCTCCTCCGCCCAGATTATCGCAGAAAAGATGTTGAGGCGTATCCAGGCAAGCTCCACCACCTCGGGTGGCTCTCTCTTTTCGTTGATTTCCCTCTCGCACCTGAATATAAGCTCGCTGCACACCCCTGCGGCATCCACCCAGTTATTGGCTTCAAAAGCATCCTTGGCTTCCTTGATTGCCTGCGGCGGGGTCAGGCGCTTGCGACTGTAATCGTCGGCGGATGCATTTATCTTGTTGCAGTATCTTGAGCCGGTTATCTCCCTATATATTGGCATGTTTATTCTCTCAAGGTCGGATGTTTTGAAATTTGCATTTTCAGGCTTGACAGGTATCATTCTCTTCGTAACCATCATACCACCATATATCATTTCATGCAACGAAAGGAATATAAATGATAGTTATGCTGAGTAAAAAATCACGTATTCTTCTGTGGCGGCCTGCCGGATAGCCGCGCGCGCAGGAAAGCCTGGGCTTGGGCAGATGAAGCAAAGCGCGCTGAAAAAAAGAAGCGCCTCGACCGGGACCGTCAGCCGCGAAGCGGCTGGCGGGATTTTGGCGCAACGCGCCAAAACGGTCAGGCTGGCGCTAACAGGAGTTAGCGCCTCGACCGGGATTCGAACCCGGGTCACCAGATCGACAATCTGGGATGCTGACCACTACACCATCGGGGCAAGGTTATAGGTTATTGCTACAGTTGTCTCCTTATTGCTACGGTTGTCTCCCTTTGTTTTTGTATATGCAAATCCTATCGGATTTCCATATGCGGACAAATTTCTCTGGAAATTTGTCCATAGGAGAATATAAAATCCCGCCAGTGTGATTTGTTCAGCCCTTTCTCACATTTTCCGTGAACGCTTTTGTGAGCGTCCCCATCTGGAGCGAACAAAAGGGTTCTTGAACACACAACATCTTGATGACTGCCAGCACAATCGCCGACGGCCGTTGTTTTACTACAGCCAAGCACTCTACCAGGTTGAGTTATGGCGGGATAAATGAGGATAGAAGGCAAAATATATAAAAAGCAGCAAGCCATCGGCGTTTCACGCCCTTTTTAATATTTGGGCGCGATTTTCCTGCCATGACCCGAAGATGCGACCGCTGCAGGGCGGAATACGAGTCCGGCTCGGACTACGGCGGGCACGACTACTGCATGACTTGTTACGTCGCAGTAAAGCAGGAAGTCGACATCAAGCGCAGGAAGGAGGAACTGCTGAACCAGCAGAAAATCGAGCTTCAGAAGCAGCACCTCCGCGAGCAGTATGTCAAGGACGGGATGGTGCGCCAGCTTCAAGAGCACAAGGCTGCCGAGGAAAGGGTGCAGCAGGGGCTTTTGGCGGAAAGGAAAAAGCGCGATGAACAGGGCGCGGAAATGCGCAAGCGTATGAAGTGGCGCATTGACCTTGAAAAGTACCGCGTGCATGAAAACGAATCGCCCCATTTTTCCGTCTCGTCAGCCAAGCGGAAAAAACCCGTGCCTGGCCCGATTCCGCAAAAAAAGGGCGAACTGGCCACGTACGCCCCCCGCCTCCTGCAGCACGGGAAAAAGGCCGAAGGGAGGAAAAAGGCAAAGCCCATGCCCCTTGCCATAAAACCCGCGCTTTCACTGTCCGTGGCAAGCAGCCTGCCGGTTTCCCTGTCAATCGGGCAGGCCCAGGTCAGCGCCCGTCTTCTCGGGAAGAATTCATCCGCATCATCAATCGCAGCCGGGCTCGAAGTATCCGTGCTCGACTCCCAGAACGCTGCAATTGCCGCAAAGCTTGAGCCCCGCGCATGCACCCTCGAGCCCGAGGGAACGTCCGAGTTCAAGGTCACGTTCGACCTGCCCGAGGACGTTGCGCGCGGGCGGCTCACGCTCGCTTCCTGCCTGAAGGAGAATGCCATCTACATAGACAAGCAGGCCGCGCAAAGCAACGGAGTTTTGCTTTCCTCCCAGGTAAAATCCCCCATGAACCTCGTATATGTGCCTGGAAGCGCAGCATCCGAAGAGGGCAATCTGGTGCTGGCCTTCAAGAACACCGGCGAGAGCGGAGGCATCCTCGAGACGTCCTCCTGGGCTGCATATTTTTCGCAGGAAGGCACCGAGACAAAGGCAATGCTCGCCTCGCGCACCAAGGTGAAAGGCGGGGAAAAAGGAATCAAGCTTGTTTTCGCTCCGGCTGGCGGGGCTGTTCCCCCCGCGTTTCGGCTCCATCTTGTCGGGACGGATTCCAACGGCAAGCCCTATCTCTTGAAGCAGAACATAGCCGAAAAGAGCAAAGCCTCGGGCTAAGGAAAAGGCAAAACCGGAAAGCCGGCATGAAAAAAAACGAAGAGGCAGCTACTCATTCTTCCTAAAGAACGCGAACCCGCCAATCACGCCTATCAGCGCAGCCGGGAGGCAGCAGCATGAAAGCGCGTTCGAGGTGCTTCCGCCGGACGAGGGCGTGTCATTGCCGGCTGTGCTTCCGAGCAGGTCTGCGCCGCTGGAGCTTCCAGTCACCGCGTTGGTGCATTGGTTGCCGACAATATTGTAGCCGCTTGGGCAGCCGCACATTGTGGCATTGTTGAGCAAATACCCGTTCACGCACTGCTTAGGCTTGGCGCTGGAGCACGCGCCCTCCTTTGTTCCGTCCGAGCAGACCACGCCGCAGGTTTCGCCCTGGGCAGTCTCCCCTGTCGGGCAGCCGCATTCCGATGCCTTGTCAACCAGGGCGCCGTTCACGCACTTCTTCTCCTTCTTTGCGGAGCACGTGCCTTCAGGCACGCTTATCCCTCCGTCCGTGCACGGTATTGATTCGCAGAATATGCCCCCTGCTGCAATTTTCTTTCCGGACGGGCAGCCGCATTTCGTGGCATTGTCTGTCAGTGCGCTATTGACGCACATTTTTGGCTTGGTCACTGAAGAGCATTGCCCATTCAGCGTTCCGTCAGAGCATTTTGCCTGCACGCACGTCGCGTCGTCGCCCGTCCCCTCCTGTACCCAGCCGGAATATTTGGAGCAGGGGCACGTGGTCAGCAGGACGCCAAGGCTCGGAGCGGTTGCAATGCCTGTGCATAAGTTGCCGGGATTGACGCTCGAGCACTGCCCGTATAAAGTTCCATCCGCGCAGGGGCTTCCATATGCATATGCCATGCCCAGCGCAAATGCTGCAAATGCCAGAACGAACGCAAAAAATCTCATCCAATCGCCTCTGCCACAAAATTTCATCAAAATAATAAAAAGCTAACTGTAAGCTATGCGATTTTCGCAAAGAAATAGTCCGACATGAACTCCGCGTATTTTTTCGAAACAAGCTTTCCTGCATCGAAAACTTCGCAGCGCGCCATCGCATTTTCCATGTGCTCCGGGATTCCCGCGCCGTGCGGGTGGCGGCACGCGTGCGAAAGCGCAGGCAGCGCCTCGCGCATTTCCCTCCTTTCCACCGCCACAATCCTGTCGTGCTCCAGGTGCAGGTTCAGCGCGTTTTTGTGCCTGCTGGCAAACGCGTCCACGTCTTTTGCAAACCTGATGCCCGGGCCGATTGCCTTCGCAACCGCGGGCAGCTCCCACCTGTCAATCTCGAAAAGTATGGCGCATTCCGCCCCGTCGCTCCAGTGGTAGCAGCCGAACACGGAAAAGCCCTGGTCGGAGAGCTGCCTGGAAAGCGCCTGCGCGGTCTTCTTGAGCTGCGGCCAAAGCACGTCGGGCACCACCTTGGGCGCAGGGAAGCGCACTGCCAGGCATCTTGTCCCCCTCTCCTTCATCGCCCTTGCGATTTCCTTCGGGCTCCTCACGGTTTTCTTGGCGAAAAAGAATTTCTCGGACGGCGCGGCAATGAAGCGGCGGCACTCGAATATGAAGCGCGAGAGCGACGTCTGCGCAACCACAGCCGCAACGTTCCTGCCCGGGTCTGTCGGGTCCACTACGATAAGAGGCGCCTGGGCAAACTTCCTGCGGGCTGCATCCTCGCTCAGGTGCTTTTCAGTGTCAATTACGGGCTGCTCGCCCCACTTCGAGGCGGCTGCCATGAGCGCGCCAAGCGAGCCATGGTGCGCAATCAAAAGCTCGCACAGGTAGCCCGAGAACCCTTCCACGCGCAGCTCCGCCCCGTAAATGCCGAAGTTTTTCATGAAGCGCTTGAGCAGCCTCACGTCCCCCTTCGCCGCAGCGCCAAGCTTTGCATTGATGTATGTGGTGTGCAGCTGCGAGCGGTCCACGGACGAGCCGCGCTCGGAAATGCTTTCTATCTTGTATGCCGGCACTATGTCCGCGTGATAGTCGCGGTAGAAAATCTGGAGGTACGGGTGCTCGGCATAGCGCGCCGAGGAGCGCATGCCTGAAAACGCGCGGCGCGCATACTGCATGCCCATCATGGTCATTTCATGGTGGGGGTAATGGCGCGGGAAAAGCATGAAGATGTCGAACTCGTTGTTGCCGGCAAGGTTCGTCCCCTTGGCGAGCGAGCCTGCCAGCCTCACTTCCACCGCCGGCGGCACCACGCGCTCAAGCTTCCTTGCCATCGCCGTGGCGGTGGCAAAGCATTCTGCAGCCTCGCGCCTGCCGGGGGTTATCTTTGGAAGCACTTTCGCAAAAACTGCGCGCGCACGGGCGCCGTTGTCGGTTTTCATGGGAGCCCTTTCTCAGGCTGGTTTAAAAACGCTTCACCAGCCCGCGCGCACAGGCGGCTTGGCCGAACCCGCCAGCGTGCGCCAAAAACCCGCATGCATAGCCTGGCGCAGGCAAAGCTTATGCAAAAAAATCGTCATGCTTTCTTCGCAGCCGCCCAGTCGTCATGGAACTTCTTTATGCCCGCGTCCGTCAGCTTGTGCGCGAACATCTCGTCCATCACTTTCACCGGCACGGTGGCGATGTCGGCGCCGGCCTCGCAAGAGCGCACCACATGCGCAACCGAGCGCACGCTTGCAACTATGACCTGCGTCTTATAGCCATAATTCCTGAATATCTTCATTATCCTCTCAATGATTGCCATCCCGTCCTCGCCGATGTCGTCCAGCCTTCCCACGAACGGGGATACGTATGTCGCCCCTGCCTTGGCTGCAAGCAGCGCCTGTGCCGGCGTGAAAACGAGCGTGACATTGGTCTTTATCCCTTTTTTCGAAAGCTGCCTCACGGCCTTCAAGCCTTCCGGAGTCATCGGCACCTTGACTACGACGTTCTTCGCCCACGAGGCAAAGACCTCGCCTTCCTTCACGATGTCCTCGGCGCGCTCGCAGTTCCCCTCGGCGGACACAGGCCCGTCCACCATCCTGCAAATCTCCTTCGTGACTTCCTCCTGGCGCCTTCCGGATTTCAGTATGAGCGTCGGGTTCGTGGTGACCCCGTCCACCATGCCCATCTCGGCATATTTCTTTATCATGCCCGCTTCCGCAGTGTCAAGGAAAATCTTCATGTGCCCACCCCAAAATGCAATCATCGCGCGTCAGTGCGTTTCCTGTTTCCGTCCCATCTCTTCCTTCACAGTTTTAATAATGCCGTCCCTGTCAAGCCCGTACTTCCTCATCACTTCGTTCCCCTTGCCGGACTCCCCGAACTTCATTTCCATCCCCATCCTCCTCACGCGCGCGGGGTACGCGCCGGCAAGCGTCTCGCAGACCGCGCTTCCCAGGCCGCCCTTCACCTGGTGGTCTTCCACCGTGACTATGGTGCCGCATCCGCGCGCCAGCTTTTCCAGCGCGGCGGCATCGGGGGATGAAATGGTGTGCATATCCGCAACAGCGGCGCTTATGCCTTCGCCCGCCAGCGCATCGGCGGCGGCAAGCGCGTCATAAACCAGCCTTCCGGCGGCAACAATCGCAATGTCGCCCCCTTCGCAGAGCAGGTTCATCTTCCCGACAGCGAAAGGCGTTTCCGCCGTCGTGAATGTCGGCGTGGCGTTCCTGGTGCACCGTATGTAAAACGGGCCTGGCGACTTCCACGCGGCATGCACCGCCTTCTTCGCCTCCTCAAAGTCGCAAGGCGAGACCACTGTCATGTTCGGAAGCGTCCTCATGAGCGAGACATCCTCAAGCGCCTGGTGCGTCGCCCCGTCCTCGCCGACGTCCAGCCCGACATGCGAGCCCTCTATCTTCACGTTCGCATTCGCATAGCAAATCGTCGTCCTTATCTGCTCCCAGTTCCTGCCCGGGGAGAAAACGGCAAACGCGCCGATGTACGGCTTCTTGCCGGAATAGGCAAGCCCTGCCGCCACGGCAGCCATGTCCTGCTCTGCAACGCCGACCTGGAAAAACCTGCCCGGGAACTTTTTTGCAAACTTGTCCATCTGCACCGAGCCCGAGACATCCGCGGAAAGCGCAACCACGCTGGCATCCTTCTCGCCAATCTCGCAAAGCGCCTCGCCAAACCCGTTCCTCGTCGCGGCCTTTTTCAAATCAGGCGACCTGATGTCAAGGAGGTGCATTTCACTGTTAAGTGCGATTCCCATCTATTCCGCCCCTATCCTCTTCGAGCCGAGGCCCGAAGTCCCTCGCAATCCTTCGGATTGCTCGATTTTTGCCCTTTCTGCCTCAAGCTCGGCAAGCGCCTTTGCAGCATCGTCGGGCTTTGGCGCCACGCCGTGCCACTTGTAATCGTTCTCCATGAACGACACGCCCTTGCCGGGCACCGTCTTCGCAATTATCATGGTGGGCTTGCCCTTTGTCGCCCTGGCCTCGTCAAGCGCGCGCATGATTGCCGCATAGTCATGCCCGTCAACCTCAATCGCATGCCACCCGAACGCGCGGTATTTTTCAGCCATGTCCAGAAGCGGCATCACGTCCTCGGTCTTCCCGTCTATCTGTATGCCGTTCCTGTCGCAGATTGCAACAAGGTTGTCGAGCTTGTATTTTGCCGCAAGCATCACTGCCTCCCATGTGCTCCCTTCCTGGTGCTCGCCGTCCGAAGTCGCGCAGTACACGCGCCAATCAGCCTTGTCCATCCTGCCTGAAAGCGCCATGCCGCACGCAATCGCAAGCCCCTCTCCAAGCGGGCCGGAGGAGTTCTCAATGCCCGGAAGCTTTGCCATGCTCGGGTGCCCCTGCAGCCTGCTCCCCAGCTTCCTAAGCGTGGAAAGCTCCTCGAGCGGGAAAAAGCCCGCGCGCGCCATCGCCGAATAAAGTATGGGGCAGATATGCCCGTTCGAGAGCACGAACCTGTCCCTGCCCTCCCATTTGGGCTGCGCGGCATTGTATTTCATCTCGTGGAAGAACAGGATGGAAAAGATGTCAGCCATGCCAAGCGGGCCTGCGGTGTGCCCGGACGCGGCAGGCACCAGCATCCGAATCACGTCCTGGCGCATGGAGTTCGCCATGAGCGCAAGCTGCTTCGAACTTTCCAGTTTCATATCCAGATAAAGGCTGGAGAATTTAAAAAATAGGGGTAGAAAGGGGCGTTACGTCACGACATTCACGCTTACCGGGATGTTTATCGCCTCCTCGGTCCCGCTCTCGCCGCCAAGCGCGTTCAGCGTTATCTGCGAATTGTAGACGTCCGATGCCGCGGGCGTGGCGCTGACCGTCACGGTGATTGTGGTCCCCATCCCGCTCGCATCGAACGTGCCCGACGGGGTGATGTTCATCGCCACATCGGTGAAGCCCCAGTTCTGCGCGGGCTCCACGCTCACCGCCTCCCCGGACACCTTTGTCACCACGAACTGCGCGGTTCTCGTCTCCCCGCGCGCCATAACTATCGCAATCGAGTGCTTGTCCACGTCAATCAGGTACGGGTATATCTCCACGTACGCGCCGCGCGAGGTCACCCTCATGGGGTATTTGCCCGCCTTTGCCGGGAACTGCCCCGAGAGCGAGGTGCGTGAAATCCCGTTGATGTCCGTGCCGTTCACGTTGATGTTTATCCCGTTCTGCGCGGCGGAAGGCATGCTGTCCGGCGCCCCTATGTACGTGTGGTCGCCCCCGAACACGGTGTCGCCCGGGAGCGTTATCGTTACCTTGCGCACCGCGCCCTCTCCCTGTGCATAGACCGAGTCCGCCGCCTCGACAAGCGCCTGGACCGACATGCGCGCGTCGTCATAGTTCTGCTGCGTCTTTGCGCCGGTCAGCATGTTCGCGGATAGGACAAAGAACAGCATCACTACGATAAGTGCAACGCCCAGTATGATGATAAGCTCGGTTGCAGCCTGCCCTAGTCTCGCCATAAGGCGCTTGCTCGCGCGGGGTTTAAATAGTTTCTACCCATTCCCATTCCATGCTCTTTTCAGGAGTTGCGCAGACTTTCTCAGAGATAGAAAGCACAGCCTCAAGGCTTGAGATGTCCGGCATAATAGCAAAGCTCCTGTCCTCGGCGACCCCTGCCGAGGCGCGCCAGCTCGTCTATATCATGGAGGGCAATGTCCTGCCATCGCACGAGGGGCTTGACGTCGGCATCGGCGAAAAGTTCGCCATCCGCGCAATCGCCCAGACTGCCGGGTACACTGTTCGCCAGGTGGAAGCCGGCTCCAAAAAATCCGGCGACCTTGGCGCCACAGCGGAGGCGCTTCTCTCCAAAAAGGCGCAGCTCTCCCTTGCCTCGTCTGAAAACACGCTTTCAAGGGTGTATGCGTCATTCCTCAAAATCGCGCGCATGTCCGGCTCGGGCAGCCAGGAGGCGAAAATTTCCGTGCTTTCCGAGCTCCTCAACGGCGCCACCCCGCTTGAGGCGAAATACCTCGTGCGCTTCTGCCTCGGGAAACTCAGGCTGGGCGTGGGCGACCCCTCCATAATAGACGCGCTTTCCATGCTGAAAAAAGGCGACAAGGCCGACAAGGCAGAGCTTGAGCGCGCTTTCAACCTCTGCTCCGACCTGGGCGAAGTCGCGGAAGCTTACCTGTCAGGCAGCGACCTCTCCCGCTTTTCAGCCGCTCCCTTCAAGCCCATCCGCCCGGCGCTCGCGGAGCGGCTCCCAAACGCACGCGAAATAATCGAAAAAATATGCAGCGACGGGAAAGGCGAGGATGGGGCGCCAAAGATAACTAGAAAATGCGCTGTTGAAGCAAAGTACGACGGGCTGCGCATGCAGGTGCACGTGAAGGACGGCGAGGTGGAAATCTACTCCCGCAAGCTCGAGAAGATGACGCACATGTTCCCCGAAATCGTGGAAGCCGCCGCCGCGCTTCCGGCAAAGTCGCTCATCTTCGAGGGCGAGGCGCTTGCGTACAACGTGCGCGAGAAGAAGTACTATTCCTTCCAGCAGACCATCCAGCGCAAGCGCAAGCACGGGGTGGAAAAGATGGCGGAGGAATTCCCGCTCCGCCTGTTCGCATTCGACATAATGTACCTTGACGGCGACGACCTCACGCTCACGCCTTATCTGGAACGGCGCAAGGCGCTTGAGCGGCTCGTGAAGGGAAGCAAAACAATCGTCCAATCCGACCTCATCTACACCGACTCGCCCAAGAAGCTCGACGAATATTTCCAGCGCGCGATTTCCGAGGGGCTGGAGGGCATAATAGCAAAGGACCTCGCGCAGCCCTACGTGGCCGGCGCGCGCAAGTTCGCCTGGATAAAACTGAAGAAATCCTACGGCGAGCTGGCGGACAGCGTGGACGCGGTCATCGTGGGCTACTACCTTGGGAAGGGCGCGCGCGAGGAGTTCAAGTTCGGTGGCGTGCTTGCCGCAGTGCAGAACGACGAGACCGGCGCGCTTGAGACAATCGCGAAAATCGGCGGCGGCTTCACCGAGGACGAGATGACCTCGCTTGAGGAAGCGCTCGGGAAGATAAAGACAAAGGAAAAGCCGCGCGGGGTTGTCTCAAAGCTCGTGCCTGATTTCTGGGTTGCCCCGAAAATCGTCATAACGGTTGCGGCTGACGAAATCACGCTCTCGCCCATGCACACTGCTGGCTGTGTCGGCGAGACTGGCTACGCGCTCCGCTTCCCGCGCATGGTCTCCATGCGCGACGACAAGTCCCCCTCCGACGCGACCACTGTGCGCGAAATAATCTCCATGTTCGAGATGCAGCGGCGCAAGAGCGCGCAGTGAAAGAAGAGCGACAAAATGTGCGCGAGGCTCAAGCCGGCTCGCGGCACTTTATTATCAAATCCTTGCCAATCTGCCGTTTCGTGATTTGCTGCCCTTCCATATACTGGATGTACTCAAACCCAAACGTCTTGTAATCCAGCACGCCGGGCGAAGAAGTGGAGTTCTGGCAGACCGAGGAGGCGCCACGGACATTATTGCCTGAGCTGTTGCCGCCAACATACGAATATATGTACCTATAGCAAGTCAGCCCATACCAGTTGCCCGGTGCAATATACTTTTCTTCTCCGGGTGCCAGGTAGTAATAGTCGCTGAAATTCGCATATGGGCTAGGCAGACTGCAAGAACCATCTGCTTCAAATAGAGTTGCCTTGCCCCCATCTCCGCCAATTATGCCGGTTATCCTTATCGGGTACATTCCCGTATTCCTTAGCAACAAATAAGGAAGCGTATCACCGCCGCTTGACGCCCTCGCCCCCGTCTCCATAATCGCAATCGGCGTCGCGCTTCTCCAGTAAATCTGCGACTGCGTGATTTGCGCGTCGGATGCCATTCCTGGGAAAAAGCCAAGGAGCGCGACAGAAACAAGCGCGACAATCAGCACAACGGCTAGCAAAACTAGGTATTCCGTTGCACCTTGCCCAAATTTCATTTTCATGAACATTCCCCGTTTTCTTACAGCCATCCCATCTGCGACGCCACAATCGTTATGAGGTAAAGCACGTAAAACGAGCAGAGAAGCAGCCCCTCTGCCTTCCCGAACTTCCTCTTCACCGCGGCGAAATAGAAGAAAACCACGTTTGCAATCACCGCGAAAATCAGTGCCACCCCGAACACTCCCAGGTGCAGCGATATCGGGCGGATGATTGCCGCCGTGCCCAAAACGAGCGTGATGTTCGCCATCACGCTGCCCATCGCATCGCCAAGCGCAATGCCATACATCTTTTTCCTGATTGCAGCAAGCCCCATCATCATCTCGGGCAGCGCAGTGCCCAGCGATATGAAAGTCGCGCCTATGAAGCTTTGCGCCAGCCCGAACTCGCTCGCAATGCCTATCGCCGAACCGACCACCACGTTCGCGCTCACATACACTGCCAGCACGCTTCCTGCAAAAAACAGGGCAATGGCCGCGCCGTGCCTCTTTCCCTTCTTCCTTGCGGCTGGCATGCCCTGCACCTGCTGGTAAGTTATCACCGTGCTGCCCTTTTTCCCGCGCACCACCTTGTCAATCACAGTCTTTGCGGCATACCACGCAAAGATGATGAACAGCCCGATGCCGTCAAGAAGGCCAATCTGCCTTTCTGCAATCTGCGTCTGGTATATTATGTAAACCGAGACCAGGATGGAAATGATGAGCACGAACCCAACGTCCTCAAGGCTCTTCCTGTCAACCTTGAAGCTGTAAAGGATGGCTCCCATGCCCAGCGCAAAAAGTATGAGCGCCACGTTGGCGCCAAACACATTGCCGGCGGTAAGCTCGCCCTGGCCTGCCACTGAAGAAGTGATTGCGATGGACAGCTCGGGCAGCGAGGCTATCACGCCCACAAGCAGCATGCCCATCACCATCCTGCTTATGCCGAAATAATCCGAAAGCCTGCCTGCCTGCTCGACGGCGATGACTGATGCCCTCGAAAGCACGAACGTAAACGCAACAAGCAGCGCGAACTCAAGGAGCATGCACCCGTTTCTCGCGCGCATTATAAAAGCGTTTGGCTGCCGTTGCGCAGCCCAGCCGAGGCGTGCAAGGCGCAAATGGAGATGGCATGCAACGAAGCGCGGCATGGCGTGCGCCAGCTGCGGTGCAAAGCACAGATGCATCGGCAATCGCAGGTGCGCCCCCAACAATCGCCGAACCTTTCTCCACGCCGTAAAAATTTCCCACTGGCTGCAACATATATAAAGCTAATCCGCGAATGGGCATACAAGGCGATAGGTATGGACAGCTTAGTAAGGTCAGTCCTAGGTGAGCAAGAGCCAGCTCAAGCCGAATCTTTTGGCTCAGACCAGATTAAGATAGTTGTAGTAGGAGTAGGAGGAGGCGGAAACAACACAGTGAACCGGCTTATCCGCTCGGGCGTGAAGGGATGCGAACTTGTCGCGGTAAACACCGACAGGCAGCACCTCAACATGATACACGAGAAGGCTAAGAAGCTCCTCATCGGCAAGACCATCACCAAGGGCCTGGGCGCGGGCGGTTACCCGGACACAGGCTGCAAGGCTGCGGAAATGGACAGGCCGCTCATCGAGAAAGAGCTCGAGGGCGCGCACCTGGTGTTCATCTGCGCAGGAATGGGAGGAGGCACGGGCACGGGCGCAGCGCCTGTCATTGCGGAAGTCGCAAAGGCACAGGGCGCCATCGTCATTGCCATGGTGACATACCCGTTCAACCTTGAAAGGGCAAGGAGGGTAAAGGCCGAAGAGGGAATTGCCAAGCTCCGCAAGCACGTAGACTCGGTAATCGTTCTGGACAACAACAGGCTGGTGAAACTGGTCCCGAACCTGCCGATGAACGAGGCGTTTGCGGTTGCGGACGAAAT
>Ga0172381_10001448_pt1 | contig 27934 bp, 22 predicted proteins | sample Leawel6488metaG_FD_119754 | JGI IMG/M metagenome (GOLD analysis project Ga0172381, IMG submission 119754) | Leachate microbial communities from a municipal landfill in Southern Ontario, Canada - Leachate well 64-88 metaG | ecosystem: Engineered > Solid waste > Landfill > Unclassified | place... | reverse complement strand
CCATAAATGGGTATATTCATCTGTCTGATAAGATACCCTACCGCTCCGATGTGATCTTCATGACCATGAGTAAGTATAAGTCCTTTTACCTTATCTCTGTTTTTCAGAAGATAGGACATATCCGGTATCACGATATCTACTCCCGGCATATCGTCCTGGGGGAAAGCTATACCGCAGTCGATGATCAGAATATCATTTTTATATTCGAATACTGTAAGATTTTTCCCTATTTCATTTAGTCCGCCAAGCGGTATGATTTTAAGCGCTGCTATGTTATCCCCCTACTGTACTTTTAATTTCGTGATGATCTGCGAATATACATCCTCGGAAATATATTCAAATTCATCGAAATCTGTCAGATATAGATCACCGGTCATTGTCGTATAATCTGTATTCATTCTGAACATGATCATATCATCTTTATAATTCCAAACTACATTTACGTCTTTAAGAAACTTTACGCATTCTCCGCCTTCTTTAAGATTATAATAGTACAAAGCACCTGATCCCAATGCTGTTTCCTTATAATAATACAGATATTTGCCGCCTTCTGTAATTCCGAATGAACTGACACCGGATCTTTCGATTGTTTTCTTATAATTTTCATTGTTTATTACAACTAGCTTTTCTGCAGCAATATATACAAGGTTATTCCCGTCATCCGAAACGGCCATACTGTTTATTATGTTGGTTTCCTCGCATAGGTGCTGATCGAAGCTGCCGTTTGATTTCACTGAATATTTATACAGAAGACTGCTTGTTTTCGTAATATATGATTCGAATACATAAACATCTTTGTACTCATCTGCATGATATATGAACTGCAGATTCAGCTCCTTATCAGCTCCTACTGATGCATTTCTGTCCAATAGTATTTCATTACCGTTTTTGACAGTATAAAGGGAAGCAGTGTTGCTGTTTAGGTTATATTCCTTAAAATAGTAATATGCATCCAAATACTCATCCTCAACAAAACCGATTGCACTTCTCTGCGTGAATCCAAAAACATTATCCATGATAAAAGTCTTTTCCAGTGTGTCCAGATCCAAAGAATTGTATGTTCCGCAGTAACCTATCTCTTCATATTTGCTAAGATGCCCTACGACATCATCGATATATAATACCTTATCAAAATCATATGAAACCAGTATCTGTGCCACACTTTGAGCGATAATGATATTTTCGCCATTTTCATAAAGATATATGTCAAATATCGGATATACTGTCTTTTTTTCGTCAGTTTCTTCAACATCCAATTGATCATCCATATATACATAATTCACGACTCCATATATGATCCTGCTTCCGTCATAACAGATCAAAGGATAATTTGAAGTGTATGTTCCAGTATATGCAGATGCATCAAAATCATAGACATTCCTTCCGATCTTTATGGTTTCACCGTTTTTATGCTGATAAAGAGTGTATGTCGATTCTCCATTTTCTACCTGACTCTCAAGATAATCATGAAGATATATGCATGTCAGACCGTCACCGCTCAATGTAAAAATCCCGGAATCGAAATTTTCCTGAAGCAGTGTGTCCGCAGAAGCTGTAATATCCTGATAATGAAGATCGGATATTATATCGCTTTCTTCTTCATTCAGTTTATATGTAGTATACATTATCTTGGTAAAATCTTCACTTACCACATAATAAAAGCTGGCATTTTCTGCGATCTTTATATTATTTGTACCATCATATAACCATAATGTGCCTATCAATTTGCTTACTGACGAATCTGTGTTTACAACCAGATGCAGATTATCGACATAAAGAAGCTGCTTCTCGTCATTGCTCATTAAAATACCGTTATGTGCTTCTAATCCTAATTCCTGATCCTTATAATTCTCAAACAACTGTGAAGTGATAACTATCGGCTCTGAGTTATATTTACACAAAGATATGGAGTTATTCCCTACTACATATACATTATCTGCATATTCTATATCTCCCTTGAGTATATATTGCCTGTCAAATATCAGTACAATTGCCGCAATTATAACAAGTATGCCAAGCCCAAGATAAAATGCATTCGTTTTAATAAATGTTTTAAACTTACCCGTAACAGCCTTCTTCTTATTATCATCCTCAGGTATTATAACTTCTTTATTGTTATCAGTAATATTTGTATTATCTTCCATAATATCTCCTTAATACTTTTTACTTAGCGGATTCTGCCTGTGGCATTCCTCTATTACTGCTATCTGTCTTTTTACTTGTTCAGGTGTTACAGTAAGTTCTGTACCACTGACTATATGATCGTACAGCATATTGTAAAATCCGCCGGTCATACCTTTAAATGTACCATATACTTCAGGTGCATCATCCCATTGGAATTCATGCCAGTTAAGATTTTCAGTACAATAAGCAGGAGTATCGGTACCGGGTTTATCAAAAGAAATCTTCAATTCCTGTTTTTCACATTCATCAGGTATAAAATACTTGTAATCGATGTGTGTCATCGAAGCATTCAATGCACCTCTGGAGGCCTGGATATTATAGGTATAGGGTTTGTAACCCTGGCATGATGTTATTTCAATGTCGATTACCGGTTTGTTTTCTCCAAAAAGTAATACTTTTACATAATCCTCAGCATCTCCAAATGTATTTACCCTGTTCATGAAAGCTTTGACATCAGGATAACCGTCTCCATACAGAACCAGAGCCTGATCCATTGGATGAGGTCCCGTATTGTATAGATTTCCACCATTATGCGACTGCAGAGTCTGCCAATCCCATCTTCTTGCATATCCTGAAAAATCAATGCTTATCTGCATGATCTCACCAAGGATCCCGGAATCGATTATTTCCTTTATCTTCCTGAAGTATGAAGCATATCTCGAATTCTGGAAAACCATAAGTTTCCTGCTGTATCTTTTTGCTGTATCGATGAGTGTCTGCACTTCCTCTGATGTTCTGCAGAAAGGCTTCTCGCATAACACATTGAAACCATGCTCAAGAAGATCTTTTGTGATGCTATAATGCTGAAAACTGTAAGATGAATTCACGACAAAATCCAGATCAAGTTTAAAAAGATCTTTATAATCATCAAAAGCAAGAACATCGTTACCGTATCTTTCTTTTGCCAGTGATCTCCTCTTTTCAATTTTATCTACAATAGCTACTACTTCAAATTTATCTTTGTTCTCTATAAAAAAAGCACCGTGTATAGAAAATCCGCTTCTGCCCTGTCCAATAATCGCTACTTTAAGTTGTCTCATACCAAATCCTTCTCATGCCAAGTCAAAACACATTTTACAATAGTTCGGGTTAAAATACAATTATAAAAGCTGATAAACTGTATCTTGTCATCTGTACCAGTTAAAATTCGATCCTGCTCATAGGATTCTGCCTGTGGCACTCTTCAATTATCGCTATCTGTTTCCTGACTTCTTCCAGTGTCACCATCATTTTTCTGCCTTGAGTAAGATGCTCATACATCATTTCATAATATCCTGCGGTCATTATATTAAACAGATTGCCCGGATCAGGTTCATCCCATGAAAACTCATGCCACTGGATATTCTCTGAACAGTATGCAGGGATATGTGATCCCGGTTTATCAAATGATATCTTTAGTTCCTGTTTCTCACACTCTTCAGGTATAAAGTACTTCCAATCGATATGAGTCATGGATCCGTTCAAAGCCCCTCTCGAACCTTGGATATTGTATGTATAGGGTTTATATCCCTGGCATGACGTGACTTCAAGATCGATCACAGGCTTATTTTCACCCCACATGACGACTTTTACATAATCTTCAGCATCACCGTATGTATTGGCCCGATTCATAAATGCCTTGATATTCGGATAACCGTCTCCGTACAGAACAACTGCCTGATCCATAGGATGCGGTCCTGAATTATATAGGTTCCCTCCATTATATGACTGCAGCGTCTGCCAATCCCATCTTCTTTCATATCTGGAAAAATCCATACTTATCTGAATCAAATCACCCAGACAGCCGGAATCGATCACTTCCTTGATTTTTCTGAAATATGAACTGTATCTGGAATTCTGGAAAACCATAACTTCTCTTTTGCATTTAACAGCATGATCTATTATATTTTGTACTTCACTTTGCGTCCTTGCAAACGGTTTTTCACACAGTACATTGTATCCATGTTCAAGAAGATCCATTGTGATGGGATAATGCATATGACTGTATGATGAATTGACTACAAGATCCAGATCGAGACCGAACAGTTTCCTGTAATCATCAAAGGTGAGGATATCATTTCCATATCTTTCCTTTGCAAGCATTCGCCTTTTTTCTATCATATCGACAACAGCGACTACAATATATCTGTCCTTGTTTGCTGCAAGGTATTCACCATGTATCCCCCATCCGCTCCTGCCCTGTCCTATGATCGCTACCCTTAGTTGTTTCATTATTCCTCCTGAACATCCTGCTTGACGAACAGATCGCACTGTATCCCGTTTATATCCCAGGATGCTTTATAGAACGTATCATCCGCATGTTCTGATATACTGTTTGCCATTATATCATGCTTCATTAAATTAAAATTATCAGCAAGCAGATCTGCAAGATATTTACTGTTTTTAAGATATACAAGTATTTTATCTGTCACATTGAAACCGGCATCTTTACGCATCGTCTGTATCTTGCTGACAAGCTCACGTATATATCCTTCTTTGATAAGCTCATCATCAAGATTGGTATCAAGGACAACAGTGATCCCATTGTCAGTCATAGATACAAATCCGCCTTTTTGTTTTGTAAAGCTTTGTACATCATCCTTATCAAGCACTATCTCGGTATCGTTTATCATGAATTTATAGCTTTCACCTTTTTCGAAAATATCCATCACGGTTTTTCCGTTACAGTTTTTAAGATGCTCGCCTATCATAGGAACATACTTACCGTACTTCCTGCCCAATGTGCGAAGCTGAGGTTTCAGTTCATAATCTATGAACATGCTTGCATCTTTTATATATACCGCTTCTTTTATGTTCAATTCGTCCAGAAGAAGGTCTATATATTCGCAATCAAGTATCTTTTCTGAACTTATGAATATTTTTCTCAATGGTTGTCTGTTCTTCATATTTGATGTATTTCTCAGGCTTCTTCCTATTACTATTATTTTAAGAAGTTCCTCCATCTGCTGTTCTATTGTTTTATTGATATACAATATGTCAGCGACAGGATAGTCCGTCAGATGTATGCTTTCCTTTGCGTGAGGATCCAGATTCACAACAAGATTCTGATATATCTGTTCAGTCATAAAAGGAGTAAAAGGTGCAGATAATCCGGCAAGCTTTACAAGACAAGTATAAAGAGTCATATATGCATTTACTTTATCCTGCGTTTCTTCCGCTCCCCAGTATCTCTCCCTTGACCTTCTTACGTACCAGTTAGAAAGTTCATCAACGAAATCCTGCAGGTCTCTGGATGCTTCAAATATCTTATATTCCTCGAGATTCTTATCTGTATCCGCTATCAGTGTATTGAGTTTTGACAGTATCCATCTGTCCATTAAAGACAGTTCATTGCGTGAAAGAGCATGATCCAGCGGATTGAATTTATCTATATCTGCATAAAGAACATAAAACGCATATGTATTCCAGAATGTGCCCATGAATTTTCTTTGTCCTTCTGTAACAGCCTGATCGTAAAATCTGCTTGGTAACCATGGAGCGCTTACTGTGTAAAAATACCATCTTACCGCATCTGCTCCCTGTTTATCCAGAACATCCCACGGATCTATGACATTTCCCTTATGCTTGCTCATTTTCTGTCCGTCTTTATCCTGTACCAATCCCAGAACTATTACATTTTTATATGAAGGGCTGTCAAACAGCAGACAGGAGATCGCATGCAGAGTATAGAACCACCCTCTTGTCTGATCCAATGCTTCAGATATGAAATCTGCAGGAAAATGCTCGCAGAATAATTTCTCATTTTCAAATGGATAATGGAACTGAGCAAATGGCATTGATCCGCTGTCAAACCAGCAGTCTATCACTTCGCTCACGCGTTTCATTTTCTTTCCACATTTTACACATGTAACATGAACATTATCTATATAGGGTTTATGAAGCTCTATATCATCAGGACAGTCATCTGAACATTTCTTCAATTCCTCTATACTCCCTATAGCGACTCTGTTCCCGCATTCGCATTCCCATATCGGAAGAGGGGTCCCCCAATATCTCTCACGTGATATGCCCCAGTCCACAACAGATTTAAGGAAATTACCAAAACGCCCGTCCTTTATCGTATCAGGCATCCAGTTGATCTTATCGTTGTTCTTCAGAAGGCTGTCCTGAATTGCAGTCATCTTTATGAACCATGAGGAACGTGCATAGTATATCAGGGGCGTATCACACCTCCAGCAGAAAGGATATGAGTGTTCTATCTCAAGCGTTTTGTATAACAGGCCTCTGTCATCAAGATCCTTTATGATGAGTTTGTCTGCGTCTTTAACAAACAATCCTTTTATAAAACCTGTTTCGTCGGTCATATGACCGGATGTGTTAACGAATTGAACAAATGGCAGACCGTATTTTTTACCGATTGTATAATCGTCTTCACCGAATGCTGGAGCAGTATGTACTATACCGGTTCCTTCAGAAAGCGTTACAAAATCACCTATGCATATGTAGTAGCCTTTCTTTTTTGTATCCTCATCAGCAAAATCGAATAATGGCAGATATTTTTTATGCTCAAGTGACTTTCCTTTGAATGTATCCACTATCTCATATTCACAACCGTCAAATAAGCTTGATATGAGTTCCTTCGCTAATATAAGGTATTCACCTTTATATGATATTTTAGCGTACTCGTAATTTTTACCTACTGTTAATGCTATATTTGAAGGTAATGTCCAAGGTGTGGTAGTCCACGCCATATAATATGTATTTTTATCCTCAACAGACTGGAATTTCACAAATATGGATTTATCCTTGACATCCTTGTATCCCTGAGCGACCTCATGGCTTGAAAGGCTGGTCCCGCATCTTGGGCAATAGGGAACTATCTTGTATCCTTTATATAAAAGCCCCTTATCCCATATCTTTTTAAGAGCCCACCATTCAGACTCGATATATTTATTGTCATAAGTGATGTATGGATCATTCATATCAGCCCAGAATCCTACTCTGTCGCTCATCCTTTCCCATTCACCTTTATATTTCCATACGCTTTCCTTGCATTTCTTTATAAAAGGCTCGATCCCATATTTCTCTATGTCTTCTTTCCCGTCCATTCCCAGCATTTTTTCCACTTCAAGTTCAACTGGAAGCCCATGTGTATCCCATCCTGCTTTACGCAGGACTTTATATCCCTTCATTGTTTTATATCTGGGTATTATATCCTTAATGACTCTTGTCAGTATATGTCCGATGTGAGGTTTCCCATTTGCCGTAGGAGGACCATCATAGAAAGTGAAATTCGGAGCATCTTTTCTGTTTTCTATGCTTTTTTCAAAAATATTCTTCTGCTTCCAGAACTCCAGTGTTTCCTTTTCTCTGTCAACAAAATTCAATTCGGTAGTGACCTTCTTGTACATCATTATCCTCTTTCCCGGTCTTGATGCGGACCGAAACCATTTTTTTACAATATAAAACTCCTCCATCCTAAAGGGACGAAAGAGTCATTCGCGGTACCACCCTAATTGCTTTAAAAGCCACTTCATTATGGATAACGGTTCAACCGGATCTTCTTACTGTGTTTCAGAAAATCAACTCCCCGATGATCTTCAGTATACCTGCCTGCATACTTTCACCATCCGTATGCTCTCTAGAAAGCCTGGTATCCCTACTGTTCGGTTCCTAGTTTTTATATTTTTCTATTATATTACAATTTTTAATTATTTGTCAAATAATGCTTCGGTATAACCATCAGGATCAAATTCCCTAAGATCATCGGCTTTTTCACCGATACCGATGAACTTAACTGGAACATCCAGTTCACTGCATATCGATATGATCATCCCGCCCTTTGCCGTACCATCCAGTTTTGTGAGTATAAGACCGTCAAGATCGACGCATTCATTAAAAGCGTGAGCCTGGACAAGAGAATTCTGGCCGCTGCCGGCATCGATGACCAGAAGAGTTTCGATTATTGCATCAGGAGCTTCCTTGGAAATCACCCTTTTTATTTTTTTTAACTCCTCCATCAGATTGCTCTTTGTATGCAGTCTTCCTGCAGTATCACATATAAGCACATCAAATTTCCTGTTCAATGCTGCATGTATCGCATCATAGACTACAGCCGCAGGATCCGAACCGCTGCTGTGCTTTACTATTTCCACGCCGCATCTATGAGCCCACTCCTCAAGCTGCTCTGTCGCAGCAGCTCTGAATGTGTCTCCGGCAGCAAGTATCACGTTTTTACCCTTATCCAGAAGGTATTTTGTCAGTTTACCTATGGATGTCGTTTTACCTGTTCCGTTCACGCCAACTATCAGTATAATGTTCAATCTATTATCGTGATTTACGTCCAAAGCTTTTAACTTCACATTTCTGCTGCCCGATAGTATATCCAATATCTGCGCTTTAAGCATATCTCTTATTTTTTCCGGTTCCGATATATTAGCGGTTTTCACCTCTTTAGTCAATTTACTGATTATTTTTGCCGTAGTCTCCACGCCTATGTCGCTTTCGATCAGGATCTCTTCAAGTTCATCAAAAAATTCCTGGTCGACTTTTTTAAAACTGTTTATAAGAGCATCTATTTTTTCAGTGAAAGCTTTTTTAGTTTTTGACAGTCCTTCTTTTAAACGCTGTATGAAGTTCATTCCTATTCTCCGAATTTCATCGATACTACTTTTGTGACTCCGTGTTCCTGCATCGTCGCTCCGTAAATGGAATCACAGTTTTCCATTGTACCTTTTCTGTGTGTTATAAGTATGAACTGTGTCTTGTCTTTATGCTGATTTAAGTACTTACAGTATTTCAACACATTGTTTTCATCAAGCGATGTTTCTATTTCATCAAAAATACAGAATGGAGAGGGATTAAGTTCAAGCATCGCAAAAAGCAGTGCGATCGCAGTAAATGCTTTTTCCCCCCCTGACAGAAGCATCATGTTCTGAAGCTTCTTTCCCGGAGGCTGCACTATGATATCTATACCGCACTCAAGTATGTCATTATCATCAGTCAGTTCCAGTCTGGCTTGTCCTCCATCAAACAATTCAATAAATATCTCGTTGAAGTTTTCATTTATTATTGCGAATTTTTCAGTAAACAGCTTTCTCATGACGGTATTCATTTCATTGACAGTCTTATACAGATCATCTTTTGACTTCATGATATCATCTCTTTGAACTGTATAGAATCTGTATCTTTCATTTGTTTTAGTATAATCATCAATGGATGCGATATTTATAGGACCTAATTCCTTTATGATGCCTTTTGCATAAGCTATTTCTTTTCTTGCTTCCGTAACATTCTCAATTTCAGTATTTTTCTCCATAGCTTCATTATGTGTCATGTTATATTCATCCCACATACGGTCTTTCATTGCCTGCATCTCAGAGTCGGTTTTTGCTTTACCGATCTCCAATACAGAGATCTTGTTCTGAAGCAGCATGATGCTCTTGTTTTCTTCTGTGATGCTCTGTATATAGTTATTATGCTCATCAAGAAGGCTCTTACGCTTATTTGTTATGGACTCTATTTCCTTATTCATCGAATCCTTAGTTTTTTCCGGATCGCATATCGACTTGCTCTTTTCATTTATCTCATTCTGTAATGTCTCTTTTAAATGCACAAGTTCTTCATTACGTTTTTTAAGTACGTTGCATTTCACTATAAGAGCCTGCTTTTCAAACCCTATACGGATCAGTGATTCATCATTATTTTTAAGGCTTTCTTCTATAGAATTAACCGACACCTTGAAATCCGATATATCAAGATAGATATTATCCCTCTTGACGGCATCAGCTTTATTATCCTGTTCATATGCAGCTATTTTTGATCTGCAGTTATCCATTTCTTTATTGATATTGCTTATCTCATTTTTAAGTCCGCTGATCTTACTGTCAAATTCGGTATATTTCGTTTCCATCTCGCTCTTTTTGTTTTTTGAAGCAGTCAATGCATTCACATTACTGCTGTATTTCTCATCAAGAGTATTTATCACAGATTCATATTTCGTGATAGATATATTGCTTTCATTGATATTTTTATCGCATTTTGCTATATCCTCAACTAGTTTGGAAAGCTGACGGTTCTTGTTGATAGTAGCAGATTCGATTTCGCCAAGCTTGTTTTTTTGATCATGTATCTCTTCATCAAGTTTTACCAGATGCTGTTTTCTGCCTAACAATCCAATGTTGCTTGCATTGAGCGTGCCCCCTGTTATGGAACCGCCGGTGTTAAAAAATTCACCTGTTAATGTAACAAGCTTATATCTGTTCTGAGTTTTTCTGGATATTGCGACCGCATTATCATATTTATCGACTATGACGATTTTTCCAAGCAGGTTTCGTGCAATATTGTCATATTTTTTATCATATTCAAGCATCCTGTAAGCAATATCGATAACACCTTCCTGCTTCATGATCTCATTCTCCTGGTTCTTATCGAAATCATTCGGCCTTATTGCATTAACAGGAAGGAATGTGACCCTTCCCATTTTATTGCTCTTTAAATAATTAATAGCTTGTTTTGCCGCTTCTTCATCATCTACCACCACATTCTGCAAATTACCGCCAAGCGCAGCTTCAATTGCTGTTGTGTACATGTCTTCAGTGTTGAAAAGCTTCGCTACGACATCAACTATCCCAATTAATTTATCATTTTCCAGAACAGCCTTGACATCCTGCTTATATCCCTGCATATGTTTTTCCATATCAGAGATCAGCTTGTAATTGCTCTCTGATATTTCAAGATGAGTTTTTGCTTTTTGTTCTTTTATCCGGCAGTCCTCAAGTTCCTTCTCACATTTTGCATACTCTTCTTTTAGCGATGCATGAAGCTTCAATAGATCATCCAGCTGCTTTTTTGCGTTTTTATATAACTGCTGATCCTCCTGTTTTGCAAGGAGCACAGCATCATTATCGAGAATAACGCGGCTGATATTTGTGCTCAAGCTCTCTATCTGTGATTCTACAGTACGTTTTTCATTCTCGATGTTATTTATCGAGAGTCTTATATCAGAAGCATCCTCCATATATTTCATTAAAGAGGCTTTAATATTCTCCAGGATCATCTCGCTGCCTGAGAGAGATGCTATTATCTGGTCAGCCTCTGTTTGAAGTTCATCCAGCTTTTTTTTGAAGCCATCATACTGCTTTTCAAGATATGCTCTTCTTTCTTCCTTTGATGAATAATCTTTTGTCAGTTCCTTTTCCCTTAACTCGAAATCCTTGATTTCGTTTTTATCCTTTGTCTCTTCTGTAATGGCATTTTGAAGTCTCTCTCTTCCTAGTATTATATCGTGCCTTGCAGATTCGATACCCATTATATATTCGTTCAGTTTTTCTTTTAAGGAGTTTTCCTGGTTTTCGTATTCGGATATCACATCATAACTTTCTCTGCTTTCCTGTTTGATCTTTTCCAGTTCAGTTTCCCTTATTCTGATCTCTTCGTTGATATCTGCGATATCCTGATCATATTTGACTATTCTTTTACGGAACATCTCCATATTATTGAGATATAGTCCGACTTCATTTGTCTTGAGTATTTCATATACACGCAAATACTCCTTGGCTTTTTCCGATTGTTGGCGAAGTGGTTCAAGCTGGTTTTCGATCTCCGATATGATGTCATTTATACGGATCATATTATCTTCGGTACTCTGCAGTTTTTTTAATGCATCAAGTTTTTTCTGCTTGTATTTCATTATGCCGGCAGCTTCTTCGAATATACCTCTTCTGTCAACACTGTTACTGCTCAGTATTTCCTGGACTTCACCCTGGCCAACGATAGAATAACCCTCTTTGCCTATACCGGTATCAAAGAACAGCATCTGAATGTCTTTAAGTCTGCAGGTTTTGTCATTGATATAATAATCACTTTCACCGGAACGGTAAAGCCTTCTTGTGATTTTGACTTCATCGAACTCAAGGCTCAGGCTTTTTGAAGTGTTGTCTATAAAAAGAGATACTTCGGCAAATCCAACAGGTTTACGGAATTGAGTACCTGAAAAGATCATATCACCCATGCTGTCGCCACGGAGCTGTTTTGAACTCTGCGAACCAAGGACCCAACGTACGGCATCAGCAAAATTGCTCTTACCGCTTCCGTTAGGACCTATTATTGCTGTCAGTCCTTTATTGAATTCGAGAACAGTTCTTGATGCAAACGATTTAAAACCCTGCAATTCGATTTTTTTCAGAAACATTATTTTCCCATACCTTTTTTATCAATTAATATCAGCGCTTCTCTGGCAGCTGCCTGCTGGGCTTCTTTCTTTGTTTTTCCTTTGCCTGTTCCGTATGGAATGTCATCCACATAGACCTCAACAATAAAAGTTCTGTCGTGAGGCGGCCCTTTCTCTTCTTTAACGATATACTTAGGCTCATCCTGATAACTTGACTGTACTATATGCTGAAGTTTAGTTTTATGATCATTGTTATCACCTGACTTAATATATTCTACTATATATTCATTCAAATTAGAAATGATAAATGATCTGACATATTCAAATTCTGAATCGATGTACATCGCGCCAACAATAGATTCGAAAACATCAGCAGTGACTGACTTATTTTTATTTACTTTTGATGCCATTCCGGAAACACCTATCTGGATATATTTATCTATACCCAGCTTATTGCTTATTTTTGATAATGTTTCTTCGCACACCGCATATGCCCTGGTAACAGTCATTTCACCTTCTGCCAGATACGAATGGGTTTTAAAAAGAAAAGTGCTTACAACGATCTGTAAAACAGAATCGCCCAAAAATTCCAGTTTTTCATAATTGTCATATTTATCATATGAACTATGTTTAAGAGCTGTCTGAAGAAGTGTCTTGTTCTTGAAATCATAACCTATCGCCTTCTCTACAGCTTCGACTGATCTATCCGTAATATCCATTTTTATTCCTTATAAATATACAACAACCATTTGGCGTTTTACATTAAACAAAGCCAAACGAATAATCACAATACCTATAAACCCTTTGTCTTCTTATTCACTTAAGATGCAGTGATCCGTATCACGAATATCTGATGCGATGATCTTAAGAAAATAAGGCTACAAATTAATAGCCTTTTTATGTCTACTTGCTGCTTTCGATAAAGTTAACTGCATCGGCAACAGTAGTAATGTTCTCAGCCTCAGTATCCGGTATCGTAATTTTAAACTGATCTTCCATGGACATTATCAATTCCACGATATCAAGTGAATCTGCTCCCAGATCCTCAATGAACGAAGATTCCATTGTGATGCTGTCAGCATCAACTCCCAACTGGTCAACAATTATTGCTTTTACCTTTTCAAATATCATTTCACCCTCCCACTAGTACGATGGATATATTCATAATAGTCTATTCTCAATCCATCGTCAATATTCTTATAATATATATAAAAAGCAGCATTATCCGCTTTTGATATCCTAAAAAGTGTCATTTACACAAACCGTTCTCTCAAGTGATCTCTTAATATTTCCGACTATATCATTTTCTGCAAGAGAAACTGTTTTCAGCACCACATTCATGATGGTTTTAGATTTCGAATTACCATGCGATTTGATTATGAGACCATCAACTCCCAGTATAGGAGCACCGCCAACAATATCAGGATTCAGATTGGCTTTGAACTTTTTCATGTCGCTCCTCATAATAAATGCTGCAAGCTTATGCAGGATGTCTACTTTAAATTGCGCTCTCATTCTGCTGAATATGTAATTCGATGTACCTTCCAGCAGTTTCAGGCACACATTACCGGTAAACCCATCAGTCACTATTACATCTACGATTCCTTCAACGATATTATTGCCTTCGATATTGCCATAGTAATTCATACCGGAATCCAATAATAAGCTGTGTGCGCTTTTTGTTTCTATATTACCTTTGTTATCCTCTTTCCCTATATTCAGTAGTCCTACAAGAGGATCCTTGCATTTTGCTACTATTTTCATATATTCGATCCCAAATCTGGCAAACTGCACATAGCTTTCCGGTCTCAGATTCGAATTCAGACCCGCATCGATCAACAATGCAAACTTATCGCCTGAAGGTATGATGGCACCTAAAGCAGGCCTTATAACGCTGTCTATCCTGCCTGTGATCAACAGTGAACCCGTTAGCAATGCTCCTGAATTACCTGCTGATATAAATGCATCACCATACCCTTCTTTAAGCATTTTAAGCCCTCTGACCATAGATGAGTCGTTTTTTGTTTTTATTGCTGCCGTTGGTATATCTGCAGATGTAATCTCCTCATTGCAATGGATAACAGACAGTCTTTCACATATTCTGTCCCTGTCGTGTCTATACTTGGCAAGGTACTCTCTGATCACAGGTTCAATACCAAATAAAGTTACAGAAAAATCATTTCTATCTCTTAATGCATCCACAGCCCCGGAAATAATAGCTTCCGGCGTATTATCACCACCCATGGCATCGATAAGTATATTTATATGATCACTCATTTACACAGCCACTAAGATAAATTTGCTTCTGAATATCTCTAGGCCTGACCTGTATACAAATACCCATACGAAATAATTATTCAACCTGACCTGTGTTACCTTCGCCTCTGCTTTAAGCGTTTCGTTTGCATATACAGGTACTTTATATTTGATGTTCGCTACACCCACTAAAGCTACTTCCGCATTTATTACCGATATTGCGACCGATTCTGCAAATGAATACAGATATTGTCCTCTTACTACATTCGTCTTCTTAAAAACCATATCTGAAGTGGTAGTAAATACAGCTGTGCCGCTTTCATTCAGTTTGAGATCCGTTATAGTACCTACGATCTCTTCGGGAGCAAGCGATTTTACAGTATCTTTGATACGCTCGCGTACTTCCTTTATTCCCAATTCATTGCGGTAATTTCTTATACATGGGATACTGACCTGTAAGGCAGATGCAAGTTCGTTATCATTGATATATGGGCTTTCCAGAATCAGATTTTTCAGCTCATCGATCTTTTTATATTTCTTTATTGTCGCTTTAGTCATATGCCTCCTAGAATTTATCACCTGATAACAAATTTACATCAGTATATTACAAAACATATTGTTTGTAAATAGAGTATTTAAATGTGGCGGATCATGAAACCCTTTAAATTAAAACCACTTCTTCTTTCTGAAGTAATACATCATAAAACCAGTCACTGCCAGCATCACGGCCCAGACGATCAGATAACTCCACTTGTACCCTATTTCCGGCATATACTTGAAATTCATTCCGTATACACCGACTATGAATGTCAGAGGCATGAATACTGTGGAAATTATGGTAAGTACTTTCATTATCCCATTAAGCTTGTTGCTTGTATTAGAATAATAAAGATCCATCAATCCCACGACCATCTCACGGTGTGTTTCATTTGTCTCGATAGCCTGTGTTATATGATTGGCTATATCTCTCATATACGGTTCGGTAGCAGGTAGGATAAGCTTTGTTTCTTTCGTAGTCAGTAAGTAAAGGACATCCCTGATCGGAAGTATCGATCTGTTTATTCTAAGCAGCGTATTTCTCATTTCCCTTATACTGTTCAGAAGGTCCGGTTCACAGTCTGTCATGGCTTCATCTTCAAGCAGTTCGATTTTCCCTTCAAGATCCTCAAGAACATCGAAATAGCCGTCAATGATAGCATCTATCAATGAATACATAAGGAAATCCGCACCTTGTTTCCTTATCTGAGAGCCATTGCTTCTGATTTTCTTCCTGACATCCTCAAAAACATCTCCCTTGACTTCACCGAATGAGATCATATAGTCTTTACCCAAAATAAAACTAATATGCTCTATAACAAGATCACCTGACGAAAAATAGATCATTTTCGCGACTACATAGATATAGTCACCATAATCCTCAACTTTTGCTCTTTGATTGTTATCTGATATATCCTGATAGACCAATGGGTGTATGCTATATTCCTTACACAGCTTTTCAACAACGCTCTCCGTACATTTCCCGTCAATATTGATCCATCTTATGGTTTTATCGCTATGCTGCAAAAAATCAAAACGATCCATATTCTCTATTGAATATTCGTTTACTTCATCAATGCTGTAATCGATTATTTCAATAGGCGCTATTTCATCTTTTTTACATTCTTTGCTTATCGATCCATCCATTATATTACCTCTTTAAATATTCTTTTCCCGATTTTATATACTCAATACCGGAATAAACTGTAGCTATCAACGCAAGAATCAATATAATCTGTGGTAAAAACCAGATATCAAAATAATAAGAGAAAAAATACAACCCTACAGCTATCATCTGAAGTGCTGTTTTTATCTTAGCGAAAACACTTGCCGCTATAACAGTTCCTGTTCCTGCAGCGATCAGCCGTATTCCATCCACAACAAGATCTCTTGCTATTATAATAACAAGAACAAATCCCGGGATATCCCCTCTTTCAACAAGTATAATAAGAGCAGCTGTCACAAGTATCTTATCCGCTATCGGATCAATGAACTTACCCATATTAGTGACGAGCTTGAGTTTCCTTGCATAGTAACCGTCCAATGTATCAGTGAAGGCGGCAATAATAAATATTATGAGAGCGATGGCTATCCCATATGTATTATGAAAAGCATATAGAACATCTCCGAACCAAACGGGAGTCGGCATAGCAAATACAATCAAAAACGGGACAAGGATTATCCTTAACATGGTCAGTTTATTAGCTATATTCATTGACCGATCACCTCCCCGATTATGGAATATCCGTCAGTATTCAGCATCCTTACATCCACTATCTGACCTATTTCTAACGGTTCCTTACTGCTTACATATACAAGAGGATCTATTTCGTAAGCTTCACCGTAGGATCTTCCTTCGTAAAATATTCCGTCATCTGCAACATCCTGAATAATTATACTATATATTTTTTTAAGCCGTTCATTATTTTTTTCAAATGCTATCTTCTGCTGGATAAGCATAAGTTTTTCTTTTCTGTCAGCTTTCGATTTCTGAGTGATCTGATTTTTCATTTTAGCTGCAGGAGTACCATCTTCCATACAATATTCGAATACACCTGCTCTGTCAAAACGGCATTCTTCCAAAAATCTGCATAAAATATCGAAATCCTCTTCTGTTTCATCAGGGAACCCTGCTATAAACGTTGTCCTAATGATCATATCAGGGATCTGTGTTCTGATTTTTGATATAAGGGATCTGTATTTTTCGTAAGATCCTTTTCTCCCCATCAGTTTCAATATCCTGTCGCTTGCATGCTGTAACGGTATGTCTATATAATGCAGTATTTTTGATGAGTTTTTAATAGTATCAATGAGTTCATCAGATATCAGTTCAGGGTAGCAATACAAAAGACGTATCCATAAGAGTCCTTCGATCTTTTCCAGTTTTATAAGAAGCTCATTCAGGGAAGGCTTCATATAAATGTCCTTGCCGTATGCGGTAGTGTCCTGAGCTATAAGGGTGATTTCCCTGACACCGAAGTCCGTTACAAGATCCGCCGCTTCCGAACATATATCCTCTATGGATCTGCTTCTCTGTTTCCCTCGTATTTTCGGGATAGTGCAATATGTGCAATGATTATCACAGCCTTCTGCGATCTTCAGATATGCGCTGCCATTATTGTATGAGAGAAGCCTTTTTTTATTCATAAAGGAACTGTCTGTTTTTGCACCGCATATAACGGTCCTTTCAACCTTACTGATCAAGTCACTGATATTGTTATACCCGTCTATCCCGATGCAAAGATCCACTTCAGGCATATTTTCCAGTATTTCCGTTTTGAATCTTTCAACAAGGCATCCGGTGACGATAAGCTTTTTTAATTTACCATTTTGTTTGCTTTCCGAAGTTTTTAAGATAACATAAATCGCTTCCTTCACTGCAGGTTCTATGAATGCGCATGTATTGATTATTGCCATATCAGCATCGTTTATATCAGCAGTTAATTCATACCCGGCATTTTTCAGATCATTTGCTATGATTTCGCTGTCAACGAGATTCTTAGGGCAACCAAGCGAATTAATAAGTATCTTCATTAGTTTTTATTACCTTGTCCACTTCTTTTATTGCTGTCTCCATGTTAATGCCGTGATAGATGAGCTTAGCTATGAGTTTATCCCTTGTTATGCCATTCTTCATATTTTTATTGATCAATGTTGCTATAAATAAATCATCATCGATCCTGCCTCTTGACTCAAGGAGCTCGCCGACCTGCTTGCTGACTTTCAAGTCATATCCTTTTTTCCTAAGATATGTGATGATCCTGTTTTTCGTCTTTTTCCCATATGTAAGATAACAAAGTGACTTTCTGTATGCATCATAACATTGTGAGTCAAATTGTATTTTACCGAATTGTTCCTCAGTCAATTCCTCGAATTCATACCAGTTGTTTTTCAGATATGTCTCTTCGTCAACTGAGAGCGTCTCATTGTTCTCAAAATAAAGAATATACCTGTGATCGGTATATTCTCTTCTTAATATTATTCTGATACTATCATTGCTCATCTGTTTCTGCTACGACTTTAACTTCGCCGCTATCTTCACTCATTTCTTTTTTCTTTTTTACTGCCTCATATGTATCCCTTATCTTCTTTTCCACTTCCAGTGCGATCTCGTGATTTTGTACTAGAAATTCTTTTGCATTTTCTCTTCCCTGCCCGATCCTCTGGCCGTTATATGAAAACCATGATCCGCTTTTTTCTATTGTACCGCATTCCACACCAACATCGATAAGGCAGCCTTCTTTAGATATACCATGCCCGTATATGATATCGAATTCGGCTGTTTTAAAAGGAGGAGCGATCTTATTCTTTGCTATTTTTACTTTCGTTCTGCTGCCTATGATTTCATCTCCTATCTTTATATTATCGGATTTTCTTACTTCAATTCTAACACTGGAATAGAATTTGAGTGCTCTGCCGCCAGGAGTGACCTCTGGATTACCAAAGACAAGCCCAACTTTCTCCCTTAATTGATTGATGAATATACAGGTAGTTTTTGTTTTCGAAACACAGCTTGTAAGTTTCCTTAAAGCCTGGCTCATAAGACGCGCCTGCAATCCCATATGTGAATCACCCATCTCACCATCTATTTCCGCTTTGGGAACCAATGCTGCAACTGAGTCTATAACGATCACATCAAGGGCGCCGCTTCTTACTAAAGCTTCGCATATTTCTAATGCCTGCTCACCTGTATCCGGCTGGCTGACTATAAGATCATCTATATTAACACCTACATTTTTAGCATATATCGGATCAAGAGCATGTTCTGCATCTATGAAAGCTGCTTCTCCGCCGCTTCTCTGTGCTTCGGCAATTATATGAAGCGCAACCGTTGTTTTACCTGAAGACTCCGGACCATATATTTCAATTACGCGTCCTCTTGGGACACCGCCGATACCAAGTGCGATATCAAGTGATATAGCACCAGTCGGAATCGACTCGACATTCATTGCTGTGTTCTGTCCAAGTCTCATGACTGCGCCTTTTCCATATGCTTTTTCAATGCTTGCTATAGAAGCTTCCAATGCTTTCTTCTTATCCATGCTAAACTCCTTTACAGAAAGAAAATGTATTAAGAGCATTATATATCACCTGTACTATATTTTCAAGAAAAATTTTTTCTCTATTACTATTATTTACCAATTATCTTCTTGATTTTTGCACTTGCAATATGCACTAGATCCCTTGCCTCTTCACACCCAATTAAATAAGCGAGAGACATATAGGCTGTGATTCCTATGATCAATTCTATGCTCACCCATAAGAATTGCATCAGTTTTCTTATTTCCAGAATATAACCACCGAATAATGCAGGCATCGCATATAAATCGATCACATAAATCAATACTCCCATTACGACAGTGCAGATCAGTGATTTCACTATTGTAGAGGTGTTTGCAGAGAATTTATACGAAGGTATTCTCGTTTTGAACAGTAAAATGAGGAACGTACAATCTAAGAGACTTGCTATCGAATATGCGACTGGAATACCGTATATGCCAATGCCCGTAAAATTAAGTAGCAGATATGCAATGAGGAAATTAGCAACTGCGCAAATCAGGCTTCCCCAGAAAGGAATTATTGAATTTTTCGTTGAAAAATAGATCCTGTCCAATATTGTGATCAGACATTGCATTATAAGAGCAACACTGTATCCTATAAGAAGCGATGCGGTAAATAGCACACCTTCATCACCTATAGTCCCAAAGTTGAACAATACCTGAATAAGCGGTTTGCTCATCACTGCAAGCCCGATGGTTGAAGGTATCGCAAGAAATATAACAAGCCTCATAGCTGAATTTATCTTTCTTATGAGCTCAGGTATCTTGTCGCTGTTATAGACAGCCGCAAGCGAGGGAAGCATTGCTATTCCTATTGCCTGCCCTATAATACCCAAAGGCATCTGCCATGTTTTATTTGCCAGTTCAAGTGCGGTGACCGCTCCGGTATCAAAAAACTGTGCGAAATACTTTGATATTATATAGTTGACCTGTACAAGCGTTGACGTTAAAAGAGAAGGTACTGCAAGCGCTAAAAGCAGTTTAAAATCATTCTCATGAAACTCAATTATCGGTTGATAGTTGTTTTTAAAGTGCTTCGCAGCAAATATAAATTGAAATAAGAAATAGAAGCCGGCGCATACCGTTATTCCTAACACGACATTTCTAACGCCGTAGCCATCGTTCACATTATTATTGCTTAATAAAGCAATGCTTATTACACATGCCAAATTATATAAACAAGGTCCGAATGCCGGGATAATGAATTCGTTATATGAATTCATAACGCCGTTGCATAAACCTGCCAGCATCATGAAAAATGCTATCGGCATAAGCTTTCTTGTTAACTCGACCGTAAGCGCAAGCTTTGCTGCCCCATATTCGGAGAAAAAAACTTTAACGAGGGGTTCGGTGAATATCATTCCGAGTATAACAATTATGAACATTAATATCGCTGTGAAATTTATAAAAGAACTTACAGATCGCCAACCTCTTTTTTCGTCATTCTTACTGATATAGCTTGCAAGTACAGGGATGAGAGATGATGCTATGGCTCCTCCGACGAGCATGGAATACATGAAGTCAGGTACCTGGAATGCCGCTATATATGCATCCGTAACATCTGACAGACCTCCCATTTTAAGCGGGATCAGTGCTGTTCTTACAAACCCCATGATCCTGCTGAGAAATACGGAAACCATTATCAGAACTACCGTGCTTTTGAATTTTGTTTCCTTTACCAAGCTCTACCCTTTCACTAACGCATATTTTCTCATGATGTTTAATGCATTCAAACAAGCCATGTGCCTTATTTTATCCCTGTTTCCGATAAATGTATACTCAGTAACTGTAGTACTGTCTGATGTTGAAAAGCCTATATATACTCTTCCTACAGGCATTTCGCCACTACAGACTCCGGGGCCGGCATTGCCAGTCACAGATATGCCTATCTCGCTTTTTGTTTTTTCTCTTATTTTTATTGCCATCTGGGCTGCTGTTTCTTTACTTACCGCACCATATATGGATAATGTGCTTTTATCTACTCCAAGCATCGTATTCTTTATTTCATTTGTGTATGCTACTAAAGAACCGAGGAACACTTTTGAAATACCTGCATTTTCAGTCAGCATCGCACTGAGCATTCCACCAGTACATGATTCCGCGCATGAAAATGATATACCTTTTTCAATAAGGAGCCTGCCTGTTACGAGATTCAGTTCCGTGTCATCATAAGAGTATATATATTCACCTAAAAGCACCTTGAGTTTGTCAAGAACAGGTTTGAGCAGTGCATCTGCATCGTCATTTTTCCTGTCATACCTAACCGTTACTCTTAACATCACTTCACCTTTTTTTGCATACGGCGCGATCGTAGGATTCGTCTGGTTATCGATCATGTCTTTTATGACCGTTTCCATAGCTGACTCACCTATGCCAAACATACGTATATACACTGATCTTAAAGCTTCTGATGACCTTTCATTAAAGTATTGTATAACATATTCATTAAAAAGGCTTTCCATTTCCCATGGCGGGCCCGGCAACAGTATTATTACTTTATCCTCACCTTGGTATTTGGTTTCGATCAGGCAGCCTGCTGCAGTCCCGTTCTTGTTCGGAAGAATTATGGAACCTTCAGGATAATATGCCTGTTTCTCGTTATTGACTGTCATGATCCTTTTACTTTTATCAAAGTAGCTCTTTATATCATCCAGCAGCTCCTGATGGAATACAAGCTTCATACACAATACTTCAGCAACTGTCTCCTTTGTCAGATCGTCTTCGGTCGGTCCCAACCCTCCGGTAAGGACTACGACATCAGTTCTTAACAACGCTGTTTTTAAACATTGAGCAAGCCTTGTTTTATTATCTCCGACCACCGTATGATAATATACATATACGCCGCATTCCGGCAACTTATATGAAATATATCTGGCATCCGTATTGTCTATCTGCCCCATAAGCAGTTCAGTTCCAACAGAAATTATCTCGGCTCTCATTATTTCCCCGTGTATTTATATCCGTTATTTTCAAGAATATCAACCGCATGATTTATATCGTTTACTTTCATCACCACATGTGCTGTATTCTCTTTTTTCGAAATGAACGCATAAATGTATTCGACGCTTATTCCGTTTTTGAAAAGTATCGAGAGCGGTTTGCTCAGTCCTCCCGGCGTGTCGTCAATATCAACAGCGATAACATCAGTCAGACTTACGGAAAATCCTTTACTTTTCAACAGCGATTCTGTTTTCGACGAATCTTCCACTATGAGCCTTAGTATGCCAAAAGTTGATGTGTCAGCTATTGTCAGTGCGCTTATATTGATACCTGATTGCGCAAGTATCTCCGTCACTTCTGCAAGACGGCCTTCTTTGTTTTCCAAAAAAACGGATATCTGCTTTACAAGCATTAGTTCTTCCTCCTATATTTTTCTTTTATCAACGATCCTGATAGCTTTACCTTCGCTTCTTGCAATTGATTTGGGTTCTACCAGCTTGACTGTCGCACTGATAGCAAGAACGCTTTCAAGTGCAGACGTGATGGATCTTTCAAGCTTCTCTATTTTTCTTACCTCATCCGAGAAAAGTACTTCACTCATTTCCACATGTACTTCAAGACAATCCATCATATTCACCCTGTCCACGATTATCTGATAATTCGGTGTGAGTTCACTGAATTCCAGAAGAACGCTTTCTATCTGTGACGGAAATACATTGACACCTCTGATTATAAGCATATCATCTGTTCTGCCTGTAACACGTTCCATCTTAACAAGCGTCCTGCCGCATTCGCAGTCATCTCTGAAAAGCTTGGTAATGTCTTTTGTCCTGTATCTGATAAGAGGCATACCTTTTTTAGTTATTGTAGTGAAAACTATCTCTCCTGTATTATTGAGACCAAGAGGTAAATGTGTATTCATATCGATTATTTCCGGAAGATAATGATCTTCGTTAATATGCAGACCATTTTGTGCCGAACACTCCGATGCGACCCCGGGTCCGGTTATCTCGCTTAATCCATATATATCATATGCTTTGATCCTAAGTGATCTTTCTATCTCCTTACGCATATTCTCACTCCATGGTTCCGCTCCAAATAAACCTGCTTTGAGCGATATGTCGTCTGTAGTTAATCCTGACTCCTGCATAACCTCATAGAGATGAAGCATATATGAGGGCGTGCATGCTATGACTGTAGGCTTAAGATCAGTTAAAAATTCCAGCTGCCTTCTGGAATTTCCACCGGATATAGGTATTACTGCAGCACCTAATTTTTCAGCACCGTAATGAGCGCCAAGACCTCCGGTAAATAAACCATATCCGTATGCTATATGTATGATATCCGTTTTATCAGCACCTATCCTTGCAAATGCACGTGCCATAACATCCGACCATATTTCAATATCCTCTTTTGTGTATGTTACAACGATACGTTTTCCAGTCGTTCCTGACGAAGCATGTATGCGGACTATCTCGCTCATAGGAACTGCCATCAGACCGTAGGGATATGTATCCCGAAGATCATCTTTTGTAGTGAAAGGTAATTTGCACAAGTCATCTACACCTTTTATGTCTTGCGGCAGGATACCTATATCTGCCATTTTCTTTTTATAATAAGGAACTGAATCGTAAACATATTTTACTGTTTCAGTTAACCGCATGTCTTGAATAGAACGCAATTCATCATATGATGCGCATTCAATTTTATTCCAGATCCCCAATTGAATATACCTCCTATTTTTATTGTATTTTACTCTTATACTATAAAAAAATCAAATGATAAATGGCATTCAGACGCCATTTCCGGGCATAACCGGATTTATCTGCGGTGCCATGCCTGTTGATAATAAACCTGCGGTATGTTATCATCATTATCAGGAGAACAAAATGAACACAGAATATTTTTCAATCAAAAGTAATAATGGAGCATTTTTTGTTTTTATGCCTGATCAGGTAGCGGATCCTGATTTCATATTCGTAGCGGTACCCGGCCTTGCAGAACATGCAGCCCGTTACGCCAGATTATCAGGTTACCTTAAAAATCATAATGTGCAGCTATATGGTATCGATCATTTAGGTCAAGGTATATATGCTACATTACCCGGAGTATGGCCTGAAAATGGTTTCAATAAGTGTGTGGAAAATATGAACAGGCTTGTGGAATACTGTCATGAGAAACACCCAGGTAAAAAGATCATGCTTTTCGGTCACAGTATGGGATCATTTATGTGTATTTCATACTGCGAAAAATATGCAGGATTGATCAGCAACTGCATATTATCCGGGACTAATGATGCGCAGGATCCTGTGTTGATAAAAGCTGGTCTTGCGATTTTATGGCTCCAGCGCCTTTTCCTTGGCCGTGATAAAGAGTCCAAACTTATCAATAGTATGTCTTTCGGATCATACAATAAACAGTTTGAACCTTGCAGAACGGAATTCGACTGGCTTTCACGGGATGAAAAGGAAGTTGACAAATATATAGCCGATCCTCTTTGCGGGTATGTTTCAAGTATAGGGTTATATACAGATTTCTTCAGAAGTCTTGCCGAGATATATAAGAACGAAAATGTAAATCAGATCCCAAAGGATCTTCCTATCCATCTTATGTCAGGTTCAGATGATCCTGTCGGAGCGAATGGCAGAGGACCCATAAAACTTGTATCAAGGCTGGAAAATGCAGGTATAAAGAATGTAACACTAAAATTATTTGATGACATGCGTCATGAAACTCTTAATGAGACGGGAAAAGATGCGGTTATGAATCACATTTTGGATGTCTGCGTGAAAGCTTTAAACATCATCTTATAATAGTCAGATCATGTAATGCTCTTGTACAGCAGGTATAAAATAGATTTAATTCCTCATCCATATTAAATTTATCATTTTCAATATCAAGCACTATCACGGCATCGAATTCCAAACCCTTTGAAAGATATGAGGGCATCAGGACAGTACCCATAGTATATGAAGTGTTTTTCTCGGAAACATTACTTATTTTAATATCCTTTAAATATGCATACAATTTTTTAACAGTGGTATCTGATCTTGTAAGCACAGCTATCGAACAGTATCCTTTATTCTTTAGTTCATGATACCTGTCTGTGATATGCTTCGCGATCACTTCTATATCATCAGTACCGGTTTTTATTATATACGGTTCGCTGCCTTGCCTGTTTACATACTTGATATCTGCTTTCACAGGTAAAAGATCGTTGCAGAATTTAGCTATCTGATATGTCGACCTATAACTTTTATTCAGCTTTATCTGATCTGCTTTCTTGAATATCCTTGTATCATCAGAACTTTCAAGACAGTACTTTATCTTTTGATTCAAATCACCGAGCAGCGTCATATGGCAGTTTCTGAATATTATGGAAATGACTTTCTTTTCTATGTATGAATAATCCTGGAACTCATCAACTATCACATATCTGATATCATTGTACGATTTTTTAAATCCGAGTAAAAATCTCAAATATATAAGCGGAGCGATATCTTCGTAGTTTATGTAGCCGTTACTCAATCTGCTCATATACCTGTCTTTCATTTCTCTGCTGTAGTATCTCTCAAGGAATAAACTGTAAAGTAATTCAAAATCGGTAGTGACAGCTTCATCGACCATATCATAAATCCTGCGGCATTTTTCCTTCAACATCACATATCCTCTTGACATGTCTATTTCATCTGACCTGACCTGCCTTACATATTCCACTCGTAAAGCCCTTATTATGGTCAGTACACGGGATATCATTATGTTTTTTATCTTGGATAACCTTGTGATAACATCATTGAATGAATACTCATGAAAGAATAACTGTTCATACTCATTTTTACTCATTATCACATTATCGTTTATTACCAGATCATTGAACTCATATCCGCTATTTGCGATATTCTGTGCAAATACTTCGAGTTTTTTAGCAAAAGCAACTGAATATTTGGTCTTTATATCGTTCTTATCTATATATTCGTTATTCTGTAAAAGATCTTCCATTTCCCTGTACCCTGTCAGCAATACATATTTCTGTGCAAGTATATCCTTGGAAAGAAGATAAAAGGTTGACATAGCGACATTTTCCTCGCCAAGTTCAGGAAGGACTTCAGAAACATAATCAATAAAAGTCTCGTTAGGTGAAAAAATTATGATCTGGTTATGATTCAATTCATTTTTATACTTATACATCAGCCATGCAGCCCGATGAAGTGCTATGGATGTTTTTCCGCATCCTGCCGGCCCTTCCACTATTATGATATTTGAAGTGCTTCTGATAGCCTGATTCTGCTCTTTCTGTATTGTCTCGACGATATTTCCCATCTTTGAATCCTTGCTGTGGCTCAATATTTCTTTAAGGATGGAATCATCTATTTTTATGGATGAGTCAAACATGGATACGATCTTATTATAGAAAATCTCATACTGTCTTTTCTTTGACATCGATCCGCTTATTATTCCGACCGGAGCTTCATAACTGACATCACCTATTTCATTTTCATAAAAAAGGCTGCATATATTAGCACGCCAGTCGTAAACCAGATATTCACCGTTATTGTCTATGAAACTGCATTTTCCTATGTATATGTTTTCTGATTCCGGTTCTGTTTCTTCTTTAAAATCGATCCTGCCAAAATACAAGTCTCTTTTTAGCAGCATCATTCTGTTTACTTCCCGTTTTATACTCTCGACATTTGCAGTATTTGTTTTTATCATATCAAGATAAGGCATATTTTCAATAGCATCGCCAAAATCAACAAGATCCCTCTTGCCCTGATCCCACATTTCGATATTGCTGTTTTTCAGTTTTTGAATGTTGTCGTTTAGTGATGCATCCAGATCATCGATCCTTGATTCAAGCTTCTCATATACAACATTAAGCCTGTTTTCTTCAGATATTCTATCCCTGTCTGATATACTCATATAAAATCCCCTCGTTAATATGCATGTGCATTAAGGGTTATTATATATCATCACGTAAAATATATCAATTATTAAATAGCTTTAGACCTCGAATCCTAATTCAAAAGCTTTAATATTCATATCTATGAATTTCGATGGGACTGTCTTTTTTATGGCATCTATCCATATATTTTTATCAAAATCCATCATTTTCGCAAGTTTTCCTATCAACACGCAGTTAACAGCTTTTTTGGATCCGGCTTGTATAGCCAGGTCCAATGCATCAAGAGAATAAAAGCTTTTTACTTTATCCTGAAGTATCTTCTCTATATCCTCAGGGTATTTTACAGTCCCCGTTATGACGGGCATAGGTTCGATCTTCTGCGTATTCATTATCAAGGTTCCGCCTTTTTTCAGATACGGTGTCCACCTGAATGCCTCAAGCTGT
>Ga0172381_10001447_pt1 | contig 27952 bp, 39 predicted proteins | sample Leawel6488metaG_FD_119754 | JGI IMG/M metagenome (GOLD analysis project Ga0172381, IMG submission 119754) | Leachate microbial communities from a municipal landfill in Southern Ontario, Canada - Leachate well 64-88 metaG | ecosystem: Engineered > Solid waste > Landfill > Unclassified | place... | reverse complement strand
GCTTGGTCAAATCATGGAGATTTATATACAAAATATATAATGTATACTGAGTTAAATGATTCTTTGGAAAATCTGATTGAGAATTTCTGTATGACAAATAATATCGATAAATCTCACATAGTAGAATCTGGATTAACTGGATTAAAAAATTATGATGAATATATAGATAAGTTTGCAGAATATCTAAAAGATAAGAAAGGTTTTAAATTTATTAAACCAGAAGAAATTATTTTTTCTAACTAATAAGGATAAAATATGATTGAATATCAAGGTAAATATACAACAGCAAAAATTATGATTGATCAAGTTGAAGAAAGTTGTATGACTCAAATTGTTCATATGACTAATCATGAAGCATTTACAAACCCAATATCAATTATGCCTGATTGTCACTCAGGGAAAGGTTCAGTAATCGGTTTCACAATGGTGGTTGGAGATAAAGTTATTCCCAATATTGTAGGTGTAGATTTGGGTTGTGCAGTATTAAGTTTTAATATTGGTAAAATTGAAATTAACCATCAAGAATTTGATAAAAAGGTCAGACAAAGAATTCCATTTGGAATTAATATAAACAATAGAGAAAAAATTAAATTAGGGAATGAAGCACCAATTTTATGTAAAAGAGTCGGAATTGATTTAGATTATGCAGTTTACAGCCTAGGATCACTTGGTGGAGGAAACCACTATATTGAGGCAGGTCGTTCACAAAATACAGGAGATATCTGGATTACAATTCATTCTGGATCAAGAAATCTAGGAAAGAAAGTTTGTGAATATTGGCAGGATGTTGCTTCTAAAAGAGAGTATGGTGATCCAAAAGAAGAATTAGATAAAATAAAAAATTTATATCCTAAAGTTGAATGGAATAGAAGAATTTCAAAATTTAAAGAACAATTAACCAAAATAAAATCTTCTGAATTAGATTTTCTTGAAGGAGAAAATAAACAAAAATATTTAGATGATATGTATTTTGCTCAAAATTACGCTTCATTAAATAGAAAAACTATGATGGAGGATATATTAAATATACTTGGAAATCCTCAAGTCAAAGATCAGATTGAAACTGTTCATAATTATATTGATCCAAAAGATAAAATAATTAGAAAAGGTGCTATTAGATCTTATATTGGGGAAAGAATGATAATTCCTTTTAATATGAGAGATGGTATTCTTATATGTGAAGGAAAGTCTAATCCAGAGTGGAATTTTTCAGCGCCTCATGGAGCAGGAAGAGTTTACTCAAGATCGAAAGCTAAAGAATTATTGAATTTAGAAAAATTTCAAAATGATATGGAAGGAATATTTTCAACTTCAGTTTGTAGAGGAACAATCGACGAATCTCCAGATGCTTATAAAGATTCAGAAATAATTGAACAAGCAATTGAGCCAACTGCAAAGATTTTAGATAGGATTATTCCTATACATAATATGAAGGATGTTTCAGATGAAAAACCCTGGAAAAAGAAAAGGACTTAATTTAATAAATAATAATAAAATAAAAAAGAAAAATGATTTAAGGGGGTAAGAAATGAAATTCTTTTCTGTTTGTAATGATTGTATAATTTGCGCATGTAGTGGAAGTATATGTTTAGCAGGACATGGAGATGATGATTTTTGTATTGCTTCTAAAGAACAATTATTGTTGAGATATAAAACAGGAAAAGTTGGTGGAAAAGAAGAAAATAGATCACTTACCAAAGATGAGTTAAATCAAATTAAATCAGCTTTATTAAAATATTATAAAATAGATGTAGATAAAAAGGAATAAATCATGGAATATAACTCGAATGATACCAATATCAAAGATTCTATTAAATATTTATCAGTATATATTATTTCTAGTATTATTTTAATTTTTAATATTACTTTTTATTTTTTCCCCATAGGAGAACCAGTTGATCAATTAAAAATGAATATATTAAGAATAATATGGGTATCTTCTGGTCTATATTTAATTTTAAAAACTAAAAATTTAACTTGGTCAGAAAGATTTTTTACAATAGGATTTGGTCCAGTATTTTTATTAGCAATGATTTTAATTTTTATTTATAATTGTTATAGGAGAAAAGATGACAAAAACTGAAATTGAAGAATACGCAAAAAGTGTTAATGATCCAAAATTAGCTAATGATGAAACAGGAATGGTAGTTCAAGTTTGGAATGATGGAGAAATAACTTGTCAGAAATGTGGAAGTTTATTATGGCAAAGAACTCTTCATTGTTGGAAATCTGGTCATCCAACAAATAGTGTAGAGATGCCTCATAAATATCAAAAAGATTATTCCTATGCATTTGTATCAAAAGAAGAAGCGTATAAAATAAGTGAAATGATATTTAACATAGGAATATCAAAAGAAAAGATAGACGGGATTATGGTCAGTCCATGTGTAGGTTGTGGTTATTGTTGTATTACAGCTCCATGTTGGGTTGCTCAAAGAATATACGGAAATGGAGTTACAGAATGTCCTGGATTAATATGGGATGAAGAGAAAAAAAGATATTTTTGCTTTCTGTGTACCATAAATGTAGTAGGAAAAGATTATCGAGAAGAATTACATATCGAAAAAGGATGTTGTTCCAATTTAAATGATTGGAGAAAAGATGTAAAACCTAGAAGAGAAAAAGATTCACCAAAAGTAGAACTATTAAGCTTGGATTCATTGTTTCAAAAATTTTTAAATTGTATGGGTAAAGAAATTATTGCTGGAGATACAATTTATTTAATTTTATCTCGTTTTGCAGGAGAATTAGAAAAAGATGGTAAATCAAAAAATGAAATAAAAAATATTAACAATCTAATTATTCATTATTTAAAAGGTCAAAGATCAAGTTTTATAGATGATTTTATGGGAGGGTTATGAAAATCAAAAGTGATTTTATAACAAATTCCAGTAGTACAAATTATGTATTTTTATTCAAAGGTAAAACAAAAAAAGATTTGTATAAAGCTTTAGATAATGCTAATTTATATATTAGCGGAGAAAGATATAAAACCTCCAAAAAAGGTAACGTTAGATCAGTAAGAATATCTTGTAATTCAGACGATATTATAAATGTACTGAGAGAAAAATCTAAAAAAATTAAAACAAAACCAGTAAGTAAAATCAAAGAAAAATTTGATAAAGATTTAAATTATTGGATTAATACATTAAAAGAAAAAGAAATTAATTCACAATATTATTTTACATATTATTTTGAAGTATTTTTAATATGTAAAACTATAGAAGAAGCAATAAAACAAAATTTTAATATCGCAGTAGAAGCTGAGTTTGGTAATGGGGGAGGGTGTGGACTTGTAGAAGGAACAGATTTAGCATATCTTTTACATGAGCAATATTATTCTTTAAAAGTTTATAACGAAGATTTAATTATTATAACAGAAGACAGATCATAAGAGGAGAGAAAATATGAATTTAAAAGAAGCATTTGATCTTGGAGTAAAAACTTGTAAACAAATAAAATGTTTTGATAAAAATGGAATAAATTATTGGTCAATAAATCCTTTAGATCCAAAAACAAATACTATTGAAAAAAATATTAAAGAGATACTGAAAGATAGTTATTTCGAATTTTATCTCTTTAGTGATAAATGGGAAGTAGTTGATAATAAAGTAGTTCAAGCATCATCTTGGGCTCAAGTAAAAAATTTGACAACAAATACTTTATATTATAATGTTTTTTTCAAGAAAGTTTTGCCAGATAATATAAGAATATATGCAGAGATACTTTAAAAAGAAAAAAGGAGAAATTTTAATTGATTGTGATATGTGGAGATTTTCATGCAGAATTTAGTCGGCTCAATAAGTTTATTAATTCAATGTCATCAATTACCACCATACTACAATGTGGAGACTTTGGATTCTGGCCAAAATTTTTTAACTTTAATAATCCAAAATTAATAAAAAATAAAAATGTTAAAATATATTGGTGTGACGGAAATCATGAAGATTTTGATTCCATTAAACAAATAGAAAATATTGAAATATTTCCAAATATTTTCTATATGGAAAGAGGTTCTATTTTAAGATTAAAAGATGGAAGAAAAGTTTTATTTATTGGTGGAGCTCTTTCTATTGATAAACATTTAAGAACTCCTGGTCGTGATTGGTTTCCTGAAGAGTTAATAAGTCAAAAAGATATTTGTGTTTTACCTGATGAGAAAATCGATATTGTAATTAGTCACACTGCACCAAAAGAATTTATACTTAATGACTATCATGAAGATTATGTTAAAGATCCTACAAGAGACGCATTAAGCTATGTATTAAATAAATATCATCCTAAACTATGGTATTTTGGACATATGCATACATATAAACAAAGTATATATAATGGATGTAAATGGACATGTTTATCTGATATAGGAGGTAGTGAAAGATGGTGGATCCCTTTAGATGAGGAATAAAAAAGACGGAAAATATAGAGATGAGTATATTTTAAACTCATCTCTATATTATTTTTTTGTTTGAAAAATATATTTATTAAGTAATTAAAAGTTCTCCACCTTCTGTTAATAAATAATTATACAATTCATCTGTTAAAAATACATCTTGTAATACATAAATTTGACAAACGTCAGAAATTTGAGGCGCATCAAAAATACCATTATAATCATAATCAACAAAACCTCCATCTTGTAATGCATAATAAACTTCTCCGGATATATCTCCTGTATATATAACATTTCCAGTAAATTCTGCATGAATACAAGCTGTTGCATCTCCTTGATGATAATTATAAATTATATTATCTTCTTGAACAATTCCCATTCTAGTTCCAAAATCTTCCTCATCTATTGACGCCCCAATATCATAATATGAATTACAGTCAAAAGTATTTCTTGAATAATAAATAGACGCAGTACTGTCTAAACATGGTATGGTAGTTTCTGGGCAACAACATCCAGTGCTATTAGCAGTATCCCAATCTACGATTGTTTCAGTTAATTTAATTGTCTCTAAATTATCATCCGTTAATTCCGAATCAAGAGCTGGATTATCAATTAAATAAATATGTTCTAAAAGTAATAACCTTGCTCTATATGGTTTAAAGAAATTAATAACTTTTGTAATATATTCAATTGAAGAAAATCCAAATATCGATGCCAATAAGTTTGGAGCTAAATCAATAATATTTTCTTTAATATATCCATTAAGATCTTTTATTAAAGATTTTAAAATAATTTCAATATCTCCAGCAGAATTATATGTATCAATTAAATTTTTTAGATCAATATTTGTTAAAGTAAGTACATTTTCAGCAGTATCAAAATCTGTAATAAAATTGGTTGTTCTTAATCTAGTAAAATTATTATAATATAAATCTCTGTTTGCTTCTAATTCTGTTTTTGTTGTAGAATTTGCTCTTTTAGTTATGGTATCATATAAAGTAAATATTTGTGTATTTGTTAATGACATAGATCCATCATAAATTAAAAATGATAAATCTGTTGAGTCATTAGTTTTGCTATAAAGTAAATTAAAAGAATAAAGAATTCCTAAATATAAATCTAAAAGAGAAACTAACATTTTTACTGATAAACTAATATCTTTAACAGGATCAGTTCCACTAATATAATCCGCGTATTGATCTTGGACCAATCTGGACAATATTGCAATAGCAGGATTTATAATATTACCGGATAATTGTGTTATTGGTTTAAGACTAAAATATGGACTTTTAGATGGAAAAGCAATTTTATTATTTAAAAATAATTGATTAATTTGTGACTCAGTTAACATCCAATGTGGATCTGGATTAGTAATAGTATGAAAATCAATATCTTTTAAACTAAAAATATTTGGTGAAATTGCTTCTGGTCTAAAAACTAGTGATCCTGTTGAATCATATTGTAACCAATATTCACATAATTCTACATCGGGAATTCCAAAAAATCCTAATACTCTTAATATAGCTTCTGGAGTTCCTTTGATTTTATATAAATTAACTAAATCATAAAAAAAGTCATCTTTATTTTCACGAGAAATTTCTTCTAAATTATCAGTAAAACCAAAACTTCTAATTAACTCATTTAAATGTTCTTCTGGTAATGATCTTATATCAGACGAATTTCTCATTACTGAGTTAAAAGATCTTAATGATGCATACCATGGTATTAAAAAATTTCTAAGTCTTTTATAATCGTCAGTCGCATGACAAGCTAAATCAATGTTATCATTAAATAATACGGTAGCTTTAGCCTTTGAATCTTCAGCTTGTATTATTAATTTCGGATCAATCCCAGTAGAAGTTTGATCCTCAAAATATTTCATTAATTTAATGAAATCATTTATTGTAAACAATGTTTAGCTCTCCTATTTTCCTAAAGTTTATTTTTTACGTACCACAAGAACTTAGGTATATAAATATAGTATCAATAATAAAAGATTCATAAAAATTCTCTAGTACATTATCACTATTTGATATTATAGAATCATTATCAAACAAAGAATAATCAGTATTCAATTTAAATTTCAAATAAATATAAATTAATTTTGATAAATTGGTAGTTAAATTTAAATATACAATTGTAGTTATATCACAAGAAGTTGAATCAATTCGATATTGCAATAATTTATCTAGCATGTCTAAATCATCTTGTTCTAATCCAAAAATATTTATATTACAAACAGAAGTTGAGTCTGAATCACAAATATAATAAGTATTACCTGGATAAATCATCATTCTTCTTCTTACTGTTTCTGGAGCAGCTTCAACACTTTCCAATCTAAATAAATATCTATAATTTGTAAGAGTAGTTGGCCAAGATTCATCAAATAATAATCTAATAAAAGATTTATTTGAATCTAAAAATAAAGATGAAAAAGTATCAGGAAAAGGAATACTATATTTATTTGACACGCTATTAACAACGTAATTATTTACATAAAATAAAAGATCTGGATTTATCTTTGTTGCTAATATGGTCATTTTTTACCCTCTAAAATTTTTAGACAATTATTTGCTGACAACATGTCTAAAGTACTTAAAAATAAAACTAATGGAGTATAATTAGAATAATTAAAATTTTTTGGTGCATTACTACTCCATCTACCCATATGAAAACGAACTATTTCTTCTAATAAAATTGTATCATCTAAACTTAAAGCTTGAGTAAATATTTTTTGATTTTTCTTAATTGTTTCTGCAATAATTTGATCATGTTTACCATGAGTATGAATATTATTTATATTAAGTCCATATTTATAGATATCATGCATTGCAATTCCAAGGAAGATTACATTTTTATTAAACATTCCCTCAAACATAGGAATAATTTTATCAGTTATATATAACATTTCAAATGTGTGTTCTCCAACTGTAGGACATCTTCCATCTTCTTTAAGATGATGTTTTTTTGTAGATGAAGTTGGGAGATTTAGACATTTATTTGAGATATTTTCATAAATTCCTATCCATAAATCATAAGATTTTTGAGTTAAATGTCGTTTTAATATTTCGTTTATCTTTTCAATATAAAATCCATGTTCTTTCAATTCACTTTTTCCTTTCTTTATTTTATTCCACCACCTGGAATTATTGTACCCATTTTTTCTATTATCTTAAAAATAACAACATAACAATTATAAACAAAAGATCTAATTTCCATAATAATTTTTTCAATTATAAAATTATCTAATTCCTCAGAAAATAACCATTTTAATTTATTAACTATAATTCCAGATAAAGATATAATCAATTGACTGTTAGCTCCAGTTCCAGGTAAAAATAACTTTTGAATTATGTACATTATAAATCTTAAACCATATTTTTCAAAAGATCCAGATTCATATTTTCCTTTCTCAGAAATTTTGCTTGCTAACTGATCTGTAATCGGAGCTATCATAAATGATGTGATAATAACTGATATATTTTTTGATGATTTAATTTTGAATTTTCTCAAAACAAAATCAAAAACTAACCAAACTAAAAAATTAAACATATAAACAAATAAATTTAATATAACAATCTTTACAGTTTTATTATCATTAATTTTATCAAGTTTATTTTTTAAATCCTCTCCCATAATATTCAATTGTTCATTAATATTATAATTCTTTCCCTTAACAATTTTAAAAGCTATATCTTCTAATTGTGAATCTAATGATTTAAAATTAATTCCATATTTCTTTAAAATTTGTTTTGAATTTTCTATATTATTACTTCTAGTTTTAACTAAATTATTAACCATTAATTTATTAGGTATATTCTTTTCTTCAATTTCAGTTAATAATTGAAATACTTTATCTTGATTAATCATTATATTATCCAGATATCTCCACTGCATATTTTGATGATTTTATAGAACTAATATCTTCTATTCCAGGTTTAACATTTTTATATGTTTTGACTAATTCTTTTTTTGAATTAAAAAAGAATATATCAATAGGAAACTTCATTCCTATTGTATGAAAATGTAATATTTCTTCTTCCGGAAATATAAATAAAAATGCTTTATCTTTTAGAGGTTCTTTAAATCTTAATAAACCTTTCTCTATATCTTTTGGATTATCATAAGTTATAACTGTATATTTAGATAAGAGATTATCTAAATCATTATTTAATTGTGATAAGTAATTTTCTAATACAGTCATTAAAATTTCTCCATTTATATTTTGTTCTGAAAAGTTTTAATTTCAACGTAAAAAACTGGGATTTGAATTATTTTGCAATTCAAATCCCAGTTAAACTTTAAAATTCAAGTCTTAAACTTCTGCCTAAGTTAAGAATCTCATTCCTTAATAATTCTCTTACTTTCAAAATTTCTTTGTCCAATTTATTTCTGCAATTAACTGGATCTTTTGAATAATTACATTTTATTACATTCTTATTTAAAAAATTTAATCTCTTTTTCAATAAATCAATTTTATGCTTTTTAATACATATTTCTTTTTCAATTTTTCCTTTTTTAGTTATACATTTTTTTATAACTACTGTTTTCTCAACTTTATATATTTGGTAAGCTGTATGTATTAATAAAGTTGCTAAACTTAAACCTGAAATTAATACCATTGTTTTTTTAGATAAATTTTTAATACTACTTAATTCTCCTTTATTTAACATAGATAATCTCGCTAAATATTTAATCATTATTTTATTTCTTTTACTTTTTAATTTTTTATCTAATACTCTTATTATATCATCACTGACATCTTTTGAATAATCTTTGAGAACATCTTTGCTATAATCTTTTAAAGTTTCTAATTCTTTGTCTTTATCTCTTTTTAATTGTAATTTTTTTAATCTATTCTTTTTTTTAATATCTTCAATTTGTTTATCTATTTTAATATCATCTAATAATAACAATGTATCATTCTCAAATAGATATCCATATTTGTTTAAATAATTAATTAAAATTTCTTTAGCGGTTATGTTCATTATATCCTTTGTTATTTCTTTATCTGTTTTTTGATTTTATCACTCTCTTCTTTACTTAGTTTCTTTCCAGTTTTCTTTATTTTATAAGCTTTTTTTGTTAATTCTATCATTTTCTTTTCATATTGTTCTTTACATTTTTTCATACACATTTGTCTTTCCGCATCATTAATTTTTAATGTTCCACAAGCTTTACTACATTTATCAAACCAAGATCTAATCCACCTATATGTCGCCCAAAGGACAAAACCGCCTGCATAATATTTTGCTATATGAACCAAAAAACTCACTGGCATTATTTTTCCACCAGAAATAAGATGATATCCAACTCCGCCAGCAGCTGCTAGTCCACCAGCTGATTTACCAACATGCGACATAATTTCTTTTCTTTTAGTTTCATCAATTTCCTTAACAAATCTTCTCTTTAATTCCAATTTTCCTGCTTCATTTAAGTTATAAAATTTACCATCAAGAATATATCCAATACATTGATATGGATCAGCTTTCTCTTTAATATATTCTAAATGTTTTTGTTTAATATCCTTAGGTAACTTTGATTCAACAACTTCTGCCATTGCAAGTATTTTTAGTACTGACTTTTTCATTTATTTTATTCTCCTATATTTCTTTTAATTTTGTTCCATTATTTTTATTATATTGATTTCTTTTTTAGAACAATTATTACAAGCTTTATAAACTTCTCTGATTCTATCTTGATTATCTTCTATTTCTTTTTTTTGTTTAGAATATTTTTTATCATTAATATCTATCCATTCTCCATATCTAAATATAAGTCCGCAAGAACATTTATATATATGATATTTCATTTTTTTATCCTGCTTTAACCACGGAAACTCTTCCTGCGACTGAAACAGTTCCCCAACTAATAACACATTGATTAACAGTAGTATATGTAATTGATAAAGGTTCAATCTTAACCGGACTCCCAGAATTGTCCCAGCATTGAACAACTATTCCGACAGCATTTAAAAGATGATCGACAGTCCAAGTTGCAGAACTAAGATAAGTATTTGTGTAAACACCTCCTCCGCCAGCACCACCGACAACTATCCATTTAGACAAAGTCGTGTCATAAATAAATAATACAAACTTATTTGTGGAGTCCAATATTATATCTGACCCTCCGCAACTTATATTTCCAGATTCTTTTATAACTATGGTTCTATCCGTATGATTTGCTCTTATACAAAGTAATTGTTCTGCGCCACCAGCAGTTATTGTAACCAAATCATCAGAATCAGCGTCGCTTTCCGTATCTACCGTATGAAGAGTTTGCGTAGCTGTGATTACTCCAGAAGATATTGTTAATTCAGTGGAAGCAGTCCATAATTGTTTTTGTATAGTTTGGGTATTATCCGTAGCTCTTACTGGAGAACCTGATCCCGTAGCAGCAGTCCAAACTGGAGCAGTATTTGCCCCACCACCGACTGCTATAGTATTTGTTGCTCCATCCAAACCTAAAATTGTTCTTGATTCCGCAAGAGTTTTCTTTTCCCAATTTCCTGTTCCTGCTTCTCCAACTGCAAAATCATTAGCTGCAACTGAGGCGGGAATATGTCTATAAGCTCCTTGATTTAATCCTGCTAAATTATTATGTAGAGTTATTAATGGAGATTGAAAATGTGAAGCAAAATTTGTTCCATTATGAACATAATAAATTATTCTACCTGTATTTGTCGATCTTGCAAAAACTATTTCTCCTAATCTATCACTTAGATCTGCCGTAAGAGAATGTGCTAATTGTACACTTTGTTTTGAAATTAATCCATAAGAAGTTCCTGTATATGGAATATTTCCTGTATTAATTCCAAATAATTTTTTCCATACTTTCCATTCTCCAGCGGATAATGATTCATCCGCTCCATATGCAGCAAGACATGTGCAAGTTGCTTTTTTAGCGTCCCCACCAACTGCACCCACAGTTATTTCAAATAATCCTTTTGGAGTTTGTAAATATCCGCAAGTTGATAAATCAGCAGTACCATCTCCGGCAGCAAATGGAGATCCAGATCCAGCAGTTACAGAAAGTGTGGTTGATGACCTTGAAGTTACTAATGTATCAGTTCCTAAAATAACTCTATAAATATTTTTATCTATTTGTGGACTGCTATTTGTTGAATTAGCAGAACAATAAATATCAAATGTCCATATTCCTGCGTCAAGAGAATTTCTACCAAGAGCTGTATCATATAAATATGCTTCCCCTAATATTAATGCGCTTGAGGTAGTAAATGATTCAACTTGCTGAGAGGTAGCAGTCGGAATTTTAGATAATGTTTCTATTTTATGAGAATTACTTGCTAAACCGGGAGTTTTGTCTAAAATTAAAGCGTCATCCGCAAAAAATTCTACACCCATTGATCCTGAAACTACTACACCTTTTCCATTTACCCAATCTAAACCGTCAAATACAAGGACATCATCCACAACTGGACTTGAGGTAGCAACATCTGCTAAATCAGTCAATTTTGTCATTCTTTCAATTCTGGTATTAATTCTCCCAACTGTAGCAGATATTGTTAATAATCTTCCGAGTCGTACTTGAAGATTTGGAGCTTCGGGAATAACCGTAGTTAAACCACCGGCTACAATTGGAGATAAATATAAAATGTCATTTACGGAAATATCAACTCCACCCTCAAGAGAAACTGGAGCAGCGTCTACACTTAAAACAGTAGAACCATTCACAACAGCAGCCATCATATTAGCCGTAGCATAATGAGCATATATTTCAGCAACTGCTTCGGTTGCGGTAGTTCCGGTTAAACCTACCAAATCAAGAATAAAAGTATGCTCATCTGTTTCATAATAATGAATTGGACCAGCTCCGCCACTATCAACAATTTGGAATGTATTTGTATTACTATGAGTGCCACCAACCTTGGAAACAATCATCATTCCTTTATGAGAAATATAAGATCCACCTATAGCCAAGGTATTTAAACCATTAATATTACCCCTTACATTGATAAATCCATAAGATTGATATGCAATATCTTGAGTAAGAATTCCAATTACATCCGCAGTAGTTTCTAAGTCTGCTTTAGCATAATCAACTTTTGGGACATCATTTCCTGACATACCCCCAGTGCCTACAAATATTCCGGTTGAATAAACAGGATTCCCATTATATAACGTAGCACCAGTATCATTATATACAAGTCTTAAATCTTCTTGTCCAATTTGTAAAGTTACGTCACTATTAGTTTCAATTGCTACAGTTTTATTTAATTTATCCCAATAAATTTTTCCATCTTCAAATGTACTTGTAGTCGGATTAGTGTTTAATTTTAATTCATTGAATTTATTAATTGAAACCCATCTTGTATCTCCACCATTTCCAGTAATTAAAACATTTACATCATCTGGAGTATAAGCAGATCCTGACACAATATATTTATAATTTAAACCGGTATCTTCTACATAGCAAACTTCATTGGGTCTACCAGCAGCTTTTGCTTCAATAATTGTCGCAAAATATTTATCTTTAATTTGATTCTGGTTTATCATTTCATTCCCCTTGAATGAATAGAGAAGAAAATTAAAATATTTCTTCTCATAGATTTACATATTATTTACTTGGTACTTCTAGCTCAAATACATCATTAACATCCATAACAAAATTAATACTAAAAGTTGTGGAAGATTCCCATTCAACGTCAACATCCCTCACAAGTTCAACACCATTTAATCTCACTCTGTAAAGATTATTTTGATTAAATTCAGTTTCCGATGATGGTAATGCTACAGTTGATCCGGTTGGAGTTGTAACTAAATTAGCAGTTCCAGATCCTGCTCCAGCTCCAGTTGAAACCGTAATAACTTCCCCAGATGTATATTGAGCAGTAACCGTATATCTATTTGTAAGCGGAGTGATAGCATTTGGTTCAACCACCATTTCTTCTTGTCTTCCGCCTATAAGCATTACATCAGGCATCTGGCTTTCAATATATACTTTATTTACACAAAAATCAATTGTAGCGGTAATAGCAGTTAATGTAAGTGCTCCATTATCAGCTATATATACAAAAGATAATTGAGTATTTTCCGAAGAATTTGCTCCAACATTTGTTCCTTCTGCTACTCCATTAGCACATTGAACCAATCCAAAAACTGTTCTTTCAGTTCCTGAAATATTAACTGTTATTTCATCATGTGTTGATGCATCTCTAATCGGAACAAGGTTAAGAATATTTCCTAAATTGTCAGTTTCATTTAAAACTGCTGCATTTCCGATTGCTCCAGCTAGAGGCGCAGCACATATACCACCATTTGTTGCTAGGGTAGTCGGAGGGGAAGCATTTAAAACTGCTAATTTTCCAGAAACAAGATGAGTTGTGGAATCTACCAAAACAAATTGTGCAGCTGCTACCGCTACCGATTGAGCCTCAACCCATGTCATAGGGAATATTCTTTTTCTTGCCATATATAAGTCAAGAGTTGCATGTGTTCCGCTTGTATTAGGTCTTAAAATATTTACTTGTCTTGCGTTAATCATAGTTGATCCTCCTTAGGATAATATAATAATTTCATCTCCATTATCTACGATTGTGTCTAAATTAAAACTTGTAGATGATACCCAAATTGCATGTACTCCTTTATCTTGATATACTCCATTTAAATATATTGAAACATTACCCGTTGAATTAAATAAAGCAGAACTTGCTCTAAGATTTCCGTCCGCTCCAGATTTAGTATAATTCAGACCGCTGCTTGTAACAGAAAATGTTGTTGAAGCAGGAATTGTATTTGTAACAGATATTGAGGTAGAAATAAAATCTATCTTTGATTGTAAAATTATCCAATTACTACCAACTGTTGCTTGGTTTCCAGAAGGAGTAGAATCTACCAAACATATTATTAAATCTCCTGTTAATACATTTAAACCAAGTGCTCCTCCTATTTTACCAGCGACTGATATTTTATATGAATGTCCAATATCAGCTGCAGGATAATTAGGATTAGTTGAACAATCAATTTCACCTTTATATTCAATTGGACTAAGATAATTAAAGATTTGTAAAAGACTAATTTTTTTAGTAATAGACTCAGATAAATCTACAATCGGTAATATATCTGCTGAAGAAATATCACTATTAAGTATAGCAGGTAATTGTGATATCTTTTTCTTTGACATTTTTTAAACTCCTAATTTAAAATATAAAAATTCATTAAACATAAGGGATAAACCACATAGAAAATATCAAAAATTCTAAGTTATTGAAATCATTCAATATCGATTTTTTAAAAATAACAAAAACCAATTGTTTTGGTACGTTTTATCCCTTATGTTTAATGAATTAAATATTCTTTTAATAATTTTTTAAAATTTATACCAAGTTGATTTACCATTTGATTCTAATATAATACTATTTATTAATTCTATTGAAATATCTCCTTCAATTGTATCTTTCAAACTTTTGTCCGAAACTTGAATTGTTGAAATAGTTTCACTGGTATCTATTTTTTTAAATCTTATGGAGCGTTTTATTGATGCAACTGGAAGTTTAATTGTAGTATTACCTGATACAAATATTGTAGAATATGTATCATTATCAAGAATTGTATATGATGAAAATATTTCTATCGAAGATGCATTGTTCTTATTAAATATTTCATAAGGAACCCATATAGGGTCTTCACCAGTTTGTCCACATAATATTTCTCCAGTTTTTCCTTCCGGTATTTGTTCTATTGAATTAATACCAGAACCAAGAAGGATTGAATGTTTATTTAAAGATTGTCTCCCAGTTCCACCTTGAGTTATTGGTACAGGAAGAGAAGTAATTCCCAAATCTATTTCTGACCAAATATCTCTATTCCATATCCATGTTTGAGAATTACCAGCATTTAAAGTAATTCCATTTACAATAATTGTATTTAATCCAGATAAATTATTATTAATAACTGTATAAGTTTTATTTCCTGATTTTAATATTGATGGTGGTTGAAGAATTTGAGAATTACCTGATTTTGTAAGTGTAACTAAAATTCCGTCATATGAATCTATTAATTTGGTAGTCCCTATACTATTTATTTCTGGATTAATAATTTCAGTATTTGTTAATAAAGATCCTTGAGGTATACTCCAATTATCTCCAACCAAGTCTTGAGATCCATCTGGACTTGAATTTATTTTACAAATAATTATTGCACCTGTAATAACTTCTCTACCTGAATTTCCTCCAATCTTTCCTCCAGCACTAATTGTATAAAGATGACCGTAATCAGCTGCAGGATAATTAGGATTAGTTGAACAATTAATTTCACCTTTATATGCTATACCACCAAAAAAATTAAAAATTTGTGAAAAATTTAGTCTTTTTGTAGTAGAATCAAATAAGTCTACTACAGGTATAATTATATCTACTAAATTTTCTGGAGATACTAAATCTAATTCCGATATCTTTTTCTTTCCCAATGCCATTTTATAAGCTCCTATTCTCCAGTTGACTATTTAAATAACTATTTTTTTCTTCTTTTAATTAAAACTCTCTATCTTGTAAAGATACATATGATAATTCAATTGTAATTATACCAGTGTCTATCAAAGCTGAATTAGAAATATATAAATATAATTTATTATCTAAAATTATATCTCTATTTCTAATTATAGTTTCATAAAATGGAATATTAGTATGGAGATTAATTGCAGATGAAGTTTTATAAACTTCATACAAAGTATTAATTTTTGTTATATCATTTCTATTTAATATTCTTACATTATAACTAGTAGACAAACATGAAATTGAAAATCCAACTAATTTAATCGCATAGGATTTACCTGTTAATAATGTTCTTGGGGTTTCTCTATAAGAAGGCTCTGTAGTATATAATGCGGGTAATTCAATTTCAATTAATGATGTAGAATCTGCTCCACCAGGAACTCCATCCAAATCCTGATATTCAATAATTGTATATGGAGGTAATGTATTTGTTGATAAACTATTTATAATATTTGCAAGTCCCATTTTAGTTTAACTCCTTTTTTTATAATTATTTAATATTTACTTTCTTCATACTTTCATAATCTTTAATTCCTTTCTTTGACATGTACTCTTTATACATAATAATTTTTTTATTTATTCCTGTTAATTTATTATTAAGTTTATTAATCTTTAGTTTAATATTATTAATTTTCTTTGAGTCTGTTTCCTTATTCTTTACTTTGTTTAATTCATTAATAGTACTCTGTAAAAAACCTTTTTTACACATTAACTTACAAAACTGTCTTTTTGGTGTATTAATTTCAATTAATCCGCATTTTAACTCACATTTATCAAACATTGCTCTAAGTGCACGAAATAAAGTATAAACACCAAGACTCATCAAAGCTCCTTTACCTGCATGCATGACAACATCTTTTGCAATAACTTTTCCTGATTTACCAAGTGCTTTTCCAGCTTTATATGCAGCTCCCCCTGTTATAGCAGCAGTAGCAACATCGGAAGCTGGAGTAGCTGCAAACCATGATCCTGCATTTTTGAGACCCGGATGTATTTTATCTTTTTCTAATAAATATTCTTGGTATAATTTCATTTGTTTCCTCTTTATTATTTTGGTACTAAAAAATCCCACCAATGAGTTATACTTCTTCTTGAATTTGAAATCCACTTAATTTTAAGATTTGGATAATATTTTTCGCATAGTTTTTCAACTATTTTCTTTTCCTCATTATTTAATGCGCCTTTATGTTCTGACCTAACTATGAACGCAGTTGCTTGATTACATGTTCCACATTTATATCCGTAAAATCCGGCTTCATCTTGCCAATCCATTTTTTTGGGTTTACAAAATGCACATTCACAATTCTCATTTGACATAATAATATCTCCTTTCTATTAATCATTAAATAATATTGAAGTTCCACTTTTTCTACTTGAATTATATAAATCCTGAATCTTATTTCCTAGCAAAGATTCTTTTCTTTCATTGATAATATAATTATTAATTCTAGATTCAGTTAATAAGATTTTTTCTCTTAATTGATATAATGAATCTAGTAAATAAAGTTCCGACGGATTTGGATCTGTGGTAGATTCTAATTCATTGATCAAAATTTCTAATGTTTCATTTTTTTCATTGACAAAGTTTGTCATCATCTTTGACAGTCTTTTAATATTTTTTTTGATAATAGTAGAATTTTGATCTTTCATTTTTGTAGATCTCCTAACATTTTTTTTATTTCTTAACATTTATTATTTATCGATGTATTACATGAAATTATTTTTTGACAAATATCCGTTTAAAGTATATTTAAATCCGTTTTATCTCTATTTACGGATATTAGAATTGGCGAGAGGAAATATTGAATATATTTAATTTTTGTTCTATCAACACAGTAAAAACGGAAGTTTTTAAATTCAATATCCTATGTTCTTTGGAGGTGCAGATTGTTGGTTTTTATTTTCCCATACTTGGGGAATCTTCTTAGATCCATATAAAGCTAATAAAATACTTCCCATTTCATATCCTGTTATCGGTAACTTCTTATCAAAACATACTGAATAAATAATAACATAGGAAAATACTATAGTAAAAAAGAATATACAAAAACTACCTACTGATATATTTTCCTTTCCATCAGTTAAAACCGATGTTAAAAAAGAAGCAACTTTTTTACCCATTTCTAATCATCTCCACTATTTCTTTACTTCTATGTCCTACTTGTTTATACCATAAGCTTTTTTCAAAATTATTAGCTGCATCATCCCATCTTTCTTCATTAATAGCTTTATTAGTATTCTTAAATGACTTAGCCGTAGTACGTCCAACATTAAAAACAAAGTCAATTAGTGCCATTTGTCTTTTATCTGAAAACGATTCAAATTCTGGATATAATAGTCTACAATCATCAGCAGAAATTGAAATGTCCATTTCTAAAAGAGTGCTAATCATTTCAACAGTTATAAAACCATTTTCATTAAGATAACTTTCTATATCTTCAGGAAGACCATTTGCATCTATATTGTGTCCGACTCCAATAGTATTTTTTCCAGCAGGACATCTATAAATAGTGTCAAATTTACCCTCATGTCTTGTTAACATTTCTTTTAGTTCTTCTATCATTTTTACATTCTCCTTTTTCATTATAAAAATATTATTGGAATATGATGTTTTATATTCCAATAATATTTTATATACTTAGTTTTTTATCTTGTTAAAAAAGTTCCACATTCAGGACAATATTTTATATTTGATTTACTTTTTGTTCCACAACTTGAACATTCTAATTTATCTTGAACTATAAAAGGTTTTTCAACTTCTTTTTCTCCATTATATCCTTTAAGTCTAAGAACAATAACAAAACTATTTTCTTCCATTTCATTCATATTAACATAATTAAATGATTGATTTGACTCAGAACCTTTAACTGTGATTCCTTCATTTGAATTAATATTACATGAATATGTTGGTGTTGCCATTGCCACAGAAGAATTTCCCTCACAACTTCCTAAGCCAGAAAACCCTCTTATAAAAGGATTAGCGCTTCCATACATTGGCCAATAAGAACCAATTGGTTCATAATCATAATAACGAGTATTTAAATGATGTTCACCAATAGTTATAGGTTTAAATTTTTCAAATCTATATTCAATTCTAATCATACCATCATCAATTTTATCGCCTCTATGTTCCACAATTTTTTCAGTCTTTTGAATAAATTTAAATTTATTCCCAGTATTTAAATCATCAATAAATCTTTCAAGTTCAACATTACTATTTGGATTTAATACCAAACCACCTTTAGTTACTTCCTGTCCATCAATAAATATTTTAACTAATGATCTTCTGCTTTCTAGATTTTTTAATAAGATTGAATACTCACTTCCGAATGGTAAATATACTACATCATTGTCCTCTCTTAAAATCCTTCCGTTGACTTTTACTACTCCTACTAATTTTTGTTTGTATGCACTCATGATTCTCTCCTTAGATACATCAACTAAGTATCTCATTTTTAAAGTTGATAGATTTTATTGTGTATATTGTACTACATTTTTTATTTTCCTAATCCAAATCCTAAAGCAACTCCTGCTCCAATTCCTAAAACATTCTTAAAAAATTCAAAAAATGGATTTGGTTTTGAATCTTTTATAAGTTCTTTATATGAATCTTGTACAAATTTTATATGTTCACGATAATCTTTCATAGCTTCTTCTGCTGCAGTAATTTGTATTTTTTGTAAATCTATAATCTCTTTATATAATTTTTCTTTCTCTTTATAAAGTTTTATTGATTCTTCATATTCTGAAACTTGTGTTTCTAATTCTTCTGTTTGAGTTATTAAATTATTTAATTGTTGAGATTTAATTCTACATTGTTCAAGTTCAACCACCATTTTTGCAGCTGGACCATTTTGAATAGAAATACAAGAATCTTTAACTTCTTGACTAAAACAAATCTCTGCAAAAAATAAAAATAATAATACAAAAAGTATTAAATAAAAAATAAAATAATTTCTTGCTTTTATTTCAGATTTAGTAATATCATAATAACCTTCAGAAACTATATCATATTTTGGACATTCAATATTCTTATTTGGTTTTATTGACATGATGGGTACCCCAATTTTTCTAATCTTTTCTTTGTCTCATTTGGTGTAAGAGGTAATAAAATTAGAGATAACTTTTTTTCTAAATCTGAATTCTTTTTTTGTAATATTATAATTCTTCCATTAGCTTCTTTTATTTTTTTTTCTTTTATTTTTAATAAAGCATCTTTTCTAGTTATTTCAATTTGTTTATTAGTAATTTGCCCTTCAAGAATTGTTTTTTGTTTTTCATAATTTTTAGAAATTTCTTTAGTTTTTTTCTCTACTTGTGAATCAATAAATTTTTCATAATGAGAAAGAATTGAATTTTTATTTGAATAAGAAATTACTCCTAAAATAACAATTATACCAATTATTATTAATACCCATTTAACTTTTGTAGTTATTAAATTATTCTCTTTAATGTTTTCCATTATTATTCTCTTTGTTTTCTAAATTTTTAGTGAGTTTAGTTTCACATTGTTTATTATCACTTGTATATTGAATACAAACTGAGCATGGTCCATTATTTAAGCACCAATCAGGTTTTCCCCAGTCATCTTTTTCGGACATGTTTCATTATTTTCCTTTATCATATTATCTTTCATAGCTCTACTTATTAATGGTCTCCATAATATACATAATTCTTTTACAAATTCAGCTCTTTCTAATCCTGACATATCTTTCCATATTTCCCAAATTATATGTTTCATATCTTCCTTTACAAATAATAAAGAATTTTATTCAGTTTTTTTAATTTTATTTACTAATATTTCTATAATATCTCCAATGGTAGGTACTCCATAAATATCACCATAACATTCCGTTTCACCTAATACTTGCCTAGCTATTTTTCTAGCTTCTTCTTCCTCTTCACACATATATTTAATAAGTAGTTCATATTTATCTTTCTCTGAAAAGGTTTTATTAGAGCTCATTTAAATTTCCTTTATTTATAATTTGTTCTAATTTATTTTTCGAATAACAAGTAAATATAATGTTAAAGTTTGTTTCTTGCTACAAATAATTACAATTGAATATTTAATTCATTAAACATAAGGGATAAAACGTACCAAAACAATTGGTTTTTATTAAATGAAAAAATACTGTATTGAATGATTTCAATAACTTAGAATTTTTGATATTTTTCTATGTGGTTTATCCCCTATGTTTAATGAATTTTATATTTAAATTACAATAAGAAACAATCTTAAAATTTATAATTTTGTAAGTATCTATTAAGTATTTTAACTAGAAAATATTCTCAAACCTATTTATAGTCTTCCTAGTTAAAATACTTAATTTAAGTATACTCATTATTCTTTTCTATTTAATTTCGATGTATCAAGTCTTATCTAGAATACACCTAACATTTTATTTGCTAATCCTCTTGCTTCTTTTGGTGACTTACCAAGACTTTTATAATGTTTAAAAATTTTTACCCATCTCTCTCTAAAATTTGGTTTAGCCATAACTTTTCTTAAAGCTTGTACTGGCATCTCTAATTGAATTAAATTTAAATTAAAATCTAAAGCTTCTTCTAAGATATAAAATAATTTCATTTTTTAAATCCTCCGTTTTATTTAGTTATCTATTTCTATTTAATAAATCCTTTACCTCAAAAGTTGTTATTTCTAAATCATACATTTCTGTAATTCTTTTTACATAAAAATCTGTATAATCTTGTTTATCATCATTTTTATTAATTTCTAATTGAACTTTATAAGCTTCAATTTCAGAATTCAATCTATATGTTTTTGAGTTTTTATATAATATTCCATGTAACATAAAAGTTGTATAAAATTGTTTTATATGAGTTAACTCATGTTCTAATAAACCATCATCATCTTTATAATCTGGTCTTATTTTTATAAATATTCCGGATGCTATCCCAGCAGAATCAATAGGAATATCATCTGAATAACTAATAAAACATGGTAAAATACCATAAACAAATTTAATCATTTTTATTCTCCTATTTAAAATTTAAACTGGATGCTCTTGGATTGATATAAAATAATTTTGAAAACATTTCTTCTGATAATTTAAGATCTGAGACATCTTTACTAACTCCAAATATTACAGGATTACCATCCCAAAAACCACGAGTCATTCTAGTTTCAACTGGAATTTGAATTCCTGATTTCGTAATAACAGGAATTGTTCGTAATTCTGATTTTCCATCTAACATTTCATAAATAAAATTATTTACTTTTTCTTTACATTCTTCTGAGTAAAGTAATAAAATAGATTGATCTATTAATTCTTTTCTTAAATATCCAAGTTGTTTGACAACTTTATCATTAACATGAAGAATAATACCTTTCATATCAAGAACAAAAAGAAATTCATTGATTGTATTAAAAAAATTTTCATAATTATATTGAAGTTGTTTCAATTTATCTTCAGCCATTTTACGATCTGTAACATCTTTTAAAATTGTTAATATACAAAATCCACCATTATTAGCATATTTTGATGCAGAAATTTGAATTAACTTTTCTTCTCCATTTCTAATATACATTTCAATTTCCATATTAGAAATTTTACTATAATAATCTAATTTACTTAGAAAAAATTCCATATTAAATTTTTCATGCTCTTTAATTAATGGTTTTCCATCGTTTGTCTTTAAATTATATACTACTTTATTAATGACTTCATCATAAGTAAAACCAAAAAAGGTTAAACATGATTCATTAATTTCAGTTATTATTCCGGTTCCATATTCTGTTATTATTTTTGGAATTGGACTACTATCAAAAGCTCTATAAAATTTTTCTTGTGAAATTTTGAGTTGTTTTTCTTTTTTAACTCTATCAGTTATATCAAAACATGTTCCTATGATTCCTTCAATTTCTCCATTTTTATTTCTATAAACAGTTCTATTAAGAAATAAAATTTTTGAATGTAAGTTAATTTCAAATGTTTCAACTCCACCAAACATTATAAGATTTAAATCTTTTTCATATAATTCTTTAGCTGTCTCATTTGTGGGATAAATTTCAATAATACTTTTTCCTATAATATTTTCTTCGGTTAAACCAATATTATTCATAAAAGCTTTATTACATAGTTTATATCTGCAATTTTTATCTTTTGTATACACAGGATTAGGCATAGAATCAATTAATGTTTGGAGAAAATCACATTTATCTCTAATTAATATATCTTTTTCTTTTAATAATTTAATTATAGCTTTAACTTCATCAATTTCTTTTTTTGATTCCTCCTCTCTTTTAGCATTTCTTATATTTCTTATGTTCCTTTCATTTTCGACTCCCATATTTTTATTCCTCTCTTAAAAAATTATGATAATTATTTAGTAGAACCAATATGCTGATAAACTACTTTTAAAAGATCAATTAGATCAGAATATAAACTTCTTGCGTATAATACTACTACACCTACAGCTACTCCAGTTACAGCTCCTGCTACCGTAATTGTAGTTTTTATAGAAGAAATTTTTTCATTGATTTCTGGTATTTTTTCAGTTTCGACTTCTCTTAATCTATCGTCTAAATCATCAAATAATTCCACGATACTCTTGGTTTCATCATCTTTTTTTGTAACAATACTGTCTAGTTTTTGAGCTAATTTATCAAAGTCGGTAGGCATTAATTACCTCTCAATAGGAACATTTTTTAATTTTAACAATACTTTTCACATGATATAATTTGACAATGCACATTGCCCGCATATAACATATACAAAATATTATATGCGGGCAATGTATTTTTTCATCATATCACTCCAAAAAAAATAATTTTTTATTTAACTAATATTATATTCTCTTAAAATATATTCTCTTTCTTCTTTTGTTATTTTTTCATCTTTCCTATAATTTGCTAGTACAAATTCATGAGGTTCTGTTTTCCATAATTTAGCCTGAAAAAATAATTGTTCATAATATAAAAGTTCATTACTTTTTTCCATATTCATTTACCTCTTATTATTAACCAATAGCTGCATATTTATCTCTCCATTCCGGTTTTACAATTGTAATTATATTTGGCCCTTGCTCTATGACATCAACTATATCTTTGTGTCCATAAAATATTCCTCTTTCTTTATCCACATGAATACATTGCAATCCTGTATCTGTTAATATATCTAATCCCATCGCTCGTGCTTTTTGACAAAAATAAGTATCTTCGGTTAAAGCTGGTTTTCCTTGAACTGTAATTGTACGATACCAAGGAAATTCCATATCTAAAAATACTTTGAATTTAATTAAAGTACAACCAGAAGGAAGCACTAATGTATTATGAATTATATCACCTATTTTATAATCTTTAATTCTTGTAGGATCATCATCAAGTCCTACATGCATACCGACAGATTCTAAAGGAAAATATTTCTTATAATAAAATCCCCCGCCAATCATAGCATTATTATCTTCCAATAAATGAAGTAATTTAACAAGAGTATTTTTCATTATTATACAATCATCATCAACAAAAAAGATATAATCGTCTGGACCATAATTATGGTCCAATGCTTGTTGAACAATATAATTTCTTGCGTCTGCTACTGAAAGTCCATACGGTTGTTCATGCTCATGACTATAACATGTCGGAGGTTGTAATAAATTAAAATTAGAAGCATTTATATCTGTTTCATATCGATGAGGCGTCCCCAACATTATTTTTTTAACTTTTCTTGAAAGATAATAATTTGCAACTTCATCTTTTTCTCTCATATCTTCTTCAGATTTATAATCATAATCTTCAACTGGTAATCCTGTAAAAGGATGAGGTTCTCCAGCTTTCAATTCAGTTTCTACTGGTTTATTTTCTTGGTATTCAGGATGTCTTTCACTATTTATACTTCTAAGATTTGACTTAGTTATTGGTACATTTTCTTCTTTTCCAAGAATTTTATCCATTTCTCCATTTTTTACCATTTCATCCATGAGTTCTTTATTTTGAGGACTTTTTGCAAAACTCATAAAATTAGTAAAAACTGAATCTTTTGCATCACCTTCTAAGAATTCAAGATGTTCCATTCTTCCTTTATATCTCAATAAATATCTTTTCGGATGATGTAATTCAACATCTTCAGTTCCAAATTCAAGTTGAGGTATAAGTCCTTCAATAATCTCTTCCCAATTTTTTACCTCTTTCATTCTTTCACGAGCAGTTTTCTTTTGATTGGTTACTCCAAACTGTTTCTGCTCAATTTCAACTAATAATTTATTAATTCTTGCTTTAAGTTCATTTATTTCAATTTCTTTTTCAATTATATCTTCTTCATCATAATTATCTTTTGTTTTTATCTCTTCAATTTCTTTAACAAGTCTTCTTATTTTTAATTCAAATTTATCTTTTCTTGATTTTAATATGTCCATATCGGCCTGCATTTTTCCAGTTTCATAACCTAAATTAATTAATTCTGATAAATGCACATTTTGTTCACCTATAGCTTGCCAATATTTAGAATCTGGAGTTGGATGTTCACTGTCAGATAATACTCCAGCTTCCATTTCAAATCTGCTCCTAAATATACCTCTTGTTTTAAATCTAAAATCTAATTGTTCTCCATGCTCTTGAATAAATTTAATATCTTCTTCTTTGACCAAATCTTTACCAGATAATACATTAATTCTACTTTTTATGTCTGATACTTCAGCTAAATCTTTTGACTGACTTATTTTTACCAAATCTTTACCATTCTCATTTTCTTCTAACATAACTTACTTTTTCCTCCATTTTTTAATTATTGACCTCATTTTTTAATTTGTTCTATAAATAGTTTAAAATATCTAATTTTATTACCAAGTATCTTTCCAAGTACTCATACAATCTTGTGATAATCTTACCCATGCTTCCAAATCTGTTTCATTTAATTGTTTTTCAAATATCACTTCTTTGAATTGTTTTCTATAAATTTCACATCTTATTTTTTCTATTATTGATTCAAGATAGTTTTGGATATCTGATTCTTCCATTATTGGAATATCTCCATGCCATTTAAAAATATCTTCTCCATCAGTTAAAGTGAATTTTACTGATATATCATCTTCATTTAATTTAAAAGTATCTAATAAAATATTCATAATTTCTCCTTTTATAATTGAACAGAACCAAGACTTAATGTTGCAAGATCGAAAGTTGCTGACCCTGTTGCTTCTATTAAATAAGCTGAATCTCCATTACTATCACATCCAAACCATCCAGATTGTCTTTCTGGTCCATCATTTACTCGTCCACTTGGAGAAATGTATAAAACATTTGCTCCATATCCTAACCCTAAATAACAATCCGTTGCTACAGTAGCACTACCTGAATCATTTACATTTATATAGCCTGCTTTTATTAATTTTGCTCCCTTCGGTAATTTTCCCAAAGTAGCAGCTTCAATGTTAATTACAGTAGAACCTGTATCGCTATAGCCTGTTTTTTCTAATGTGGTTATGTGAATATCAGTTTCTAAAGTTATAGTCTCATTTAGTATTGGTTGATAATTCCCTTCCCCAATATAGGAACCAAAAATAAGCATAGGTTGAGAAAAGTATGATATCTCACCTGAAATATCATTTCGTAGTGTAATTGTAACATTTGTTGGATCGCTTGATAAAGTAGCATGAGTCTCTAGCCATTGCCAACCAGCTACTCCTGTGTGATATGAACTATATGTTGAAGTGATCCCATCAAAAATAAGAAAACGTGAATTAGATGCAATTGTAGTATATACCCAACACCCTAATGCTACAGTTTTTCCTGCAAAATTCTCTAAATGAGCAGGATCAGTGTAATTTTTTGGCCAAACTATACCTTCAGTGTCTGAACTACCTGAAATTTTTAAGGCATAAAAACTACCAGGTTTAGTATAAGTAGCGTCTTTATGTTGTCTATAAATTAGTGTGTCTACTCCTTTTATCCAACCATCACATGCGTTAGTATCAGCAGCAATGCAAGCTGGAGTTACTTCATATAGAGTAACATTATCAAAACAGGTATTATAGGTTGATTCATTTCCCAAATAGATATAAGTTGTAGTAGATACCGCCTCGAAAACAAAAGTTCTGGTTGTCCAACTTACATCACTATAATAATCATTGCCGAGCAATACCGTACCAGTAACTCCTGCTCCGGAACTGGCCATAACTCGGCAACTACCTGTTCCATTTATATGATAAACAGATATTCTGTACAATTTTCCTATCACCGTAGTTATTGCTTGTTCAATGACAGGAGCACAATTATCATTTCCCATTGTTAAATATCCACCAGCATTACTAAAAGAATCAGTTCCTCCACTTCCGGAATAGGCTCTTCTTGTCCATCCAGTGGGAGGTGTCGTACCAGAAGCACCTGTCCAAGCTGAACCATTCGTAACTAAATCACTACCAACATTTTCAAGGGTTGAATTACTCCAAACTCCAAAACCTGAATTGGATAATAAATTTGTTAAAGTATGAGTTTCCCAGGTAGGAATTAAACCAACATGAGAAGTTAATATTTGTCCATCAACTCCTTTTGGAATCCTAGTTAAAGCTCCAGAAATACGAGCATACATATCTCCATCAGCATCAGAACCTAATTCAAATCCAGCATCTTTTATCGTTAAACCATCAATTTCAACTCCATGATCTGCAGTTCTTTCAGATATTGTGTCAAGATATCCAAGTCCTGCTAAAAATCCTTTTGATAATTCTGAACCCATATTAATTACCTCCTATGAATACTATACAATTTTTTATCGATAAAATATATCATCAACTTCTATTTTTGCAAATGGAGAATTTTTCATACTTACATAATTATTTGTCAAATGATAGGAATAACATTTATTACTTATATTATTATTATCATTTAATTCTAGCATTGTAGGTTTTTTCAATTCCCACATTAAATAACTTGCCGCTAATTCTCTTGAATAATCTACTCTAACAAAATTAGATGTCATATTTTTTATTAATTCTTCTTTAGGCATAATCCAAAAAGCATGATATGGATTATCTAATCTTGTAAACTTTTTATCACTTATATAATATTTTACTAATTTTTGTTTTTTTAT
>Ga0172381_10001446_pt1 | contig 27963 bp, 52 predicted proteins | sample Leawel6488metaG_FD_119754 | JGI IMG/M metagenome (GOLD analysis project Ga0172381, IMG submission 119754) | Leachate microbial communities from a municipal landfill in Southern Ontario, Canada - Leachate well 64-88 metaG | ecosystem: Engineered > Solid waste > Landfill > Unclassified | place... | reverse complement strand
TTGCAGTCAAAGCACCGAATTTAGGTGCTTTATCCAATCCCTTGTATTTCTTCTTAGTCCACCCTTTTGCTTTGTGAGACTTGTGTTGTTTAGCACGAGTCCATAATGTTTTATAGGTAGCACCTACCTGCTTTGCTATTCCACACACCATCGTAGATGGTATGCCTTCCCATGTGTTTCTTATATACTCATATGTTGCTTTCTGTATCACAGATGCACTTGAGGTCTTTCCTAGCTCGAATGCTTTTTGACTCGCATAATTCAATGCAGACTTGTAATCACGACACAAAAACGCAAGCCTGTCGGCTTGATCCTTCGTGTGCTCTAATTTGAGCTTTGTCGTGATTATCTGCTGCATATACTATAATATAGTTTATAATTGTTCAACTATTTTATTATTTTATAATTTTGGTGAACTTTTTGTTCGATTCCTCCCCTGAACTAAAGATTCAGGGGATTCCTCTCACGAAATCCGTTGAATCGACCCAGCTTGAGTGCTCTGTCAGTCAGGTACTGCTGGACTTTGTCATCAACCGCCATCCCAGCAACGTATTTACCATCTGATGACACGATAGTCAAACGGAACCCAAGTTTGTACAGGGCATCAGCCATTCGATCATACTCCTGTTTTGATGGGAGTGTATCGATGTATCGGTAGCACAACATTAGTTCATCACATGAATAGGTAGCACGTCCGAAAAATCCATCGAACATTTTTATAGCTATTTGATGATTTGTATTGAGTGTGCTGTTGATGCGAAGTGCTAAAATTTCCTTCTTGTAGTAGATTGCTTTTACACCACGGAAATTTTCAGTCAGTTTTGAATACAATTGTTTCAGCATAGTTATTTCAGCTTAAGCGTACCATCAAGATACTTCTTTACTACATCCAATATCTCAGTATCGGATGACGGAATGAGCCATGATGCATCGTTGTAAACCGACCATGCAGACCACAGACTGTACACATCGATGATTTCGATGTTGATGTCATTGGCTTCCAGTGTTACTTTCATATCGAGAGTCGGTTGTTCACGATACGGGGGAGTGTAAGCACCTTCAGCATGGAAATGTTCATGCAACCCATCAGTGGCGATTTTGTTGATGAGGGTGGTGGAGATTTTGTTGAGATCAGCCATTTTTACGTTCCTTTGCTAGACGATTGAAAAATGTTTCAACCATATTTTTCAATGCATGTTCGGACGGTGAATCAACTGTCACCACTTCGATTTTTTCCATTACAACCATCACCCCACCATATTTCCACTGGTAGGTACAGCTGCTGCATACGGCTACTGGCTGTGAAATCATATTTACAATACGCCAGCCATCATTCAACTGTTCATTGAGAGTGGCCTCAATGTTCTCGTCCAGTTTTTCTGTGAATACAATTACTTTTTGCATGCCATTATCCTCTTTTCAATATCACATCAACAGAATCAAATTCTACGATGTCTACATCAGATTCAATCGTTTCAATTCCGTCATACCTATACGAGAATTTTACGTCAACATCTTGAGGCATCATCGTCAGTTTTTCAATCAGTTCTTTCACAGTCATATACGACCTCTTTATTTTTCATGTTATGCATTTCAGCGATCAATGCATAGTTAGTTCGATGCAATGCTGGTCCGCAAATGCCGATTATTCGGTGTGCGTCATCTTTGATAATGCCACCACTGAGTATCCGGTCTAGAACATTGATTCCAGTGTTGATATATTCATCTGGGTTAATATTCATATGGTCTCCATGAAACCCCTAAGTCTTTAGCCTAGGGGTTGTTGACTGTAAGCCGCAATGATATCGAGAAGTTCTTTTACCGTTGAGTCAGTAGATGATTCTTTGACGAATTCATATTTGTCTCGGTCAAAGTGCATCACATTCCCATCGTCATCAACAAAACCGTAAATGACCGCAGAATTAACCACTTCATTCTTCACCATCACATACTGGTAGTATGGATCGGCCTGTTGTGCATCGCTGGTGATTTTCCCTTCGGATCTACACCGCTTAATAGCCATATACAAAGCATCCGCACAGTGAGCGATTGCATACAGGTTGAATGTATCCGAGAACGTCTGCATCCCAGATTTATCATGATCCCATGCACCATCAAAATTGTCTGGGTATTCGATTTCAACAATTACTTTTCGTTTCATTTGAAATGCACCTCAGGAATTACCAAATCTAAAGCTGGCAAACCCTTCATCTCCGAACTCGCTATCAACAAATACACCAAGCTCATGCAACCGAGCAATGTCTTCGTCTGACACACCTTCTGGTGAGATGTTGATATGGAGTTTATCGTGCTCACAGTGAGTAGGATACTTTGGATTTCCATACTTACGAAGAATGGTTAATGCTTCGATGAGTGCATCCAAATCGTTATTGTCACTGGATTCCTCATCCTCAATCAACGTGAATTTTTCAAGAAATTCACTCTGTTCACGAACGAACTGGCTGTGTCCAGTGCCATCTCTTTTTCCACCTTGATACATCACCATTATCGAACCATCATCTTTGTTGGTTGCGTTGATAATGGTCATCGATGTCACTTCGTAAATTCGACCAGACTTATTGTGCCTGTACTTAGGGTTATTTCCCATTGCTCATGTCTCCGTTATCTGTTGTAACATTTGGGTTCACTGATGTTCACATGTTTAGTTGAATTGAACACCTTGGACTTGATATAGGTTTCTGCCGATTCTCTGGATCTAAATACCGAACCGCTGCTATATCTATCCTGAGCCTCTGAAATTGCCCACCATGTGAACCTAAACAATTTATGCAGTCTCTGAACTGTATAAAAAGTAATCATCTCACCGTCAGTGTCCATTGTGGTAGAATCTTTTATTCGAAAACATTTTGTCTTGAATGCATGTACTCGCAGAATATCGAATACGATAGCAACAAGAACCAAGGATAATATAACCAGTATCATACTACCAATCCTTTTCCACTTTCACGCCGTGTTTGGCGAGTTCGATATTTTTGGAGATCCACGATTTAATTGAGATGAATGCTTTCCCAACTAATATACTGAATAAAATACCGAGTACTATCATCATAAATATGCTGCTCCCAGCATCGATCTGTGCACCCACCGATTCTAATAATGTTCCGGTGTTCATCTGGGCAACGAAACGAGGAAATTTACCGAAATTAAGCAAAGGAGCTAGGAATCCACATACATAAAATGTAAAAATAAATGCTCCTATAAATCCAGCAAACCCCAATAAATACAAAGGAGCAGTCCTGCATTTGTATACAATATTGGCCATCTCAACTAATTTATTTCGAATGAATAACTTAATCATGTTCACCCTATGGAATCGAAATTGGGAAGTTCGGCTTTCACCTTGTCGTACAGTTCTGCGACCGGAACCATAGTGCGACCAGAGTAATCCTGTCGGTGACACGCATCTTTGAGAGTGTTCGAAGGGAACAATCCAAGCTGACATGCTCTGAGAACAGCTTGTGTTTTCACGATATCTCGATCACAAATATCACTCCATAGGACGTAAATATCGGTTCCGTAGATTTCAAACGAATCGAGGAGTAGAATTGCACCGAATCCACCAAATGCACTGTCAGGATCGGTTTTGGCATCGCCAATCAGTTGCATCAATGCAGTCATTGCACCCGGATTTCCTTCGCCCATTTTAACAAAAATATCGGCTACGCTGTCGTTCATTTCGATTCTGCTCATATATACCTCGTAATACCAGTTATAACCGTTCAATCTCTGGTAAGTTGTTGTATGTATCAACCGCTTCTTGAATGTTTTTGGTTCGGAGCACCTCAACATAATTGTGCAGTACCACGTAAACACCTTCGAGATTTTCAACCTCTAGGTTTATTTGCTTTTCTTCACGTGATGTAGATACATATCGAACAATATGTGAAATCTTTGTCAAAGGCATCACTTCTTCGACCGTAACTATATCAGTGGTTGCAATTGTTTCCATTCAATACTCCTATTGACTTAGAATATAGAAAAATGCTGGGATCTGTCAATGAAATATATAAACTATTAGTAATCGAAGGAAATTTTATGGATATTACCTCCAAATTCAAAGCTTTTGTTGAACGTCTGGTTGATGATGAAAATCGAGAATTGCGTGATGCTGTGTTCCACGCATACGATTTATTATATCCAGATGAAAATGTAGTAAAACAAATTCCAGTACTTGAATTACATGAGCAGGAAATCTGCCCTCATTGCGGCGATGTAATTGGTGAAAAATCTCTTTACTATGATGGTGAGCATTGGTATCATAGACCATGTATAGATAGTGGACCCATTGTATACTCTGATAATGTACCGGAACTTGACTCAGCTATCGCCGAGTATGCAGGAACCAAACGTGCAAAATACATTAACCCAAAACGGATCACCGATTATGAAGGTGATTGCAGTATTCCTATATCGATTGAATATGTGTTTGAATCAGCAAATAACGTTGTATATCATGGTGGCGATATTGAGAATCTTAAATCATTAAAATCATCATTTAACATATTATCACCAGATGAAAAACGCAGATTGTCATCAACTGGTGGTGGTAACATTGGATTATCAGCATCATTAAACAAATCAAAAGCTAAAAAATATTCATCTGTGTTTGGCAATGATATGGTACTAGCAATACGAGTAGATCCATCTGCAAATATTTATGGCATCGATACACATGGCGATGGAATTGACATGTACATGTATGATGATAATGGTGATCTGAAACCAGAATTAGTTAAATATGATGCAATCGTAGAACTCGATTCTGGGGCAGAAGATGAGATGCGTATATTGAAATCAGATAAATTCACTCCAATCGGAATCATTGAATCTGTAACATATGAAATTCCGCATATCGAAGGTAAATCCCCGGTAAAAACTGACGTAGCACCAGAAGACCGAGAACTCGATAATATTCCTAAATTTGCCAACGGAAAAAATAAAGTCAAATTCCAAGACTGGCTAGGGATAAAGAGTGGTAATGGTGTTGGAAAATCGACCAACGGTAAATGGTACGGTTGGTCACACAGAGCTGTGTATGGGTTTGGTATTGGGGATACAATAAAGAAAGGTGATGTTGCTTATAATGGCAGAGAATACACCATAAAAACAGATGCTCAAGCTAAAACTACAGCCGAACGTTTTTCCGATGGTGTATCCTGATTTACCTATTGTACACACTTAGTTTATCATGTGCACAATTTGATCAATGTAGTAAATAAACTCACGACTCTAGTGACATCAAATCCGCACAGACCGAGTGTATGTTACTGTTCTATAGATATGATTGTCAAATAGGTTTTTGACGAAATCGGCTTCTTCATCAGTCATTCGTGGTGCATGAACACCTAATTTTATCAGCATGAAGCCATACATCTGATACCCAGTAAGTAATATATCCACCTCACCGCAATTACAATACTTATCACATAGTTCAGTGAACCGAGTGCGTTGTTCGGGAGACATGCTGCATTTAATGGCGGTACTGTCTAGTTTGTAATACAGACACTTTTCTGCTCTGCGATGCAGTTTCCATTTGTCATCTTCAGTCATAATTACCAGTCACAGTTTCGGTTTACGTATTGATATGATTTATCATAGCGGATCAGGGACTTGGTTTCTTCAGGAACCGTTGCAGGATCAAGGGGATTGGTTTTAGAGAAGGCTTCGATAACTCGATCAGCGGGATCTTTCTGATTCATATGCACTCCTTGGTTAGATTACAGAATATAGAAAATTATTTACTTTCGTCAATCTTCTTTTTCCATTTCTGTTCAATGCATCGGAATTCGATGGATGGACGAGATTTGCGAATATTGTTCTGGATAGCACTTTCTAGTCTTCGACCAGCTACCATACACTTAGCCATTGTATCGAATTCACCCAGCGGCATCGTAGCCAGTTTGATTGTGAATAGTAACACGAACACAACATTACTCCGCATTGGTTCGTGCATCTAAAAACGACTTGTATATTGTCATGTCTCGTTTGACACCTTGCTTTTCCCACATTTCATCCAATGCATCGTTGACAAGCTCAAGGATAAAATCCTCGGCTGTAGGCAGGTTGTCTTCCGTGTATTCTTCCACATGGAACTGAACAATTTTCTTGATAAGCTCTCGATACTTATCCTGATTTCCTTGCTGAATGATTTTTCTCAGCTTCGTGTCGAATGATTCAAACATGGATCAACCTTCTTTCGTACGAGAGATCGGATGCTCTTCGTTGTCTTTCTGCATTGCTTCCATCAATGATTGCAATGCGTTGAATGTATGGGGTGAATGCCCACCACCCGATGCAGTATTACAGAACTCGATGGACTGATTCATTCTCAAACCATCTTCGGTTTCATACCACATGACTACATGTATGTCACCATCATCACCACGGAATAGTTCAAGTGAACCCACCGTGCTCATATCTTCAGGACGGTTTACTCGTTCGATGAATTTGGGCGGCTCGGCTTCTCGGCGGATACGTCTGCACATATCATCGGGAACATCAACGCTAATGCACAGAACTTTGTCAGACACACCAACATCATCGAATTCGAACCCTTCTTGATAATCAGTATCAATACCCCACGGATACATCAAGTACTGCAATGCATCAGGAGATATATTGCGGTTCACTCTCATATCGATCTTGTAATCGTCATCAAGATCTGATATGAGTTTCCGAAGATCACCGATTGTCTTTATTCTGCTCATCCCGGTATCCCTAGTGGTCCAATATTGTCTCGGTTGAGTGCAATGGTCTGAAGTGGTTTTTCTTTCAGAATATCAGAATGCGTTTTAATGAGCAACGTTGTTGATTTAGGTGCCAGATCATCTTTCACAATATCTCGTACAGAAGCCAACATGATGTTGTGTTCAAGACCAGTGAACAAATCAGTGTAAGTCAATTTACTATCACTGAGAGTGGATTTACTGGTGTGAATGACACGCTGGTTCCCCTTGAGTGAAATCACGATGTACACAGCATCAAGATGATTACGCAGAAATTCTTTTTCTGATGCCAATGTAGTGTTGATATACGTCACGATACGATTAATCATTTCGACTGCTTCATCCACAGGAGTGTCGTAGTTAATTGTGTATTCCATTTCGCTGTTGTCATATGTCAACGTGCAGTTCGATGTTTTCGTGTCGAAATATCGACCGCAGAAATTTTGTGGTGTATGCAAATATTGGAACTCGAAATTCAGGAAGTCCGTCAATGAAAACTTAAGCTCAGTGTATGTTTTCAAACTCAGCGAGGATACATGCCGTCCACGGAATGAACTCCGATCTCCACTGAACATGGCATCAACACAGTCGTAGTTGGAGATTACTTTCGTAATGTCAATTGATTCGCAAATCCCTTCACACAACCTTTTGAATTTGAGTTTCTTATCCAACAATTCATTGATCTTGAACACGGGGTCTACGTTGTAGTCTTCGAAGAAATATTTACATGTGGGTAAAGAGGGGTGGTCATAGGGGACCAATGAACGCAAGCAACCGATTCTCTCGTTATGAATCAGATACTTGTCATATGTTATACAAACCTCAACATAGAGGAACTTAGGAGGGTTTACACCATGCCAATTACGTGCGAATCCAATGAATTCTGTTTTCAGGTCATCTTTTTCTGATTCATCGAAATTGATTTTTCGGTACGTCATTCCAAATGAACCACTGATATCCCACGCAATGTGGAATCCCAGCATATCGGCATCATCAGGACGCATTTCTCGAAGCTCAGTAATCTTGGTAGTGTAATAATTCCACATATCATCAAATACCAGAGCGGCACGGCGATTGATATCATCAAATACCAGAGCGGCACTGCGATTGATTTCAACATTAGGATCGATGATCGGAATATTGGTGTTCTTGAACATCTTGTTCCATATACGAGTAAAAAAATTCATACCATTTCCTTTATTGGTTCATTCCAGTTCCATTAATATAGAAAACTATTGGGTTTTGTCAATCTAATTAAAGGAGTTTCACACCATCGATTTCCAGCGACCAACCATTTTCCTTACACCATGCAATGATGTTTTCATCATCAGCATTCGAGAAAAAACAGTCAGTGAACATACCACGAGTACCTTCAAACATATCACCATTCTCGACTGTGATGTAAGAATCCATGTTCAAGGTTTCTTTGATTACCAGTGTTTGCTTGTTCCATGAACCAGTAATCATTCCATCGGGGTGTACAATGATTTCCTGAAGAAAATTGTTATCAGGAGTAGTTTCATTGTACTCACGCAGCAGTGCCATATTGGAATATGAAATGGTGATTGCGGTTCCATTCAAGTCAAATGTTTCATACACATAGTAGTCCTGAATAGCCTGTTCGCTACATGTCCCGAACTCGAAAAGAAACTTACGGAATTCGGTGAACAACAACGGGATTTTAGAGTGGTCATCATCGATGATGAGAGAACGAAAACTAAAGTCATCTACATGACCCGTGAATGTTTCCATCAGCTTCAAAATATCACCAATGGATTGCTACCCTTCTTTTGCACCGAGAACACACTGAATGCGAACTTTTGCATCGGGAACACGAGCACGGAATTCGTCAATGTACTCAGGAGTAACATTGAGCTTCCGATTGAAAATATGTCTGTCATCGATGGCATGCTTGGAAATATTGATCCAGCCATTGAAATGATTGGGAATGTTCTTGAGGGCGGCACCATTGCTGTTGATGCTGAACAGTTTCAGCTCGTAACTCTGAATCTTGGTAATCAGCTTATCGATCATTGGGAACAGCGTAGGCTCACCACCAGTGATACTCACAGTACGCAAGTAGTCGTTAGCGGCCATCTGGTCGAGCAGTTCTTCAGTGCTGTCCATGAAGCCAAACATGTCCTGAGGATTGTTGCGTTCAGATTCTTCGATACAAAAACCGCATCGTGCATCGCATCTGTCAGTACACTTGAGATGGACATGACGCTTCCACTCATCGCTGTACATAGTGAACTTCTGTCCGAACAGGGTCATATCCATGATCGGAGACTCTTTCAGGCCATCAATTGATAGCACTGGATTCATGATGAAATTTGATGTACGATATACGAACATTGGCACTCCTTTGTTGAGTACTAATATAGAAAACTATTAAGGTTTGTCAATCGAGTACATTAATAGGTTGGTAATTTTACTTGATCTTTTTACTTGATCTTTACCAAACATATTGACCAAATAATTATATGTACAGGTCAAACTAGGTGATGGATTCGATGTGAATACATAATCCATGAAGTTATGAGAGCGTTTCCCGATATGGTATTCTTCAACTTTCTGAGAGGCTAATTGAACCACCCATGTATGATCAGGTGATGTTAATCGTTTGTACGCAACCACTGACATGCCTATGTGAGCATTAGTAATATCCGTATCGGGTACAATGATATGATCTTGTACACAAGAGTTCATATTAATCTGCAATGTATCGAAAAATATTCGGATTGAAGCCTCGGCCAATTTGTGTTTCAGGAACAATTGAATCATGTAGTCACCCGTATACTTATGATTGATGGATAATATAGAAAAATAGTTAGACTTGTCCATCAATAACATCAAACACTAGATGACATTCGATATAAACAATAAGTATATCATAATATTGTAATAGCATTATGCCACATATATCACCCGGAGTATACACCGGAATTTACAGTAAATCGACAAGTTCGTCATCGGGTAGTGGGTCTGATCGATCTAGACCTAAAAATCCACTTGCTAAAGTAAAACGTGTACCACCAAAATCAAGGGCGGTCCCAGTTCCTAGTCCAACACCAGCACCTACGTACTACGTGTTTTTTCATGAAACCAACACTGATACTGATGGCTTCTACTTTGTATTTGAAAATGGCGGATCAATAATTCCAGAAACTATAACCCAATAGGTAAATAAAATGAAAATAATCGGAGATAAAATATCCAATATCGATGCATACAGTATACTGGATGCATATAATAATAATTCAGTTCTCTTACTTACAGTACCGAATGTTGGTAATTACATTTTACCATTCACCGAATTGTACAATACATTCGATTCATATGTAAAATTGAAATCTGATTCCAAACAAATAATAAATTCTGCATTAGATATTGTGCATAACAGCGAAAACAGCAGTTTTTACTCGAAGGGCACATATATTACTATAGGTGATGTATATGACACATCGGGATTGAGTGTATGTTATGATGGCACTAATTATATTATGCTAACTAAAACAAATGAAAAAGGGACACAAGGACCTACTTTGTTTATAGGTGATCGAAACACGTCATATTCTAGATATAATCAGAATGGAATGCATTATAAAAGTGTGGATGGAATAGGATTAGATTCCCTACAATATGCAACTAATGGTACGAACACAGGTCAAATGATTCAGCAGTTGAAACCAGATGCTAATACGTTTTATTGGTCACTTGAATTTCCCGATATATTAATGACAGTAAGAAGTAATGTATTCGGTGGTGATTTATATATGAACAGTCCACTAAGTAATGCAAGTATGCAGATTTTGGTACATAGTAATATGGATAATCCTCAAATGTATTTAAGAAATCTTCCACTTAAAACGAATACAGGAATATATAGTGGTAGTTATATGTATGGCATTGAATTCAATGATGTCGATAAATTGAAATTCGTGAGGGGAGCAGATAATGAAATAGGCAGTATATTTCAATACGATACAATTAACAGTTACAGTGAATTCATGCTAGGTGATTTAAGTGATCAAAGTCGTGTTTATTTAATGCAACCAAACGCATCGTATTCAATGGCAAGCACGGTATTATGGGCTGACTGTGATCGAACAGCATTAAACTATGGCGATGTAGATGTCCGTGTTGCCACGGATGGATTTTTTAATAATAGTATTAATGGAACCGCATCGACTACATTACGCTGGAATTATTCTGGTATTAATGATAACACGGCACCATCATCATTGAATTCATGGTTGCGTAACGAGTTAAAATTAGGAACTTATTCCACCTTTTCAGAATTACGAAATTACAATAATGCAACTCAATGTTATTCTGAACTTCAATTAGAAAGTAGTCGATCCAATAATACAGTAACGTTACGTGCTGGATATTCGGGTAATGATAGTCGTATAGATATAAATGGAACTTCAACTAGATTCTCTGTAATTGATAGTTCTCAATTGCTTACATACACGTCAAAAACAACCACCAATCATTATTTCATGGTTGATTTACAATATAACCAAATGAACATTTCTGGTTTGGAAGTGTACTCATCTAATGGAACCACATTTAGGTCACCTGTTTTAACTGAAACACCAACCGCACCAACGGTAACTAACTCAACTGATTCTACTACAAAAATTGCAACAACCGCATTCGTACAGAATAAAATAAGTAAGCCCAGCGGAACTGTTACTGAAATAACAACCACTGGCTCTATCACACCAACTGACGGTAAAATATACAAAATAGTTGGAACTGGTATAACGGTTACGTTATCGATGAGTGGAAGCGGTGTATGCTTTATCCAAAACGATACGACAGTAGGCAATGCAAATATTATTGTATTTCCTGATGTTTCCGGGATAAATACTCAAATAATATTGAGCACCACAGCCGATAATATTCAGACAGCATCGTTCAGTAAAACTACATCTGGGTATATGAAAATATAATTATGGTATAAAATAAAATAACAAGCCTCCTATCAGGAGGCTTTTTGTTTATAATGAAAACCTCATTTTCACATAGTGTTCACCTGTAAGAGGATACCAGATATTTCCGTAGTAATCATCTTCACAGCAACCACTGTGTTGTTCGACATATCGTTCAATATCGTATCCACTTTCCAGATAACACGCAGATGGTTTCTTTTTAGTGATCGTAAGGGATGTTATACCACCCTCTTCAATATCTTCTTGAATCGACTCTGCAATGTTGGCGGGGACGATACCCAGAATCCATTGGAGTCGTTTCTTGATCTTTCGATTTACCCGATCATCATGCTCTCGCATCTGTCGGTAGATTTCATCCATGTCATATTCAGGTTCATCATCGAAATCGTATCCAACTTGTTCACTCATTGCAATACCAATTACCCTCTGATGGAATTCACCATCTTTCGTTTGAAGTATTCAATATCTTCTTCATCTATATCGCTTGATGCCATTCCAGCCCTCATCATCACAACTGCATCACTGATAGTATTGAATTGATTGTACGGCTTAATGGCTGGTTCCAGAAGAGAAATAGGACGATTCAAATCGTTCACATAACCATCTACATCAACAGTGAAGATTTTAATTTTATCAACACTGTACAACGTATAACCACGGGGCGGTCCTTTGTGACAATCTCGAATTCCAGAAATTTTACCGTCTTTATCGACTTCGACATACACTCGACCGCTGTCCAGTAATTTAATGCCGGGGGATTTCAGTTTTTTGGTGAACACTTCCACGAAAACAATCCCATGAATAATGAGAGTACGTTTTACATTATATGCTTCATCAGAGTCAGTGAACAGACAGTCAATCTCATCAAACATGAGTTTGAGTTTCGGTTTGGGATTTTCGATAATCGCATCAATTCGTTCAGAGATTTGCGGCTGATGAGATATGCGAGTGTATTTTTTCATCCGTGTCTGATTCTCAGTCAATTTCTTTTCACGTGCATTCATTTCACGCTTCCATTCTTTCTTCTTTTCCTCAGTCATAATTTTCACCTCAGTGCATGGGTTCGTGTTTATTATTCATCCAACTCAATATCTTCATCGAGTCCAATTTCATGAAATTGGTTGTCGCCATCCGTACAAGTGAGGAAAGACATTCCTACCAACTCATACACATCCCAGTAATATAGAAAAATAAACAGAATTTAAATTGACAAAATCAAATAATTTCCTATATTAGAACATACAAACTAAGGAGATCCTCAATGAACATTAACATCAATCTGAAAGATCGCAATGGAAACAACCTTGAATTGGGTGACGAAATCGAGTTGTACGACTGGGGCCGTGATGCAAAGTTTCTGGGAAAAGCTATTCTCGAATGGGATGCTACCGAAGGACGGATTTCATGTGATCCTCCCATTGTAGGAGATGCATATGATTTCTTTAGCAAAGCCATTCCCCTCTGCCAGAAAGTTACTGCTGGTCTGAGTGGTGTTTCTGGACCACAAGGTGTTGTGGGGCAGGGAATGCCTTCTATATTATGGCAGGAATTGATCGAAAACGATCCGAGTATTGCAGAGAATACTGATCCGATTACTCTCAAGGAAAACTGGGATGAAGTCGAATACACCATTGAGCATTCTGATCCAATGGATCTAATCAACGCCGTCAATAAGACTGGAGAAATGCTAAAAGAAATTGGCAGTAATGTGAGACTCGAAATAGAAAACGCTGAACACGATGGGTTTGAAATCGGTATCCTGACTCGAATTACTGATAATCGTGTGCTTCGTTTACAGTTCGAGTACGATGATAGTCCTCTGTTTTCATTGGAAACCATTGTCAATGCGTTGGTGAAGATTGAAGCTAATGTGGAGCTTGTCATCGATGATGAAGCACATGCAGGATTTGAAGTCTGCACACTGAGGAAAATCTAATTGATATAGTTTCTCATTTGACAAAACCTAATTATTTTCTATATTATGGATGTACAACTTAACAAAGGGGTCCATCCATGATTAAAGAAGGAACAAAAGTAAAACTGATTCGGGGTGATCGTGACCGTGTTGGCTGTATTTATACAGTACAAGACATTCAGGTCGATGGGTGTTGTCGCTTCGTTGGTGGCGGCGAATCCTGCTACGGTCACGTATGTGAAATCAATCCTGCCCTCAAACCTGAATCTCATGGAGATGGGTACAACTACATCATAGTGGAAACTCCAATGCGAATCGTAGATCGCACTAGTCGAGGAATTGGTCGTGGATCTTTATTCAATATGGTTCTTGACTCTCGCCCATCCCCTGAAACCTACACTGGGAAAAAATGTAAGTGTGAAAAATGTGGTTGGGAAGGAACGCTAGACCAGCACGAAGAAATCATTGCGGTCTACGACATCGCATTTTTAAGTGGATGGGCAGGTCATGAATTCGTGTGTCCGCAACCTGATTGTGATGGTGCAATCGGTAGAAATGTTATGATTAGATCATAACAGATCGATGTTCTGAATTTGCTGCAATCTAAGGACAATTCCTATCGGTATGATAGCATCGGGACGTTGCTCTAAGATCAGCTCACAGATTTTCAATATGTTCCTCGGAAGCAATTCATTCATGTATCCATACCCAGTTGGGTATAAACGAAAATCGGTGAATATATATTCATCGATTTTTACGTCTACTTCAGTTACATCATCGTCTCTACATCGTATATTGAATACAGTAACTGTTCTTCCAACATCCTGTTCTTCCAACATCCTGTTGACCACATACGTTCCACCATCTATCTGCACTCACTAAAATCGCTCCCCATCATCAATCGACCAATTGGATGTTTTAGATACATCATTTTCAGGTAGATTCAGAATCCGTTCGATATCTTCACGTGACATCTGATCAATTGCATTGTTTAATAGCGTGATCATTCGAGTATAATCGTTACGTGTTATACGGTTCTTTTCAGGGGGTGCCGGATTTGGATCTGGAATATTTACATTCAACCATTCCATGAATTTCTCGACATTCACCGATTTGTCTTTGATCAATTCGATGCCACTAGACAGGCCATTATCTTTAAGGTATTGTTTGATAGCTTTTTTCACTTTACGTTGGTCATGTTTCCACGTCTCAACGATAGATGGATCAATAGCCTCAAGCCGCCATCTGACATTCTTTTCTTTTTCCCATGTAAGCATCTCTTTATCAAAATCATGGAATGCGTATGCAATCCCCAGAGGGATCATGAGAGGCCATACGATCATGCAAAGACCAGTGAATTGAACTCGGCTTTTGTATGTAGTGAACTTGGTATCATGTGGTATTGTTAGGATGAACGTCCCAATCAAATACACAACAATGTAAACAATCAGTGCAACAATCATTTTTTCCTCTTTGAAATGCAAGTCATAGACCCAATCTGGTTATACACTCGAAACAGAGGATATTCAAATCCTCTGAGATCTCTCACAATTGGTACATCACCATCGTAATACAGTTCGATGATCTCACGTCTAAGGTTAAACAGATCCAGTGGAATAGATCCCCTACTAGATTTGGACAACTCTCTCATACGCTTGTATTGATCCTGATCGAACATCCATGCGATCTCATACACACCTTCGGTGTAATATCCTTCTTTGGATGGATGATGAGCGGCTTCCATGTAGGCACGGTCGAGTTTTTTGACCAGCTCTTTGTTGTACTTATTGTTTCCATCGACCCAATCCCGATATCCCTGTTTCTGTTCTTCGGTCTTATCGGGATCATCATCAATACTACGAATCATATCATGATTTTTATGAATAGCATCAGTGATGCACCCACAAATATAACCAACGTCTTCAAAATCCAGATCGAGTTCAATTTTCATCAGTAATCTCCTAAAACAGATTCATTATGGTTTGCACAAAAGCAACTGCCACTAATGTATATGCAATACACTCTGGGTTACTGATTATAGGCCGCTGAAGTGATGACTTAGCGAGAACTTTCACAACGACTTCGTCCTCATGTTTGATCGCCTTGTCAATCTGTTTTTTCAAGCTTTCGACTTTGCGGCTGTGCTTCGAATTGTTGTCGGCAATAATGGTTTCCAACTCATCAATACGCTCATTCAACTGATTAATAAGAGTGGCATCTCTAGCAATCTTATCCATGTATTCTCTATCAGTAACGGTGTTCGCAACCGCTGATTCAGTGGGAACCGGAGGTGCGATATGTACCAACTTTTCATCGGCTTCAATTTCAATATCACGGTGAGTGAATGCTTCAATATGAGTAGATAAATTGGCGGCATCAAATTGATGGCGGTAATATTCTTCGGGGAGGATAGTTTTCAGGCCACCAGTTGTTCCTACGATGATTACGAAAAATTCAGCATATTGATCCCGATACAGGAAATGAAACGAATTATCCATTCCTCGACACATGTATCGAACTTCTTTGTTTTCGATGGATTGATTGAGATGGTCAGGAGAACGATTTCCGAGACGCTGATTCCATCTCTGAAGGAAATGATGTGTTACTCGAATGTCGATCCCTTCGGTCGGATAAATCTTATCCGTGAAACTGGCTGGGGTGATTTCGTCTTCAACTGGTGCCATCAATGTAAAATCTTCTCTCTTCAGTTTCATTATTCGAGTCCTTCTATAGTCGTGTATAGTTACCACTAATATAGAAAATTATTGGAATTTGTCAATCTGGATTTGTTCCCATAACCACATCAAATCCATCCATGATTGTTTTCCATTGTTCATCTGCATCAGTGAGTCCACACATATGCAGTTTGGATATCATGACTTTCCTTTTTTCCATCGCATCATCAACATCTTTATCGAACCACTCTGTTATTTTATAGTTCTCATCAACTGTGAACCGCACCTGTCCAACACTGTGCACAAATCCTTTTTTCTCAGATCTCCAAATATTAACATTTGGATCAAGAATTAGGTTATTGTCAAGGTGACATTTACTGGGAGTCGTATATTCATCGAACGCTTCTTCCGCCCCTCGTCCTGTAGTAATTCCCAGTCGCTGGTAACAGTGCTCAGTAATATATATGTTAAGTAATTTAGCCCATTTGGACCTGTGGATTTTACCAACCAACTTATTAAGATCTGGACCAATTGGTCTATCTATTGATGATAACATTCCGATTCCATCAACAACGATATTATCAACGGATTTGGATAAAAATTCTATGTACTCGAATAAATTATCCAGTGTCAGATGTCGTGCATCATGAATTGAGAACGTGTGATCGGGGAACCACGTTTCCATCATTTTTACTGCATCTCCGATACGCAGATCTAGTGGTATGTATGCAGTGGGTTTCTTTGAGAGATATGCTTTCTGAAGTGCATACAACGTTTTACCAGTACCACTTAGACCATAGATATATTCAATCATGACTTGCCTCTAATTCTTGTGTTGTGAATTTATGCTTGCAGCAGATAGCGATTAACATACCATCAGGATAATTCACTCCAAAAAATGGAACGATTTTATTTTTAGTTCCACAGAACGGACATGTACTTAGTTTATCGTGTTGCTGAGGGGAAAGATTTTTTAAAAAACGAATTGTTTCGGAAATACTATGCATGAAAAACCTCATCGTTGATTAGATCACATTCTTCTTTCAATAATCTGCGATGACAGTACTCATCGGATTCTTCAATGCATAAAAATGTGATTGTGTTATGTTTGACCATTAGTTCTTTGAGAAGATCATTTATCTCAGGTTGTCGAATATGTTCCAGATATCGGATCTCATACTCTTCCCACGAAATACCACGTTTGTAGTAGTCTCCCAGTAGTTTTCTGGGTGCACCAAGTTCAGGTAGATGAATATCGTACATATACGACTGTATGGAGTCGTCTGGAGTCATTCCATCATTGAGGGTGTGTGATGACATCACTGAGATTCTAACGCCATCTGAAGCCTCTCTGCGGGCCTTTATACACTTGGTTCGGATCATTGTCTTCCAAAGATAGCAAACTATTCGATTATCGACAGAACTTTTCGTACACCTCATGGCCGTCCAGTTCACGCCACTTGCGGCCACCTTGCTCATACGAATACTCAGTCATCATGAGTTCGGCCTCAAATGGAATGTTACGCCACGCATTGCAATGTTTGCTTACATAGACATGCGTCCACATTTCTCCGGTCATCACATTGACCAGATCTACATACACATGCTTGGGTGGGTCTATCCTCAAGATACGCATCTTGACAGGTTTTCCGCCTTCCTTGGGTGGAGCCGCACATGACATCAACACCAATAGAATAAGGGATACTAGATACTTCATATGTCCTCCTAACGAAGTAATAGTCCTACTGAACTCCATGCCATCAAGCCTATAAGAAATACACCAGTGCCAAGTAATGGTCTTTTCTGATGCATGAATGTAAACGTCCATGTCATCGTTACCAACGATATCACGAATCCTACCACATCGGTCCATCCGTGTTTGAAAAACCCTACGTGAAATGCACTTCCGGGGATATTCGCCATCATCAGCGAAAAAAACCGACTCAAGTTTAATCGTTTCCTAGAAAAACGATATACTGGCTTTCCATAAAAAGCGATATATAACCAGAACGGAAATACACCAACTCCGTATAGACTTCCACTGAAATATTTTGGATTGAACAGCAGATGTTTTATTTTCATTGAGTTCACTTATCCAATAGACCTATACGGCGAAGAATATAATACACTGAATGTGCATCCCATATCCTCCCATTGCGTTTACGATGCCCTTCAGCATTCAGCGTATGTGCAATGCTGCGATAACCGAGAGGACGTTCCGAGTTTTTCGGAGATTTTTCATTCTGACGCAGATGAGCCATTCGCTTGATGACATTCTGTTCTTTTACAGAGACTCCATATGGGATGATCTTGCCAGTGGTAGGGTTGATCTGGATGTCAACCGCTTCAGTGTCGCTTTTCGAATACACTTCCGACTGAGCCAGTTCATTCACCACTTCTTTCGCACGTTTGACAAACGATGTGAGGTTTTCCACATCACCTGATTCAATAACATCGATCAGGGTAGTGATGGGCGTGAGTTTATTACGAATGTCGTTGAGTTTCATTGTCTTCGCCATTAGAAATCACCCTTCAATTTCATTTCACTGTTGTGAAATTGGTTATACAGATCATCCATTGATGATTTCATTTTATCAATGGTATTCGTTACTTGTTCAATGAGTAACTGTTTCGCTGATTCTCGGTCTTCTGGTTTACACCATACTCGATAACCAACATGTTCTACTGAGTTATAAATCGGAGATTCTACAACCATCAGTTCGTGCTTCTTAATCATGCGAGTAATACGATCTATGAAATTCGGATCGTGTTTACGAGCAAGTTGCACTTTGAATGTGTTTGGTTTTTCCTCACCACACCATTCATGGATCTGCATGGTAGTTTGACCAGCAGAAACAAACAGTGTCATACGCAGAAGTTGAGTTTCCATATCCATCAGTTCATTTTCCATTGAAATGCTCCTTCACTTTGTACCAAATTTTTTTCCATTTGCTCCACGGTTTGATCTCATCTTGGTAAAAGAATGAGTTCAGTCGGTTAAGTTCATCCACTTCACATTCGTATGTAGCACCATGAAGACCATTGCATTCATAATGGCGGATGAATCGAAACGTTTTCAATTCCAGAAGTTTCACCAGCTCTTGGATTCGGATGATGTCTTCTTTTTTTCTCCCGCAGATGGTAGTCGTAACCATGTTACATACCACTCTTCTTCAGCTCAAGTGAGTACCGAGGGGTTCCGTTTTTGTCCAAGTATGAGCTGCACTGAATGATACCGCAGAGGTTCGAGATGGCACGTTCGATAGGCTTTTCATCGCTTCGGATAATCGATTTTTCAAACGCCGCAGTAAAAACTTCTTGGGTTTCTCGTGTCCGTGCATAACTATTATCAGCCAACTTGACTTGGATGCTGTGCAGCTTGTAGAACATGCACCTTCTGTAATCGTTGGGATATTCATCGGGATCTAGCCCATACCGATCTCGATAAAAAGGCTTCAGTATGTCTATCCACTTACCTTCAAATGGATATTTGTCTTTCATGTGACCTTTGCAGAACAGAATGACTTCTTTATCAACGTCACTGAGTTTGATCTCATTCGCCTCAAGAGCAGCTACTGAGCTGTCTTTCATGAAATCGAGTACATCATCAGGAATGGAACTGTTCGTCTTCCTGATGGTGGCCCAAGCGTCCAGAATGTCTTGCTTATTCATCGGTTACCTCGCTTGGTTGCACGTTCAGCCAATAGTTCGCAAAAAGGACATTTCGATTCGGGGTGCTTATAAATACGTTCGTTGTATTCACGAGCACGTTTGTTATACTCATTGAGCATGTCACGTCCCTTCTTTGTCAGAACCCAAAAAAAATCATCTCGATGAGTACCACGACCTCCCAACATGATAAGACATTCACCTTCTTTGAATGCACAGTCCATCACAACATGGGGTCCATATTTTTCTTCCATATCATATCGAGCTTCACCCTTTAGACATGGATTGTTATGGACAGCCTGAAGAAAATCGATTCGATAATCTTTTGGAAGGGGAGCTTTGCATGGCTGTTCAAACATTTTTGCATACCCCGCAAGATGAGGAGATTTTTTCAGAGTCTTCTCGTCCAACGTGATGAAATGTGATGAGACTGAAGTGCGTTTAGGTTTGGGAAGAATACGAATCTGGGCAATGAAATCTTCTTCATCTTTAGGTGGTTTCCAAAAATCCATGATTAGAATCCTTTCATGTTCAGGCCAACATTTCGTAACAATTGTTCATTGTGCATGTTCTCGAAAATCACCATATGCTTATTGAACTGCATATTGATATCATCGAGAGGCCGAGCTTCAGGCCGCTGATAGATGGTGGGATACATCGGGAGTGTGTCGATATCGACAAAATCCTGATTGCGATTGGGTACGTGGAAAGTATGGCATCCAATCACCATATGGACGAGAACATCGGTTCGATTGTTCCCAAGAGGAGACACCGAAAATTCCTTCTTGACATCAGTTGCCATTCCATTGATGTACATCAGCTTGAGGAAGCTGTGTTTGGCATCACGGTATTTCTTGCGTTCATTGAACTTGAGATGATGGCAGTATTCCGACATCTCATGAATCATGGGAATGAGAGCATCACGGAAATCATCGGGGGTGGTAATTTTCCTACGCTGAATGAACTTGACAAATTCATCTTCGTGCGGCTGTTTTTCAGGCTGGGAGACAATTTCTTGCACAGACGGTACTATACCGACAACGTCTTCGAAAATATCCAAAACTTGAGACCACACAAGGCCAGATCCCTGTCGAGTTGACAGTACAACAGCACTAGCGAACTTCATGTAGTCGTTTGCAGTCTGCTTCGAGGTTTTGAATTCTTCGGTGGCCTGTCTGAGGGAAGAAACTTTATCCATATTGAACTCCTTTGTTAGGAGCTAATATAGAAAACTATTTACGTTTGTCAATCAAGTTTTTTCAAATCATCTCACCAGAGTTGTAGCCATATTTCTTCTTGTATTCTCGTTCAAGCTCTTTTGTCTTCTTGACTGTATGTGGAGTCGGGAACCAAATTCCATATTCCTCACACATGCTTTTCAGCATACCATACAATCCTTTTTTGAGATCTTTGAATGCTTTGTTCTTGGTATCGACTTTGGGGAATGAGGTCCAATCTCTAGACGAATTGGTGCCCACATACGCTTGTACCTCATCGTCTATCACGGAATCAGCATATCCCCATTCTTTCAATACCTTGACGATTTCGTCACGTTGAGGAATCGACGTACCCACGATGTCAGCATACGCACGATACTCGTTATCGAGTGCATACATCGCATGTGCAATTTCATGCTGGATTACACTGGCTTGTCTAGGACACTCTTTGTATGATCCGATGATGTAGAATGTAGCATTTTCATCCAGTCCAATCCTGCGTAGTTCCTGTCGAATTGAAACTATTAGGGTACGCTCTTTCGGGAGCATATTGTATTCAGGAAACACTGCAATGAATCCACGATATGCACGACTCGGAATGTTGAATCCAGACCAATCCATCGTATATGAGAATCCGCCATTCTTTTTTGCATACTCATCCATGTATTGATCTAGAGTGAAGTAGTTACCTCGAATCATAGGGATGTCGGATTCGTAAAATTCCTGTATTCGCATGAAACATGAACACAGTTCATATCTGGTGTTATACTCTACATTGATTATAGCTGTATCTGTCTCGTATCCACTTACATCGGATCGCAATCTAGTACTGCAAATACTTGGAATATTGGTTATATCAAACATTACCACTCCTTCTCTTCATATGATCCTCATGAAACCCCGAAGTCTTTAGCTTCGGGGAGAAAATGTTAAAGTATAATTGTTATATGATTTAAAAGTTATATCAGAGTGCGAAGCACTCTGAGTTAATCTTTTTCCTGTTTTTAAGTTATGTAGACTTATTTTGTTTTTAGAAGTTCCACCGATTGTACATACTCCGTATTTCGGATGTGATACAATAGAACCTCTTCTGAACCCCATGGATCTTGTTGACCCATAGGGTCTACGAATTCCATATTTTGTAGGTTGGAATGCATGTAACTGTCTACGATGGAACTGCATTGGTTTAATGAGAAGCATATTTGTATCTAATATAGGTAATTTTTCTGCGTTATACGCAGAAAGAATCCAACTATCAACACAATGAGCATCCCATTTATTAGACATTTTATCGTTGGATTTATGTAAGCCGTGTTGCTTCCGCAACTCGGCGGTATCAAATCCTTGTTTCAACACAACATTCAATCCCATGGATTCTAACTCTGAATAGAACCATTTCTTCCCCACTTCAAGTGGGGAAAATGAAACATTCCAATTCTTCTTATCAGGCTTCGTTACTGCTTTAATATCTTCTATCACGCAAGTTGATATAGGGAATATTTTAGTTAATGAACGAATGAAATTAAGTTTGAGTTGCCAACGAGCTTTGGTGCTCGGTGGCAACCATTCTTTAGTAGACGTATTCAAATATTTGTTTTCTCTACATGGAGTATTCCGAAATCTTCTCGCTTTACGAGCATTTCTACGGGATTCTAATGCATCTTTAACCCAAGTGACTGCATCCAATTGGATGTTAATCACAGTTTTAGTTTGTGTTGTTACTGATATTCCTTCTTTCTTTGAGCCAGGATCGACTCCGATATTCACGGGTTGAATCTTATTGTCAGAAGGTGCTCTGTTCAACCTGATACAGAACACACCTTTATGGATGAAAGGAGTCGCTTCTCTGGATGCAATAAGCCTTCTTGCCCTTGTGGGGCAACAAGGCATCATCGCTTCTCCATTATATATCACTCCTACTAACATCATCATTCCTTATTCAAAATTTGTCCTTACGGACACTCCCTTGCGGGGTATATATACATCTTCGCCACTGACCAACCCAGAGCCTCCAGCTAGACGAGCACCAGAGGATGTATTTCGTACTGTCACGTACATTCAGTTCAGTTTGTCTTATTTATGCACCTCACGGTGCAAAAGATAGACATAGGCTAGTCAATCAGTTCAATATATCCTGTTATTCTTCACGAAGTTGACAAAACTTCAGAATTCACAAGCCCCTGAATCTTCAGTTCAGGGGTGATTGACTCATATCACCTTGATGTCAGTAAATATAGCAAAAGTCCCAACTATTGTTGAGACTTATTTTTAAGGATTAGTGTTTGTTCGCCGGATGTTCACGGATCTGGCGTTTGAGGCTTTCATGCTTCTGTGCCAATCGAACGTATTCCATCGTGCCAACATAGATTTCACGGATTCGGGTGAGAATCGGTTTGATGTATTTCATAGAAACTCCTTTGTTATTTAGTAATATAGAAAATTATTTTGATTTGTCAATCAAGATAAAAATAAAAAAGAGCGATGGGAATTTCCTCATCGCTCCGGCTCTTCCAGCTTTGCTCTATGGTGGGAGTGTCATGACTGTCTCAGAGTTATAGAATATACGGCATCTGTGGTCCGCTGCATCCATCTATAACCCACGCCTACGGTTCTATACGTCCTTTCAACCGCTGTTGGACGCTTCAAGATCTATTGTTTATATTATTCCACAGTACAATCGGATGCGGACAACCACACGCCATTGCACGTTCACCGCAGGTTTCGCAATGGAGCTACACTCGTTCCCACGCCGGATTCCACGCTACGTTTCTGATAAGTTCTTGAAATGTCATACGTTACAAATCCAGATTCAGTTTGCGACACCACGGATAATGGATCTTGTTCAGAAACCACTGAGGATACATCCATCTACCAGTGAAGAGAAACAGTACAGGACGCATAATCCACAGTGTGATGAGGTACACCATGAAAAATGGATATGTGAGTCTCCACATAAATGTGGTAGGCTCTTCCTCTTTCAGATAGTAGAAGAAAAGAGGTCCCCAACGGAATGTCTCGTCATCTCGGAGACGTTCTTTCTGGTACCTTGTAAGCTCCACCACGTTTTTTTCAAACCAGTTGAGTACATCTCTCTGACTTGCTTCACGGAGTCTAGAGTTCATTCGCATTACAAACCTCGAAACGTGGATCGACGGCGTGTTGATGACCCTAGGCCAAATACAGCAGCCCCTGCAACTCCCAGATAGAATATAAGCCATCCGACAGGAGCCGCTATCACGATCTTGACCACAGAAATTGCAATGGTGAAACTATCGGTCACCGGAGCTTTCACCTGATCGATGATGTCAACGATACCACAGATGAACAACAGATATGCACCAACATACAAACCGAGTGCAGCCGAAGCAATCAACAAAATAATGGCAATGAATGTCTTCATATAATCTCCTTTTAGATCTTAAATATAGAAAATGTTTAACACTTGTCAATCAATTATTTCATAATAGAACATCGATCTGCTAATATGGTGGTTTTGGTTCCATCTAGATTAGTGATGACAAATAACGATCCTGCTTTCTCAACGTTGTTGACGGATTAATAATACAAACAGCACCAGTGAAACACTGATGGCGAATGTATACAGGATTGACTTAATCATCAGACTCTACGTAAGGTTTCAGAATGTTGCATCCACAATCACAGTGGTATGCCAGTCCATTTGCGTCAATGTGTTCGGTGGCATCTTCCCAGCCGCCTATTTCTCCATATTTGAAATGGAAGTCAGGACCGTATTTGTTCTTGTAAATCGTTACAACGGTTCCATCCATACACATGTATTTCTTCCCATCTTCCAGCACCACATGGGCACCAACTTCAGAGGATGATACGATCACATGATGATTATCGAAATCAACCATGTAAGTATGAAGATCGATAACATCGATAATGGTTCCGATGTTACCATTATCAGTTCGAATGACTTGGGCATCGATAAGATGCTTCTTGTTACGGATGTGGGCGATGTAGTTTTTGTGGGCCACTCGGTTGCTCCTTATCGGTGATATTTGTACCACTCAGCATCCTTGGGATACTCGATGTGTTTGTCAGGAAATCCAGATGGGGTGGCAGTGAAGGTCTCATCGCTGATGGATTCAACTTTCACAACGAGACAAGGCCCGTCCGGTGGCACATACACCGACACTTCATCTCCAATCTTAATTTCATCCCAATTGTCTACACGTAGTCCCATATGATTCCTCCGGTTGAGTGATTCCACTAATATAGAAAAATATTAGATTTTGTCAATCGGAAAAGATAATTATTTCTCAACCAATTTATCAACCGACAGTGTGAGTGAATCAAGAATAATCATCTATCTCATATCACAACTCTCTTATGTGAGTTTTTCGAGGGAACATGTATGCACTTCCGGGTTCTGGTACAACGAGTTCATACATGATGACAACAAAATTATCCTCACTGACATACTCATCAAATTTGGATTCTGCTTCTTCCAATGTAGGAATAAATTTAACCGAATCTTCCATTGGATTGAAAAGGTTAAAATCAAATCCATATTCATTTCCAGTCACGACTAAATACATTACTTCTCCTTCACACATAGCCGAGGCATGCGTTCGATTTTTGCTGTGAATGAATTTCGGAATGATTCATGACATACGAACACACTGTCGGCATTGCTGTACACCATTTCACTAGTAGTGTACGTTTCCTCATCTGTCACAAATACCATGCTGTTTTTTGTCTTGATTATTTCTTTCGGAATTTCATATGTAAGTACATGTTCACTTACAGCACTGTCAATTCCAGTAAGAGTCCAAATTAAAGCAACAACAAAAACCACCAGCGTTATAATTGCATTGCGACCATACTTCTCGGTCACACCACTCCGTAAATTGTATGGAAATAGATCTTCATCCGAGATTGCATAAATGATTGGTAGAATAAATCCACCTAGTGATCCGAGAAATACAGCGAATGATAGCGGCAGATCAGTCACCTTCACCATCACAACAATCGACACCGCAATCGATACAAAATGGATCAGCATCATCGCACCGAGTTTGAAAAATATAGCGGCCAGATTATTCAGTGTAAATTTTTCCATTGGATAGTCCTTCTATGTGGGTTGATGTTCAATATAGAAAAAAAGCCAATTTTGTCAATTGACTTTTCTGATTAGGTGAGTTCCATGTTTTCGATAATTCGTCTCACATCTGAATCTTTGCCATACACATCAACGATGTATTCGATGTCAGCATCGCTTATGTATGCCCCTTGGATGCGTTGTGTCTCACCCGTTTCAGGAGATGTGTACAACATGTCCCCATTACCCAAAAGGCTCTCAGCCCCTCTAGAATCGAGAATAACGGATGAGTCAACACCTGATGCAACACGGAATGCCATACGAGCGGGTATGTTTGCTTTCAAAATACCAGTAATCACATTGACTGAAGGTCTTTGAGTAGCTAATACCAGATGAATACCAGCAGCACGGGATTTCTGAGCAAGTCTAGCCAATAGAGGTTCGACTTGTTTTTTAGCCTGAGACATCAGATCAGCCAATTCATCAATCACGACAACGATTTTAGGTAGTTTGACTCCTTTCCGATCAAGGGCATCGATATTTCTCACACCATGTTTCGCAAGCAACTTGTACCGATCATCCATGACTTTACACAACCAATGCAAAGATACCACTGCAAATTCAGTTTCATCGATAACTTTGATTACCTGTTTGGCTTCACGATAAGGAGCAAACTCAACCATCTTAGGATCAATCAACAACAAACTAACTTCATCAGATCTGTTATTTTTTATGAGAGAACTGATGATACAGTTCAATGCAACCGATTTACCAGAACCAGTTTGTCCAGCAACGAGTAAATGGGGGAGCTTGGCTAAATTGATGGTAACATCATTTCCAATTGTGTCTTTCCCAACAACGATTTCGAGACCAGATGTGTTTCGATGCAAGTCATCGAACTCAACCACTTCCCGATGTTCGTTCGGTACTTCGAGACCAATATTTCCGCTGTTCTGAAACGGAATTTGATAACGAACTGATTTGACACTCAGCTTCATAGCCAAATCGGATTCTAGGTTGCTCAGTTTCTTAATCTGAAGCCCAGTACCGAGTCTGAGTTCGTAGGTAGTCAAAGAAGGTCCGTGGTGGGAGGCCACCACGTCAACCTTGATCCCAAATTCTCTATATGCCTGTTCGATCAAATTTTCCATACTTTGTAATATAGAAAATTATTGAAGTTTGTCAAATAGAAAAATTAACGGAGTCGGATCACATTACGAATTTCACATTTAGCCATTAGTTGGAGAAGTTCGTGATCCACGATAGCACGAAAAGGATGCCATACATTTTCATCTAGGCAGTCCTGATATTCGTATTGAACTTCCTGTCCATATAGGGCAGCAGTTTCGTTGATCGTCATTGTAACATCTTTTTTAATAACCGAGCTGTCATTGTTTTTACTCAGAGAGTTCACTTGGTTACTTATGAATTTGAGTGATCGATTTGAGTTCCATTCTCGTTCACTTATCTCAATATTACCAGCGTCACGACCATCACACCATGCGTCCATGAGAAGTTCTCTTAACGTTTCTTCCGAAATAACCATTTTACTTTTCTCCCAAATATTTCCACATACCAACCAGTGGATCATTCCGCTTGAATGCCTTCGACATTTCATGTAGAGGATGTTGCATTACTCAGCCTCTCTTTCCAAGATAATGAGAACAGGAGCGATTACTCGGCTGTACCCATTACTTCCCAACCTTCACCCA
>Ga0172381_10001445_pt1 | contig 27976 bp, 19 predicted proteins | sample Leawel6488metaG_FD_119754 | JGI IMG/M metagenome (GOLD analysis project Ga0172381, IMG submission 119754) | Leachate microbial communities from a municipal landfill in Southern Ontario, Canada - Leachate well 64-88 metaG | ecosystem: Engineered > Solid waste > Landfill > Unclassified | place... | reverse complement strand
CTACCGTCGCCTCAATGTCATCGGGCAAACCTTCCGCAAGCACAGTGAAAACCGGTGTGTAATTATTCTGCGCATTCCACACGGTAAAACCGTGTGCTCCCGCATCGAACACCGCAGCAATTTGATCACGCATATTCTGTGCGCTGACATAATATCCCTGAATCCACGGTCGCACTTTGTCCGCGTATTCCGGTCCGAGTAATTCTCTGTACCCCGTAATCGTGCGGTATACCAAGTAATACATGCGACTGACGGGGTGCACAGCAGGATTGTAGTAACTTCCCTCTGCGAATGTTGCGGGGTACGCCATGGGCGAGATGATGTCGACGTACGGCGCAAAGCGGACGATGTCCTGCCCCAGTGGCTCCAGATTCACGGGGAAATTCCACCCGAGAATCGCATATGTGGAAATTCCCAATTTGGTTTGCGGACGAATGCGATCAATGGTTTCTCGAGCCATTAAAATAAACTGTTCAATATGATCCGCCTTCTGTGAACCGGAGAGTCCGATCTGCGATTGTGCATACTCCGTGGGATAGCGGATATAATCGAAATTCACTTCATCCACCCCGGAGCGTAGCACGGCCTCGAGTACTTCTTGGTTGTAAGAGAGGACGGTGGAATTCCCTGGATCCACCCAACCGGAACCCAGGCAGATCTTGGTCTGCGGATTACAGATTTGCGTATCACGCGAGCGCGCAGAAAGAAGCGTGTCTTTTGCAACAATGAACCGTGCAATGGTGTAGATACCGCGATCACGCGCTAAGGAAACAATCTCGGCAAGATTGAAGAAGGGATTCATGAGCCGCAATTCCTCGGCCTGAGGAAAATCTCCTTCTATGTACACATAGGATCCTTTGACATCGAATACAACAGCCGGATGTTCCAGTGAAGCCAGACGATCGAAAGTTGTCAGCAGAAGATCGCGATTGCGCACACTCGTCGCCGTGAGGTACACACCGGTTACCGCAGTATCAAGATCGGCACTGTAGACGCTATCGGGAAATACTTCCGCATCATCTTGGAGGATATTTCCAGCCGAAAAATGAACCGACTCTTCTGTAGAAACGGAAAAATATGCCGCAGCACGCTGCAAAACCGTGACACTGGTGAGCATGATGAGTGCGGCAGTACACGAAAGTAAACACCCCAGAAGCAATGCAGGTCTCTGGCTCGATGGCAAAGTGCATGGAAGCACTGCCATTACTGCAGTGTGCGTCTGTGATCGCACCCTCTGAACCGGAGAAGAAAAAATCATAAATATTGATGTGTATTAGCGAATGATTGCCGTATTCTTCTATTTATTATATTATCATAATTTATATAAATTAGCAAATATCCCCATCTTCAAACTCCAAAACACATAGCACAAAAGCTCTGAGGGAGTTCCGCGTGCGCGGGACTTCGTCAGGCAGGCCGTACGTAGTGATGTGGTGGGCAGCACAGGATTCGAACCTGTGACCTTTCGGATGTGAACCGAACGCTCTAACCAACTGAGCTAGCTGCCCCTGTACGCTCCCTGCCCGTCCGAAACGGATTTCATCTGCGGGCGGGGAAGCTGCCTGCCCCGCACTGAAGCAAAGCGACTGGTGCGGGGAGCTAATCGTCCAAAAGAAGACGGAAGAATAAAAGCAGAGGTGAAGGCGTATTGCAACGCAGAGAACCTTATAATGTTGCGAACTCCGGATCTTTTTCCAAACGGCTCTCCTCGGGTAGTTGTTGCCCCTGATACTTGCTGAAAGGTTTTTTGTTATAGGGAACTTCTGCAGGGCTGGACATCTGCTCAAATGCCAGCTGGCACACGCGCATGCCCGGATAGAGTGCAACAGGCAGGCGATTCAAATTACTGATTTCCAGAGTGATGGTGCCAGAGAATCCCGGATCCACAAAACCAGCTGTCGAGTGAATGATAATCCCGAGTCGCCCGAGTGAGCTCCTTCCTTCTACGCGTACTACCAGATCATCTGGAACCGTGATGCACTCTTGTGTGACACCAAGAACAAATTCACCGGGTTGCACAATGAATGAATCTCCGTCGGTAACGGTAATTGTGCGCATATTTTCCGCAAACGTTTTGGGGTCTTTGGGATCGAGTACGGCAAATTGGCTGTGTTCGTAGAGTTTGAACGTATGACCCAAGTGTAAATCCATCGAACTGGCATGGATATGCATCACACCACCAGATGGCGTCCCTGTGACTTTCAGATGACCGGAAGCGATGGCCTGCCGAATATCTTTATCGGAGAGGATCATAGAAACAACAGAATCAATCAGAGAATCATGGATTTGTAGCCTAGCACAGTGGACACAGTGATCAGAATAGAAAAACACTGTTCTTGCCATTGAACCGCACCGAATGGCACGTACAATGGCTCAGCCATATGCCCATGAAGAGTGCCATCAACAGCATGGTGAATGCCAAAGGAGATGACGGGATAGCTTCTCTGGAGGACCACGCATCACAACAGCATTGCAACACCGTGCGTCATCAATGTATAGATAAACTCGAACGTCTGATGACACATGCAGAGATGTTTACAGCGCGCGACGTTGCCGCATACCGAGAACGAGCGCTCTCTGATCGCGCACTGGAATCTGCCGGTATTCGCACAGCGGAAGAGAAGCTTGCAGCGTTGCAACAGAACGCCGATCAATACATTCCAGAAACCATTGAGCGGGTCACGCGTGCCGAAGCAGTGTTCCATGCGGGCATTACCCGCGCACAGGCAAATGGCTGGATTACCTCCGAAACAGCAGCGTATTGGAACAGAAAGCTCAAATCCAACAAGATGCCATGGTGGGAAAAAGAAGAATTTCTGCAGAAGAAGTTTCCACGCTTCTTAAAGAACTGGGAAACAATGACAAAAGATATTCAAAAAGTGAAAGAGGCGGCGAAGAAGGATTCTTCCCTTGCGGCAATCCCAGAGGTTGCACTGATTCTGTCTAAAAAGAGCAGCCTGAAGAATTACAGAGAATGGCGCAATGCCGTGCATGAAGCGCTCGGTGCGATTGAGGCGCACCGTTACCAGCGCACACGGCTCTATGGAGAAGCCAAGAAAATTCTGCAGAAAGCAGCCAGCGATCAGGTTCTTGCCGGCAGCAAAATCGGCACGTGGCTGCAACGTATCTTTGAAACCAATGCGTCAACGGAGAAAATTGTGGAATTTATACGCGGCAGCGGACCAAAATCTCTGGAGGGGCTCATCAGCCGCTGGGCACAGGTACGTGAGCGCTTTGACAAGGTAGAAGGAATGCGCCAGAAACAGGGGACGCCGCGCGGTTTCCACTTTGTTACCACAGATAAATTCCTACGCTGGCATTATTCCAAGCGTCTTGCCTATGTGGATGAAGCGGAAAAACGCTTTACGGATATTGCCAAAGAGCACCCTCTTATTTTGGATATCCGACGAGAACTCGATTGTGAAGACTGGGCATCTGCTGCCGCACTGATACGCACAGCTGAACTGGAAATCTTCAATCCCAAAGACAGAGAGAAGCTGCGCTCGATGAAGAATTATCTGCATGAAAATCAGAAAAGCGGTGAGCAAACACAGGATTCTGCAAGCGATGCTTACGCAAGCCCGCAGGAGGAATTGGATGCCATGCTCCTTTCTCTTCCTCCGGCTCTGCAACCTCTCTACAGAAAAGCGTTTGAAGCAGGGAAAGGAGAGTGTCTCTTTTCTTTGATGTATAACCGCGTCTGGTGCCGCGAAAAGGGACAGGCGCTCGATGACAGAAAAGAAGCTCAGCTAAGAGAGCATGCAACGGAAGAGACAAAATACCGTCTGGAGCACGGCGATACCAAAGGGCACATAGCCAGTGATGTGAATAGCTATCAGGAGCCCTCTATCAGATCGTATACGTACACCGGTGTGAATAAATCACAGACACTTTTTGCAAATGCGCAAGGGCATGGGGCACTGGTTGCGAAAATGGAGAAAGAAGACAGCTACTTGTTCCGCTACTGGACTACGCTCATCCCCGAAGGAGTGGATTACTCTACCCACGCATACATTGTGAAGAATCTGCACCATCGCATGAAGAAATGTCTGCGCAGCGCCAAAAGCGCATCCGCCCCGACAGTCAAAAAACAAAATAAAGCTGTGAAAACACTGAAATCCTATGGAACATCACTATACCAATCTGCTTGAATTCTGAACCATTTTTCTGCAAAGTGTTCCCCTCTTCCCCTTTTACCATGACATACCGCGTTGCCCTCTTTGCCTCCGTACTTCTGCTTGCAGGTTGCACATCGACATCCTCGTCCACCACGCATCCGTATCAAATGACCACGGATGAACGTCTGCAGAATCCGATCTACGCAGAAGCGTACGCCGAACATATGGTAGACCGTATGACAGAGCTCTTCATTCAGCAGAATCCGCTGATTGAAGATGACAGTAAGCGCCGCATTGCGGAAACGACGAAAGATGAATGGCTTGCACGCGCACGAACGGAACGAGCACGTCAAAAGGAAGGTCGACTGGGTAATTTTGTGGAAGTGGACGAGTACGCCAGAGGACCAGTGATCCTCCTGGATGGGATTCTCTACTTTGGACTGAGCTTTGAAACGGAACCGGGTCCGGGGCTCCACGTGTTCTTAACGAATGCACTGGATCCGCGCGACGTGGAATTCCCCGACGAGACGAGTGTGGATCTGGGGCTGCTCCTTTCCCCGTTTGATGCGCAGTACTATGTCGTTCCGCCCGTGGAAGATTCTGCGCCGCAACTGCGAACAGTGGTACTGTGGGATACCAAACTGGAACGACTGTACGGTTTCGCACAACTCAGTAAGTAAGACGGGATGAACCTGCCTACAAACGCTGCTGCAGTTGTCGAAGATGCTCTTCAATCGCCGCACTGAGCGTGTCGTATCCGGCGGGCACTTCTGTGCCATTGACGAAGAATGTGGGGGTTCCGTTCACTCCCCGATTACGGCCTTCCTCGTAATCCGCCAGCACGGTGTCGCGCTTAGTATGGGATTTCCAACACCGTTCAAAAGTGGTGACATCCAATCCTAGACGATCTGCCCAGTCCAGCAAAGCGTCATATCCCAATTGATCCTGCTCGGCAAACATCAGATCAACATACTCCCAGAATTTGCCCTGATCCGCAGCGCACTCGCTCGCTTCTGCCGCATCCATGGCATAGCGATGAATCGTGCGCAACGGAAAGTGTTTCCATTCGTACCGGATGACAGCCCCATACTGCTTAAGCAGAGGCTTTACTACCCCCTCGTGCGTTGGTGCACAGAACGGACATTCAAAATCCGCAAATTCTTCTACAAGCACAACGCCATTAGGACTTCCTTTGGATGGACGACTGGATTCTTTGGAAATACCCCCGGAGCCACAGGAAGACAGGAGGAGTCCTACGAAGAAGAGTGTGAGTAAACGCAAGCGCATGAGCACAGAGTATGCAGCGAAACAGCGGCATCCTCAAGAACCTTTTGTGAAAATTCACAGAGTTACCGTCATTACACAATCGGTGACTTTCTGCAACGAACTTAGGACAGGCAACTAAACGATTGGCGGAGCAAATTCCTCATCAAGAGCCCCGGAATACCACGCTTCCGCAGTAATATCGCCTCCACTCTCATCCCATTTACGCAGCAATTCTTCAACTTCTTTGCGTGGTCTTACAATCTGCAAGCAAAAGGAGGAGCACTGGCAATGTGGGTAGTTTATGCAGAAAATAGAAAGAATACGGCATATTCAGGCTTACATTCGCGAATGAAAAACATTGCATAATATGAAAAATATTGATATAATCATAGTTGTATCATAAACACAAAATCACCAATCCCGCCAAAGATACTCACCGGAAGTGAAGTCTATGACACTATCATGCGTGAGATTGAGCCCGATTTGCTTTTTGACAATCTCCCAAATCTTAAGAAGCAGTATTCAAGCAACACTGATAAACAATTGGAGAAACGGTACAAACAAGCACTGCAAGAATACAAAAAACGTTATCACAGATACAAAACACAATTAGAAAAAGAGGTAAGAGCATACGTAAGGACTGCACAGCAATGGATAGAACAGCAGAATCATGCTTACGAAAAGAGACAAATACACCAACTAGAAACTGCTTTTGTATAGTTCCTTCCTTTTTCTTCTTATGAGCAAATTACTGAAAATCATCGAAGAAGCACGCCTCTTAAAAATGAGTATGCGGAACGATGTAGTCCCTGGCAATGAGCAAGAACATGATCAAGTAGATATTACAGAATCAGATCCTTTTAAAGAGGCCGAGAATATTGCAAGAAAAGCAGAAGAAGACTCTGGCAATCTGCAAAAAAGAGTAGATGTAGCACAAAAAAGAGTTCAAGAAACAAGGGAAAGCGTAGAAAACATACAAGAGCGTATTTCACGTTTAAACGAGCGCATCGAAACGCTAAATAATACAGCTTCTGAAAGTATAAAATCGGTGTTGATAGGGAGAATACTAACCGTAAGATATGGTATCTCATCAAATGGTAAAACATATGGTATCTTACCTTTTCGAAGTGGTCAGGAACGGGACATTCTTCTCGGAAATAAGCAGGAGACTGAATCAGATGCCGATGGGGCCATTTATGAACATCATTATCGTGAGGGATATGAGTATGAACAACGTACTGAAGGAACTCGCATCTATGCACCTATAGAAGAGCTGGAGCAATGCCAAGAACAAATTGAAACTCGATTCAACACCAAAGAAATTGTAGAACACGAAGGGTATGCGGCAGAATTTAACAAGGAATATAATGTGAAGGAAGTAGATAGCCTAGTAGAAGATGACATTACAACGGAGGCAGAAGATGACAAGAAAGGACAGAAATCATCAGAAGAATACAAACAACACATGCAGATTGCCGAAAAATCTAGTAAGAGACTTAAGAATATTGTCGAAAGAATTCCCGAAGAAGCCCGGAAAGTTAATGGAGTAAAACTTTTTATCAATGCCAAATTTGCAGTGGACAAAAATGGTGTGATGCTTTTTGTGATACCTGCCGGACGTGAAAAAGAGTTTAGAGCAATGCCATATGCTATCAGCAATAACGTACACGGATTTACGCGGCAATATAAAAATGGCCAGTACGCACTCGAAATCAATCCCGATAGTATTAATAACCTTTTAGCACAGGTAGAGCTGCTTTATGTATATAGTCCAGACCGCGATCGATCGCAAGAATCGGAGAATTTTGACGCCTTGTTCGACGAAGTTAGGAAAAATGGACACCGGCTGGAAGCACCAATTGATTTTCAAAAAAGAGTCACACAGCTCGGCAATCATTTGGATTTCATCAAACAACGTTATCAACAAACTTCTCTTCAAAAAACACCAGCCGCAAATTTCATTAGAGATATACAGCTGGAAGCGACACCCGATGGTACAAAGGTATATTTTGCACACGATACACAAGAACCAATTCTCTCTTTCTTTCAAGATTCAAACAATGGAGATAACTTTGTGAGTCAGCATCCTGCTTTATCATCGGTTAGCTTCAAACAAAAAAATAAAAAATACGTTAGCAATGATTTATCGATGAATGAGGCGGATAATTTGCTCAGTTTTTTCCGTACATATCAACCTGAAAAAACAAGTACTGATGAATCACCAGAAGTAAAAATCAGATGATATATCCACCCAGTATTTGATGCTCAAACAATAGGCAGTGTTCCTCGAAACTTCGGCTTCACTCAGCGCAAACAAGCTTAGGACAGGCAATTAAACGATTGGCGGAGCAAATTCTTCATCAAGAGCGCCGGAATACCACGCTTCCGCAGTAATATCGCCTCCACTCTCATCCCATTTACGCAGCAATTCTTCAACTTCCTTGCGTGGCTTGGAGAAAGTCTTGCGGGAGAACGCGATGATCTCCTCTTTCCATCCTTTCTCAGGCGTTGTGCACTTCATCGTCGTGCCGGAGAACGCATCGCGCGTCTCTCCTTTCACGCTCATCTTGATATAGAACTCCCGAACGGCAAGATTGATGATGTCACGGACTTTGAAGACCGGTGTGAATTCCTGTTCGAGCACCCGCGCATCCTCCGCGCCAACGCGGAATGTGATAATGGATCCAACGTTGCCGAAAATCGTGGTACGCACGTAATTGTCGAGCTGCCCCATGTACTGGTGCGCAACAGTAAGTGATAATTTGTACTTGCGCGCTTCGGAGAGGATTTCGGCAAACGTATTCGTGGCAAAGTACTGGAACTCGTCACAATAGAGATAGAAAGGTTTGCGCTGCTCTTCCGGCATATCCGCCCGTTCCAGCGCCGCCTGCTCGATCTTCGTGATCATCATAGCACCCAGAAGCGCCGCATTTTCTTCACCGAGGAGACCCTTATTGAGCTTTACGAGCATGATCTTCTGGTTGTCCATCACCTGGCGGATATTGAAGGTGTTGTACGGCTGCCCGATGATGTTGCGGATGAGGTTGGTGGAAACAAGCTGCCCGACTTTGTTGAGAAGCGGCGTAATGGCCTCGTTATCGAATTTCTCGCTCCATGCGGCAAATTCATTGACCCAGAAATTCTTCACCACGGCGTCCTCGATCTTCGCGACAATCTTCTGTCGGTAATTCTTGTCACTAAGCATCTTCAGGATGGAGAACACCGTCGTTCCCTTGCTATCCAGCAAAGCGAGTGTGGTCTGCCGAAGTACATGCTCCAAACGCGGCGTCCAGTTGGCGCCAAAGAGCTTCTTGAAGATTTCAATGAATCCGATAGTAACCCTCAGCTTGAGCTCCGGTGTGACCGCTTCCATCGGGTTGAAAGCAATGGGGAACTCCGTATCCATCGGATTGAAGTAGATCACGTCGTGCATCCGCTCTTTAGGCACGTGTCGGATCACCGCATCCACCAGATCACCGTGCGGATCCATAACACAGACTCCTTTTCCTTCTTTAATATCCGTGGAAATCAGAAGTTCCAGGAGTTTACTTTTACCCGTGCCGGACTTTCCTACAACGTAGAGATGTCGTGCGCGGTCCTCGCGCATCAGACCAAACTTGATGCGTTGGTTATGATAATTGGTAAGACCAAATGGCAGAACACTTGGATCATTCGCCTTTGGGAGATCCATGGGCGGCTCGGAGCGCCGGGCCATCACATGAACCATATGCGGTACGATATCGGGGTCGGGGAAGTGATACATTCCGGCAAGTTCGCTGATACCCATCCATGAGGATTCGTCCAGAGCCCGTTTTTGCCAACGTCGTAGAGCTGCTTCTCCACGCAAACGCTTTCCGATAACGAATCCGTTGTAATCCAATGTATTGAACTGTGAGTACGCCTGCTCAAGAGCACGGAGTTGTCCGCGTGCTTTCTCCTCTTGCTTGGCAATAGCGGCAACGCGCACCGTAACGCGATAATGCCGTTCGGCAACCTTGGTACTGATAGCTTCCCGCTCACTCGATCGGAAACTTTTTTGGGAACGCGCCTTCACAAAATCGCGCAAACGCACCAGTTTGCGGAATCTGTTGACGAAGTACTTTATGCCGCGGCGAACGTTGAATGCAAAATTATCCGGAATCGGCTGCAGAACAACCTGTACCCATAATTGCTGATCCTCTTCCGCTTTACTGAGCACGGTATAGAGGCCTGCCAGACTATCGCCTTCGAACTCCGTAAAACGTTTCCATGGATAGATATCCGTCCGCTTGCGCTTGAGCCGTGAAACAACCAAATGCGCATCACCAATATTTTTCATGTGCGCATAGTCCCCTTCTTGCTCCTCAATGACCGCATTTGGATAAATGGAATATACCTGTCCAACAACAAGCTCCCGCAGAGCACTGGGAATGTAAATGTAAAAGTAAATATGCTGCCGATAGGAAACGAGCTCAAAACTCACCGTTGAACCGACAATTTGTTCATGGAGATTTGTGAGGAGTTGTGTGAATTTGGGCTCGGTTTTGCCGGCCTTCTCATCCCATTGCTGAATACGTACAAGAAGAAGCATTGTGAGAAAGAATACTGCAATAGAACAGCGTTTACTAGTGATTAGAGACAAATTATAAACACTAAATCCGAATATCGAAATTCGAAACTTTTCGGATTTGGTGCTTCGAATTTCGTACTTATTAGTACACCTCTTTTAGAAAACACTCCTCACCCATTCGACTAGCTCAGAGCGAAAATTGCTTTAGTAAACCTCCCGAAGATAGCAGGATTCACAGTACACTTTCTCCGGTCTTTCTGGATTATATGTTGTTTGGATTTCCTTGTGACATTTCATACAAGTTCTTTGCCACATTTCTCGTGGATTCCTCATCCTAAAACGTTCTAGATGTCTGCAATCAGGGCATGTCTGTGGAATAGGGACACCTATAGTGCGGTAGAAATTAAGTTCTTGTGGAATGATGCGGTAATTCTTCTGACATTGCGTGCAGCAAAGGGTTTCCTTGGTAATTGAATCTTCAACTACATCAATACAATCGGGAATATCCGATGTTTGTGACACTGAAGAAGTTTTTTCTTTTTCTCTCCACTTAAATCCAAGGTCACACGCTTCTTTTTTTGAGAGAGGATAGTACTCGTGTGCAACAGTTTCATTATAGGCAAAAGGAGAAACAGAGCCCGGAGGAAATTCTCCCCATTCGCCTGATTCTTTCATCTGGGCAATAATTTTTATAACGATGTCCTCGTACTCTTCTTTTGTGTATTGCTTGTTCAGAATGCAATATTCCTTGTGATTGAGAGCGGCACATCCAAAGAGGTCGTGGCTATTATTGACCATGCCGCAGTAGTAACAAGAATTGCAGTAATGCGATGCGAAGCAGAATGCACAATGGTGCATGTGCAGCGTTGAACAGAGCTCATAGCTTATTTCCGGATCGTAGAGCGAATAATTGAGGTCCTGGCAATCCTTTGCATTGAGCACATCGTAAAGATGCTTACAATCTTCACACTCTGTTGCGTTGTACACTCCTACGCAATTCTTACAATTCTTGATGTTATTCCCCGTACAATCCTCGCAATTCAGCGTATACATGTCTCGATAAATCCCCTTCTCTATACGCATTGTATTCCATATTTCCGTGATCTTTTGCAAGGATGAATGACACCTGGTATTCAATTCTGCAAGTTTCTTCTCATACTCTTTTTTCGTGTGCTGTTCATTAAGAATGTAGTACTGCTTATTCCGTAAGTTCGTACAGAGGAGGCAATCTTTGCAGTTCTTACAGTCAAAACAAAACGCACAATCATTACAATCATCCAGGTACATCGAATGCTGACACCGATAGCAGTTGTAGCATTGAATACATTCGTAGCAGAACGTCGATTTGTAGGTAAACGTACAATCGGCACAATCTTTGCAGTACTTAATGAAGAGATTGAAGTAGCAGTCTTCATTTGCCTCTCCGGCGATATCGAGGTAGCAATTTTTATCGTCTCCACAATAATTGCAGTACTCACTGTTCTGGCAATTCACGATATCGATCCCCAATTGCGGGATATCCTTCATCAACGCATCGAACTGCTCAAAGAAAGATTTGGAAAAATCATAGGCACGACCGTAATCCATAGGATCCCATTGATCGCTATACCATGGCGTAGGTCGATACGCCTTGTATGGCTCATCCAGTGCAAAGATCGAAACGTACTCTTCTCCGGTCAGGTCACACTTCCTTTTATAGAACGTGCGGTCATTGCGCCAGCTCAATCGCCTGCGCACGCGGCATTGGGAACAGAGTGTAGGTGGAGGAATTGGGCATGTTTTCCCTTCGAATATTGGAGAAACATTCTCATAGAACCTCAGATCATCATCTGTAACCTCGAATGAGGTGTTACATTGAGTGCAAATCTTCTGCATGACATCAATATACTTCCTTTAAGTAGCAATCTTCGCAATACACTTTTTCTGGTCTTTCTGGAGCAAAAGATGTCATGATCTTTGCTTCACACTTCTGGCAGTTACGCTCCCAGAGCTTGCGAGGATTTCTGAGTGAAAGCCGCTTATCGTAGCGAACATCAGGATGAAAATGTGGAATAGGAAGATTGTGTTTGCGATAAAACCTCAGTTCAGGTTTTGTGATTTGAAACGGCCTCTTCGTCTCTTCACACTCAATCGCCCAGTTGAGAATATCATCGGGAACTTCCTCAATTCTGTCAGGCAGCTGTGTTGCAAGGATGATTTTCTCTACTTGCAAGATTGTATTCTCTCGATCTCTCCACAGAAATCCTCTCTTGAGCGCCTCTTCCTTTGCTAAAGGAACATATTCGTATGCAAGTGTTTCATTGTATCCGAATGGTGCATACTCAGGTGGAAAAAATTTGCCCCATTCCTCGTATTTCTGCATGTGCTCGATAATCTTAGGCACGAGTTTGTTGTACTCCTCTTCTGTGTATTGCTTATTGAAGATGCAGTGATGTTTCCGCGTGAGACCACTGCATGCGAAGAGATCGTGACAGTTATAGCAGTAATCACAATAGAGGAGATCGTGACAATTGAAGACAAAGATAGAATAGGCGATATTGAAATCTTCTATCGTTCCAAGTGTCTCGTAACAGAGCTCCGGTTTGATGTACATGTTTGAGCAGTCGTAGTTGTCCTTCACCTGCACACCCACCTGAACATAGCGGCAGTCCTCGCTTTCGTTCATGTCATAACAGTCAAAACAGTCTTTTGAGTTTTCAATGTAGTCCCCTGTACAGTTCGTGGAGTTCACAATATTAGCGTACTTCTGAATTTGCTTTGCACGCTGTTCCATGAGCTTCTCACGTATGGCCAACATCTTTCTGTTCGATCCCCAGAACTCCTGCACGTGCTTTTCATACTCTTCCTTCGAGAATGGTTTGTTTAAGAAATGGTACTCCTTTTGATGAAGGTTTGTGCAGAGGCAGCAATGCTTACATCCGTTTAAATTCGATGAGAAGAGACAGTCCTGGCAATTCTGACTGAAGAGGAGAAAGGTGCAGTTGTAACACTTATAAAGAGAGAAACATTCGTAGCAGAGTTCGGAATTATAAATGTACGAACAATCAACACAGTCCTTACAGCTCTGCATCAGTTTTCCATAATAACAGTCCTCACTATATTCTGAGGAATTGATCAGGTAACAATTTCTACAAAATCCCGTTCCCGTGGAATAGTCAGAATTTTGGTTGTCCATAGTGCAGACCGTTCTGCGGGGAACATCTTTGAGTAACTCGGAAAACTGTTCAAAGAATCCACGAGAGAAATCAAAGTCACGACCGTATTGCAGCGGATCGAGGTCATCACTCAACCACTCCTCTTCAGTCCAAATTTTGAAAGGCCCACCCCATGGTGACTCCGGTGCGTAGAGCGATATGACTTCTACTCCAGACTTTGTAGAAATGTTCTTATAATAATTGCGCTCATTTCTGTGGCACGTTCGCAAGAGCATCCTGCATGTAGGGCAATACACCGGTTCAGGTGGATGCACTTCGGTCTCGCCAAATGTGAACTTCATCTTTTTTAAGAAGACTCTTTCATCTTCATGAATCTCGAACGAGGCCTGACATTTCTTACAATTGGACATTTATTGATAGCTTACAGCTTTTTGAAGCTTGCAGTGAAGACCTAACTACACTCCTTGTCTATAGCGTTTTCCATGCCTCTGCAAACCTCGTGTTATTGTCCATACTCCACCCTGAGCTTCAAAGAGTATTTGTTGCCACGGCTCTGATTGTTGTACAGATTGTTCTTGTGCATTGCCTGTTTCTGGGATTGTAATATCAAAGTCAGGTTTTGCTTCTCTAGTATTAGAATTAATCATCTTAGAGAGGGTAATTAATAAATTTCCTTAATATAGCAATCTTCGCAATACACTTTCTCTGGTCGCTCTGGAGCAAAAGATGTCATGATCTTTGCTTCACACTTCTGGCAGTTACGCTCCCAGAGCTTGCGAGGATTTCTCTTGCGGATGCGATCAAGGTGGCGCTCATCAAAACAGTACCGAGGAAGAGGTAATTTGTGCAGCTTATACATGTGTACCTCTTGAGGTATTACCTTGTATGGTTTGCCTGAACGTTCACACGTTAAGATCTTCTCTGTGATGTCCTTTGGGATATCTGCAATATCATCCGGCAATTCCGTTGCGGGACCCTGGTAATCAAAGTGATGACTCTCGCTATCGTCTTGCCACTTCCAACCCATCTTGAGGACTTCATCTTTGGCCAGGGGGAAATATTCTTGCGCAACCGTGTCGTTGTAGCCAAACGGACTGAGCTCTGGCGGAAATGGCTGACCCCATTCACACCCCGCGGAGCTCTCCGCAGGAAAGCGAAGTGGGGTCTTTCTCATGTGCTCCTCAATCTTTTTGCGTAGCGCCTCGTACTCCTCCTTGGTGTACTGCTTGTTGAGAATGCAGTACTGCTTCTTCTGAAGCGCTGAACATCCAAAGCAATCGCGACAGTGTTGGCAGTGGTCTAAATACATGGAATCCTTAGAAAAGAAGCTTACGAACGTAAACTGCGTGTTGTACTGACTAATGGTGCTGATCGTCCCGTAGCAGAGCTCGCAGTTGTCTACGACAACATGTCCATCGTAGCAATCCCGTGATTTAAAGCTGAAGATAAGGTACCCGCAATCCTCCAGATCTGCGCTGTCGTAGCATTCCACACAGTTTTTGCAGTTCACAATGTGGTCCCCTGTAACGTTTTCATTGCGATTTCCGTCGTAATGCTGATGGATTTGCTGTGCCATTTGTTTACGCAAAATGATGTCTTTGACCGATTGGAGAGCGCGCCAGCTTCCTGTATTGAGTTCAGTCAGCTTTTTCTCGTACTCCTCTTTGGAATGTTCTTCGTTGAAAATACAGTACTGTTTATTGCGTAATCCAAAGCATCCGAAGCAGTTTTTGCAATCCTTGCAGTCCGAAAGGAAGTAGCTCTCGGAAGAGTTATGAGTCTTCTCGCAGTGGGCAAGCATGTAAGAATTTGAACAATCGATACATTCCGCGCAGAGACTACATTCGAAACAGTTCAAGCACTCCATACAATCCTTACAGCTATCAATGCCATACGAGTAATAGCAATCCTCATTGTGGTCACTCACGAAAATCATGTAACAGTTTTTGTCTTGCTGCGCACCATTCGTGTAGTCGCTGTTCACGTTGTTGGATGTGAAGACGGAAATCTTCGGAGCATCCATCATTAATTCGTTCATTTGTTCAAAGAACGGCCGATTGAAATCAAAATCTCTTCCGTATTGCGTAGCATCCCATTTATCCGACCACCATTCATGTTGGTCATAAATCTTATAGGGACTATCCGGTGGATAGATCGAGATAATCTGCTTTCCTGTTAGATCACACTTGCGGTGGTAAAGACGCCGTTCGTTCCGGAAGGCAAAGCGCCCCTGCATACGGCACGCGGGACACAGAACCGGATCGGGCAAGTGAATGTGTTGCAGGAACGACTTTTCCTGAGGATGGATGGTGAAAGCCGATTGGCAACGAATGCATGAAGACATGTATGGGAGGAAAGAATACGTTGACATAAACCCTATAGTTATTGTGTATTGTAGTCAATACAGTTAATAATATACTTGCGATATTTGTTGCTTTATTGGCATTTTTACTATAAAATTAAGTGTAGTAAATCTATTACAACATGCTGACTCATGCGCTCTCTGAACTCGGCCTCAGTGAAGAAGAAGCACACGTGTACCTTGCGGTCCTCGAGCTCGGTGGTTCCTATGTGAGCGCTATTGCGAAGAAGGCAAAAATTCACCGGGTTGTGTGCTACAAGATTCTTGATGACCTAACGCGAAAAGGTTTGGTCAGTGCATTTTCGAAGAACAAAATCAAACACTACGCGGTGACCAGTCCGGAAATCATCGTGCAGAAACAGGAAGAAAAACTGCGCATAGCCCAAGACCTCTTACCGGAACTGGAATCTCTGACGAACACATTGGCCTATAAGCCAAAAATTGAATACTACGAAGGAATTGAAGGTATCAAAAATATCTTTGAAGATACACTGACAGCTCAAGCGGAAATGCTGGGCTATACCAATCTTGCCGCACTCCCAAAAGTGGTCTCGGCAGAATACCTTCGTGATTACGCTAAAAGAAAAATTGCCAAAGGCATTAAAACACGCATGCTCTCCCCTCACCTGCCCGAAGCCCTAAAGTACTTGCGTACGTACTATCCGCAAAACTTCGATCCTCATTTGGTAGAAATCCTCTTTGTAAATCCAAAGGAATATCCTTTTGAGTACGAGATTAATATCTACGGCGATAAAGTTGCCATCATATCCCTTAATCCCAATGAACTGCTCGGCATGATTCTGGAGAGCAAAGTGTACGCCAATACGCAGCGTGCCATCTTCCAGTTAGCGTGGCTGGGAGCAACAGCGTTTGTGGCAAAGTAATTAGTAGACTTTCTTCAAGTAGCACTCTTCGCAATAGACTTTCTCCGGTCTCTCTGGTGAATAGGTTGTCTGGATCTCTTTCTGGCACTTATCACACTCGCGCTTCCAGAGCTTACGGGGGTTCCGGATTGTTAAACGATCCGCGTGTCTCTGGTCGGGGCAACGACGTGGAATAGGAATCCCCATAGCACGGTAGAACTTCAGTTCCTGTGGAATAATCTTATAAGGCTTACCGGTGACCTCGCATGCCAACACATGGTCACAAATAGCCTCCTCTACATCGTTGATGCTATCTGGAATCTCCTTCGCAGTCACATTTGGTTTGTTGCTCAGCACTTCTGCCTGCCAACGCCATTGATTACTGAGAACAACTTCTTTTTTTAACGGGAAATACTGGTTCGCTTCCGAGATGTTGTAGCCAAATGGTGAGAGTTCTATCGGAAAGAATTCACCGAACTCCTTTGTGGATTGCATGTGCTCGATGATTTTTGGCACGAGCTCTTCGTATTTCTCTTTCGCATACTGTTTGTTGAGGATGCAGTACTGCGCTTTTTTCATCCCGACACATCCAAAAAGGTTCTGACAGTTATTCATGCACAGGTCGCAGTAGAGGAGATTGCTTCCCGTGTAACTGTTGAGATTGAACGCGGAGCGTGATGGTGTTGGGAAACATTCGCAACTCTCGTAAGCAAACTCCCCACTCACGTACGTGCAGTCGTACGCGTCTTTGATCTGGAAACCAATGGTATTCCTACAGTCCTTAGCGAAGGAGAGCTCATAGCAGTTCTGGCAATTCTGCGTATCAGTGAGGAAGTCGCCGGTGGAATCAATCACCCTGCCGTGCTTGCACATGAATGGCTGAATAGCATCTTTAAGCAACACATCAAAGCGCTGTTTGCACGCCTGCAAATTCTTGTAAGAAGAGAGGGGGAACTCAGCGCGCTTCGGGAAGCATTCATCCTTGGAGTACTGCACGTTTGCGATGCAGTACTGCTTCCCCCTCAACCCCCAGCACATGAAGCAATCAGAACAACTGCGACAGTCCCGCAAGAACGCGCTGTCGCGACATTGTGATGAGAAGTAAATGAAGCATGAGTTATAGATTTTGTTCGAAAAAATGGATTCGTATGTTTGCTCGCATTCATCAATAATGAGATCGTCGAAACAATCTCTGCTGCGCTCTACCCAAATACCATAACAACAATCGCGATTGTAATCCGCAGAGAAGAGCAAGTAACAATTCTTCAGGTGTGACACGTTACTGGTGTAATCACTATTTTCATTGTGTTCCTGCTGCAACGACATGCGCGGTACCACATGCTGCAAATCAGCAAATTGTTCGAAGAACGGTCGGTTGAAGTCATAGTCCCGTCCGTACTCTGTTGGATCCCATCGATCGCTCCACCATGCTTCTTTTCCGTAGATCACAAAATCCTTTCCAGGCGCATGCACCGAAATAATATCATTTCCCGTCAGGTCGCACGCACGATGGAATAGTGTTCGCTCGTTGCGATGTGCAAGGCGACGCTGGAGCCTGCAATCAGGACACAGCGTTGGAGGAGGAATCAGGGATTTCTTTCCCTGGAAGACAGGAGAGATTCTTTCCAGAAAATTCGTTTCATCTGGAGTTACCTCGAAGCCGGTGGAACACTGGGCACACGTTTTCTGCATTTATACTGAGTATAACCGAAGCATTAGCGCATCAGTATACCTCTTTCAGATAGCATTCTTCACAATAAACTTTCTCGGGTCTCTCGGGTGAATAACTCGTCTGGATTTTCTTCTGACACTTGCTACATTCACGTTCCCAGAGCTTACGGGGATTTTTTTGGATCATGCGCCGAACATGCCGCTCATCAGGATGTATATGCGGCACAGGAAGACGATGGGAGCGATAGAACTCCAGTTCCCGCTTTACAATTCTGAATGGCCGGCCGGAGGATTTACAGATGATTGCCCAGTTGAGAATATCATCGGGAATATCATCAATTGCGGCAGGTAATTTATGAGCCGGAATGGTCTTCTCTACATTGAGCTTTTCGTCCTGCTCATCTCTCCAAGGAAATCCTTTTTCTTGTGCTTCAGATTTCGTAAGTGGAAAATACATCTGCGCTGTTGTTTCGTTGTACGCAAATGGCGAGAATCCCGCAGGAAAGAATGCACCCCATTCGCACCCCGCGGAGCTCCCCGAGGTAGAGCGAAGTGGGGTCTTCCGCATAAGCTCAATTACTTTCGGAACAAGCTCTTCATATTCTTCCTGTGTGTATTGCTTGTTCAGAATGCAATACTTAGCAGGTTTCATGCACACACATCCGCACATATTGGATCCTGTTTGAATGATATCGCAGTAAATGAGGTTGGTTGATCCCCAAGATCCATGTGTGAAGATCGTGTTGTACGAGCCATAGCCAAGGCTTAAGGCATCGTATCCAAGTTCTGCGTCAGTGGTGTGGCATACGTCCATCAAATCCTTTATGTGGAATCCTGTGAAGATGTAAGCGCAATCCTCTCCGTAGGACACGTCAAAACAGTTTCGGAGATTGCGGGAGTTCTTGATGTAGTCACCCGTAACATTTTCACAACTAACCACCTCCAGTGCGCGACGTATTCCATGTTCTTTCAATTGTTCAAATTCCTTTAAAAGATCATCCAAATTTCCATTCGCAATCTTTTCCATGATTTCCTGTTTTATCCGCTGATACTCTTCCTTGGAATACTCACGATTTCTGATGAAATATCTCTTGTTGCGCAGATTCGTGGAAAGAAGACAATCTGTGCAGCCCTTACAATCAAAAAGAAAAGAACTTGAGGAACAACTTGTGCAATTCTGCGAAAAGAAAAGAGAATGACATTTGTCCACATCAATCACTTCATAACAGTAGTTTGACTCTGTGCAATCACAAGTGTCGATGCAATCGGTAGATTTGATTACCTGATAACCGTACAAGCAATCTTCATTGAACTCTGCTGCGAAGATCAGGTAGCAGTTTTTGTTTGAACCTGAATGATTGATGAATTCCGAGTTCTCATTGTTGATCACGTTGAGCGCAAGACGAGGTACTACATTTTGAAGTTCCTTCATCTGTTCAAAGAAAGGCCGTTCGAAATCTACATCTCGACCAAAGTCTCTGGAATCCCAGCTATCTGACCACCAACACTCCGTGCAGTAGACGGGAAACTTCCTTTCCTGCGGATACATGGAAACTATGGATTTCTTGCACAGATCACATGTTCGATTGTAAAGCTTGCGTTCATTACGCCATAAAAGCCTGAGCTGCTGGCGGCAATCAGGACAGCAAGCCGGTGGTGGCATGATGTATTTTTTATCACCAAACACTGGCGATATTTTTTGCAAAAACTCGAGATCGTCATCAGTGACTTCAAATGTGGCACTACAGTTGGTACAGGGTTTTTTCATAGAGAGTAACCAGCAATCAGTGACCAGTGGTCAGTCAGATGGGCATTATACTGGCCACTGCCTTCTAACCACTGACCACTAGTATACCTCTTTCAAGTAACACTCTTCACAATAAACCATCTCCGGTCTTTCTGGAGAATACGTTGTTTGAATCTCCTTTTTACACTTTGCGCAGGTTCGATCCCAGAGCTTGCGGGGATTGCGGAGCATCATCCTGCGCTTGTGACGTTCGTCAGGATGGTAGTGCGGGATGGGGAGTTTCATCTGACGGTAGAAATCGAGTTCCTGCTTGATGATGCGAAAAGGGCGACGGGTAGCTTCACATTCGATTGCCCAGTTGAGAATGTCGTCGGGAATGTCGTCGATAGAGTCAGGGAGTTTCTCCGCAGGGATGATTTTCTCGACTTTGGGCATCTCATCCTTCTGGTCTCTCCACTTCCATCCTCGTTTGAAGACCTCCTCTTTACTAAGAGGAAAGTACTCTTGAGCAACGCTTTCGTTGTAAGCAAAGGGACTCAATGACACAGGGAAGAATTCACCAAATTCCCCTGTTGATTTCATGTGTTCGATAATCTTTGGAATTAATTTCTCATATTCCTCTTTGGAGTACTCTTTATTGAAAATGCAGTAGTTACGATCACGTATACCAGCACATCCAAAACAGTTCTTACTGTTTATACAGTATTCTGAAAAATAAACTTCATATGTGTGTCTGGAAAATGTAGAGAAGTGCGTGTTTTTTGCACCGTACATACCAAGATACTCATTGCAACATTCGTTCTCTTCAGTGTAGTTGTTGTCATGGCAATCTTTCAAATCAACAACCTGCATGCAATATGCACAATCCTCGCAACGATCAACAAAGAACGACTGGAACGTGTTTTTGGAATTATAAATGTGTGTTCCGCTTACATTCTGTACGTTGCTACTTGGCATATAATGGTGAATAACTGCTTGTTTTACAAGATTCAACTCTTTCTGCCACTTCTGTCTGTGCACAAGATTGCAAAGGTCAATCTCTTTACGAATCGCTTCATACTGCTCCTGAGAAAGAGGCTTATTCCCGATATGATACTTCTTATTCCGCAGGCTGGCGCACGCGATACACTCGCTACATCCCTGCATGTCATAGCAATACAGCAAATCACTGGAGTTGTAGCAGTCCTGACAGAAAAGACATTGATAGAGCTTTCTGCTATCCGTGCACTCGTAGCAGAGTTCGCACTCACGTGTGACAAGGTTATCTACGCAATCCTTGGAATAATATGCTGAGCCGTACAAGCAGTCTTCGGAGTACACGGACCCAAAGGAGAGATAACAGCGCTTGCAATCACCTACGAAGTTGCAGTAATTACAATTCTCCGAGTTCACAAGGTACAAACTGATACGAGGGACCTCCTTTTGTAGCTCTACAAATTGCTCGAAGAAAGACTTGGAGAAATCAAAATCACGCGCTGAGTGTGTTGCGTGCCATTTGTCACTCCACCAACATTCAGGACAATACACAGGAAACGGCTTATCTGCTGAATACATAGAAAGAATGTCCTTTTTACAAAAATCACACTTTCTTTTGTATAAATTACGTTCATTACGAATGGCGTACCTGCGTTGTTGGCGGCATTGAGGACAGTATGTTGGTGGCAGAATCTGATACGTTCTCTCGCTAATGATCGGGGATATCTTCTCGTAGTACTGCAGATCATCATCGGTAATTTCGAATTTTGAGCCGCAATTTGCGCAATCCTTCTGCATCGGTGCATCAGTATACCTCCTTGAGGTAGCAATTTTCGCACAGAATGCGTCCATCATATTGAGCAGGCCAGCTGGTCTGCATATTTTCTGTGCATGCCCCACATGATGCTGTGCGCAATGCGCCATTGAAAGGAATTTGGGCAAAATTATCCCGTATGCGACGCATGTAGTAACTATGCGGCAACGGAACCTGCAGCTTCCGCGAGAATGCAATATCTGCCTGCTGGATTTGAAACGGTCGTTGGGCACTCTCATCCCAGAAAATTACACTTGCAAGTTCTGGAGTAGTCTTCTGCACATCAGCAGGGATCTCCGCTATATCCCGTGCATCCGCTGGGCGTGCAACAGTCCGGTGCCCTTTGCGAAATCCGTATCGTTCAAGAGAAGATTCATCGAGCGGCCAATGGAAACCTGCAAGACTTTCTTCGTACGGATTTGCGGCAAAATGGCCAGGGAAGAATCGTCCATACTCTCCAGACTGTTGCATAAGGTGAATGATTCGATTCTTCTCTTCCTCATATTCTTCTTTGCTGTATGGTTTGTTGAAAATACAGTATTCCTTCCCCACCAACCCACAGCATCCAAAACAGTTGCGGCACTGAAAGCAGTGAGCGCAGTACTCCATGTGCTGAGAACTTATGAGGTCATAGCAGTACCGACAGCCATAGCATTGGTCTTGGCATGTGCATGAGCAGTAGATCAGTTCTCCTTTTACTGCGGGACTGAGGCAATCCAGGCAATCTTTTGACCCCGTAGTTCGCATAACATTCACACAGTCTTCTGCATCATCTACAAAGAAACAATTCGAGAGATTCTTTGAATGGTCCACATAGTTACCGGTGCATGCTTCTGAACGATCGATGAAGAGTGCCCGATGCCAAGCTTGTTCTCTCATCATTCTCCCAAATGCCTGTTCAGCTTTCTGATACACGTCGTACGAAGCGATATTCCATTCCTGCACAATTTTTTCGTATGCTTCTTTTGAATACTGTTGATTCCCAAAACAATATTTCTTGTTGCGCAAATTACAACAGAGTAGGCAATCTGTGCATCCACGGCAGTCATAGATAAACGCGCAGTTATTACAATCACGACAATGAAGCGCATATTTAACGTCAAAGCAATTCATAGAATACATAAAGTCACACGTACGCTCGCTCTCAAAGCTATACGTTGAATATATTGAATCTTTCATTCGGATATTCCTGTAACTGTATCGGCAATCTTCACAACCCAATGCTGAGTGGAAGAGGTAACAGTTTTTTGAGTACCACGCATCATCGGTGTATTCACAATTTTGATTTCCCGCTCCCATGTTGTGCGCAATCGGACATTGTTGAAAGAGTGCCCACATCTGAGGAAAAACAGCGCCCGATTCACCACAGACCGCTTGCGGAGGATTTGCATGCTTCACCCACTCATCCTTATGCCATACTGGGTAAGGACATTCTGTTCCAAACACGGAAATAATGGATTGACCGGTTAGATCACAATTCCGCGGATGCAAATTCCAATGCTGCCAGAATGCAGCACGCTGCATAAAACGAAAAACAGGGTGCAGAGTGGGTTCGCCTTCGACACGGAGCTTCTGCCTCAGAGACATCTCTGCAGGACTTACGTCGAATGGTTGGCCGGTTTGTGTGCACGTTCTCTGCATTTATGCTGAGTATAACCGAAGCATTGGCGCATCAGTATACTTCTTTCAAATAACATTCTTCACAATAGACAATTTCTGGTCTCTCCGGCGCGTACGTCGTCTGAATTGCCTTTGAGCATTTATCACACGTGCGATCCCAGAGCTTGCGCGGGTTTCTGAGTGCCATCCTGCGCTTGTGGCGTTCGTCAGGGTGAAATTTTGGAACAGGCAATTTCATCCGGCGATAAAACTCAAGCTCTTGCTTGATGACTCTGTAAGGTCGCTTTGTTGCTTTGCATTCAATGGCCCAGTTCAAAATGTCATCGGGAATATCCTCAATGGAATCCGGAAGTTTTTCTGCAGGAATGATTTTGTCTACTTGTGGCATCTCATCTTTTTCATCCAGCCATCTCCATCCTTTTGCTTCTGCTCCTTGTTTTGTTATTGGGAAATAGTCTTGCGCAGTGGTTTCGTTGTAGGCAAATGGACTCAGAGTTATTGGAAAAAATTCTCCCCATTCGCCCGTTTTTTTCATATGTTCGATGATCTTTGGTACTAGCTCTTCGTATTCTTCTTTCGAATACTGTTTATTGAGAATGCAATACTGACCACGTTCGTGAAAACCATCACATCCAAAGCTATCTCTCAGATAAAAACAAGAATACAGATACGCAGATCTTGGTGATGCAATAGAGCAAAGACAAAACTTCGTTTGATAATTCTTTTCTCCACCGGATGACATCTCGTAACAGAGTTCGATATCTTTATCGTGGCTAGACAGGTCCATTGAATCTTTTACCCCCTCACATTCAAATATGTATTTCGAATCTTCAACCTCAAAGCAATCGAAGCATTCTGCTGCGTTATGGCAATTATAAAGATAATCACCAGATGAATTTTCACAATTAAGTTGAATCTGAGCTTTTCTGGGAATGGTTACACAGAACTCAAGGAATTCATTCAATAACTCATCGGGGTTCTTTTTCTCTAAATCCTTCACGATGTCTTCATATTCATCTTTTGAATATTTCTCATTCTTAAAACAGTATTGTTTGCTCTTTAGGCCACAACACATCATGCAATTCTGCAGGTTAGAACAATCCTGAAGATAGCTGGAGAAGGAGCAACTGCGGCAATTCATTAAGTGATGTGCGGTGTTACATCCATCACAGTTCGAACTGTCTGCAACAAGTTCGCATTTATTCAGTGCGTTACTGTTAATACAGTCACGACAGTACTGACCTTTGCGTACATAGATGCAGTTTTCCATCAGGTAACTGCCAGGACTTAAGTATGTATTTTTACTGAAAGCCAGAAGCTGATTGTATTTACAGTTCTCGTTATTGAGCTGAAAGACGCCTGCCTTAGGCACTTTTTGCATAAGGTCTTGAAACTGCTCAAAGAACGGTCGGTTGAAGTCATACTCCTGCCCGTACTCGGTTGGATCCCATTTATGAGACCACCAACAATCGTGGCAATAAACGGTGTAGGGGCTATTGGGATGAAACGCCGTAATCATGGATTGCTTGCACAGATCGCACGGTCGTTCGTAGAGCTTCCGCTCGTTTCTCCACGCAATCCGGCGTTGTTGGCGACATTCCGAACAGTGGGTTGGAGGAGCAAGAAGGATCTTCTTGCCATTGAAAACAGGCGAGATCTTGTCATAGAAATCCAGATCACTCTGAGTGATCTGGAACACTGAGCCGCAATTTGGACAATGACTTTGCATGAAAACAAACTGAGTAAATCAAATACCTACTCAGCATAGGAGCGTATCCGATTGGGTCAATTTTAGAAAGAAGCTTCAATGGATTCAGCTTATGGAAGCGGAAAATGCTTCTTAATCTTTCCCAATCTTCTGGGAAATAATATCAAACTGAGCCCGTTGTGCATCGGCAATGGGTTTAGATTTTATGAGGACCGAATAAGGATTCTCTAGATCTTCAAAATGATTGAAGAGAACGTAATCACTTGCATTGGAGAAGACGATGAATTTGTTTTTGAATTCTAGATTTGAGACATCGATTTTATTTTTAAATCGCTTAGCTGCCTCTTTGGTGCAGAAGTATGAGGTATTGGGGCCAAAAGTAGTACATATAGCATGATGACCCGCATGTTTAATCCTGTTTCTACGATACTGAAAGCTTGTTTGTACTCCACCAATGGTTGGAACAAAGTTCTCAAAATCTCCAAAGTCCAAACTCATGTCATAATCAGCCTCGGACATAAATAAATAAGCATCACTGATTTGGTCCGGAGTGTAGAGCGTCTCGAAAACCTCAATTGGTTCTTTAGCTGTTCGAAGATATGGAGCAATGGCTTTAAGCTTTGAAACGCTTTTTTTGAGCTTTCTTTCTCTGCCAGAAAGTTCTGCAACTAATGATTTGAGTGATAGTGCATGAATTCCGCCGCTATCATTTGCAACCATCTTCAAATGCCTGAGACGATCAAATGCGCGGTATGTAGCACTTTTACTTAAGCCAGTTCTCGTAACAAGCTCCCATATGGTCTGAGAAGGCTTCCTGTGTAATTCTATGTAAACTTTTACCTCTGCCTCTGTGAGGCCTATGTCCAACAGCGCCTGAGAAAGTTGCTGATGAATATGCATGAGGTTGACAATATACATAATTATGGTTCTCAAATCAAGTTCAAATTGGCAGTTTGAAAACCACTAATCAGTATACCTTTTTCAAATAACAGTCCTCACAATAAACCTGCTCTGTTCTTGCAGGAGCATACGTTGTCTGAATTTCCTTTGAACATTTATCACACGTACGATTCCAGAGTTTGCGAGGATTCCTGAGTGCCATCCTTCGCTTGTGTCGTTCATCGGGATGGAGGTGTGGGATGGGAAGGTGCATCTTGCGATATAGCTCCAATTCCTGCTTCACAAGCTTAAAAGGCCTGCCAGTCGCCTTACAGAGGATTGCCCAATTGAGGATATCATCAGGAACATCCTCAAGCCGCTCCGGAAGCTGGGCTGCAGGAATAGTACGAGTCACCTTTGGAATATCGTCCTCTTCTTCTTTCCACATCCATCCCCGTGCATGAGCCTCCTTCTCCGTTAAAGGATAGTAGTCTTGTGCAGCAGTCTCGTTATAGGCAAACACTGTGGAACTGACAGGGAAAAACTCTCCCCATTCCTTCATTGCACGCATGTGCTCGATAATTTGCGGGACGAGTCGTTCATATTCCTCCTTCGTATACTGCTTGTTCAGGATGCAGTGTTTTTTTGTTCTCAGACCAAAACACCCGAAACAATCACTGCACGAAAAACAGTACTCGCTGTAGTGAACATTCTTGCACTCGTAACTCTTGGAACAAGCGCATATCCCGTACCCAAGATTGCATCCATGTGCCTCGTACTGGAGTTCGCCGTGGTACGGTTCCAGAGCATCCATGGAGCTTTTTGTGTCTCCACAATCGTAGCAGTATGAGCACTCTTCAGATTGGAACATGTAGTAGGAATCACGGATGTCTTGGCATTGGAATATGTGATCACCTGTCACCTTCTCACACTGTTCCACAATCACATTCCTGTGCACGGCACGATCCATAATTGATGCACGGTAACTCTTCTTATAACGTTCCTTTTCCTTCCACGTTGTAGGTATAAGGGTTTGAATGCGCTCTCTGTACTCCTTCTCCGTCAGTTGCTCATTTTCGATACAGTACTTCTTGTGCCGCAAATTCCAGCATCCAAAGCAATCGTTACAAGCCTGGCAATCGAAACAATAGTGGCAGTCCACACAAGAAATACATTCGTGGAGATTGCTCGATGAAGTACACTTCTTCACATCCACACATTCCGAACAGAGTTCGGAGCTCTGGATAGCAAGACAATCGATACAGTCCTTGTTGTGGACGCTAAAATTCGTGAGGTAGAACGAATCTTCACAATATCCGGTATTGATGCACATGTAGCAGTTCTTGTTGTACGGAGAATGATGCGTGTAGACCGAATTCTCGCTCCCCATATTCATGATGCAAGGACGCGGTGCAGCCAAACTCAACTCATAGAACTGCTCGAAGAAAGGACGACTGAAGTCAAATTCACGGCCTGTTGCAAGTTGATCCCAGTCATCGGACCACCACACTTCTTGATCGTACACCGTACAAGGATTGTCCTGAGAGTAGATGGAAATCACCTCCTTCCCTGTACGTGCACATGGACGCAAGTAGAACTTGCGCTCATTCCTGTAGGTTAATCGTCGCTGTTGTCGGCAATCCGGACAGAGTGTGGGGGGAGGGAGCAACTCCCGCTTTCCGGCTATCTGCGGCGAGATCTTTTCCAAAAGAGTGAGATCTTCATCGGTCACCTCAAAGGTCCGTTTACACCAGGAGTTGGCACATGTTTTCTGCATTTATGCTGAGAGTAGCCGAAGCATGGGTACATTATGAAGCACGAAATCAGAATATCGAAATTCGAAACGGTTTCGTGCTTCGGATTTCGAATTTCGTGCTTATGAGTACACCTCATTATGCCTGTATTCCAGTACTCTACTCCTCTAGGAAACACCGCCGTTTTCCAATGGCACTCTCCCTTCACCTGAGGTATTCTTGCTCCCTCAATGTCCCTGTACCGCAAATACCGGCCGCAAACGTTCGCCGATGTCGTCGGGCAGGATGCAGTGGTAACCACACTCGAACAGGCAGCAGAGCAGGATAAGCTTTCGCATGCATTCCTGTTTGCCGGGAGCCGCGGAACAGGAAAGACCTCTGTGGCACGGATTTTGGCAAAGATTCTGATGACACAGGGGGTGACTGACGAAATTATTCAACAACAAATCATTAAGGGGGTGGAAGAAGGACATATCGTTGATCTGCTGGAAATTG
>Ga0172381_10001444_pt1 | contig 27981 bp, 17 predicted proteins | sample Leawel6488metaG_FD_119754 | JGI IMG/M metagenome (GOLD analysis project Ga0172381, IMG submission 119754) | Leachate microbial communities from a municipal landfill in Southern Ontario, Canada - Leachate well 64-88 metaG | ecosystem: Engineered > Solid waste > Landfill > Unclassified | place... | reverse complement strand
TTGCCTCCGGCAAGGTTTTTCCCTCCGAGATAATCAAGCAAAACACTATATTCATCATCACTGGGCAAATGCCAGCCCTTTGGGCAAACTTTCAAGGCCGTTTCCCAATCGTACAACCTGCCGTAAATGTCGCAGTTTTCTGATTTATTCTCATAACACCAACTATTCCCGGTCTGGTAATTCATGTTCTTCTGTAACCAGCATTGGGAGCCTATTTTAACGGTCGGATAGACCAGTCCGTTGCGCGGATCGGTTATGGTTGGTATTCCCGGGCAAGGTGTACCTGATGCTGTCCCTGAAGGTGATTGATCCGGGGAAAAGACCGCCTGGATTTTGAAGGCAATCTTGTTCCCTATTAATCGTTCCCGGCCTGGTTCGTTGAGTACATCCCAGGTGGTCTGTTTGGAAGTCCCTTCCGTTATGCCACCACCGGCATCACCGGTCAAAGCACGCATCGGGCCTTCCCAACTGTACCCGCCATCCTCGCTAACAAACAGATTGACCTGATATAGCAATCCCGCCTTGCCCCCGGTCATGTCATAGCTGACAATGATCTTTTTGTCTTCCTGCCTGGCTTTGACATTGGTGATGCTTTGGGCATTGGCAACCCCAGAAATTGTCAGGATCATAAAAAAAAGGAAAACTCTTTGCATGTGTTGTTCTTTTCAATTTTTTCCCAATATGGAATAACAGAGCCTACCTGAAATGGTTTGGTCTGTTGGGATAACCGGGGTTATTTAAAACTCCAGGCTTCCCAGGTCCCTTCTGCTTCCGGGCTCACCATCACCTGGGGTGTTTGGGGTTTGCTGACAAGGGTGGTTTCGAGTGTAACATTTTTGATCACGTAATCCTTCATTTCTTTATAAGTTACCTCTCCCTTTGTTTCCTGCAATTTCTTCAACAAAAACCAGGTAAAAAAGCCGTGTTGTTTCTCCCGGTCCACCCCTGATGACTCTTCCCCGGAACTTGAAGCAAATACAACCATATTTCCTTTGAATACATCCGTTTTGGGTTTAATTTTTACCGATTTCATGGCCAAAAGGCCCTGATTCCTTGCCCCGCCACTGAAACAGGCATCCAGGAAAACCGTTACCCGCTGGCTTGGGCTTTTGGTCAGTTTTCCATATACCTCGCTCAGTTTGATACCCTCCGTGATATTTGCCCCGCTAACATCCACCGGGATCAGGAATGATTCATGGGAGTTTTCATCCGGAAGCCCGTGCCCGGAATAATAAAAAATTAGTTCGGCATTCCCTTCCCCGATCTCCGCCAGGCGGCTGATCCAATCCAGCTCCCTGCGGATTTCTGCTGCCGTTGCATCAACTAGAAGTTTTACCTGCCGATCGGGCACTCCCAGGGTGTTTACTGCGTACTCTTTGAAGATCCGTGCGTCATTGGCGGCAAAATCAACGTTGACCTCTTTGGCAAGCCCGCTCTGGCGCGAACTGTAATCTTCGTTACCGATGATCAGGGCGTAGCGGTTTGAATGGGTGTTCCCAGTGTTAGGAATATTTTTATCAACCACCGCACTAAGTGAAGCGATGGTTATGGGCGAAATTTCTACCTGGGTCTGCGTGCCATCAACAACAATTTTATTGGTAGCAACCGCCTGGTTGAGCGAAAGGGTCAGCGTTTTATCTTGTGCGAATTTTCCATGTTTCTCGCTGATATTTATCTTAATTGGGATTTGATTGCCTGAATAAAGATCATTCACAATCAAGCTGTAAACAATGCTTTTCGTCTCCCCGGGTTTCAAAAGAGGTATGGAAGTGGTCTGGTTGTTAGTAAGGGGCATCACGTTTGGTGGGAGCGAAATTGAAACGGTCACATCTTCAGCTTTGCCGTACTGCGTGTTCTGGATGAGTATCTGTAGATCGAACGGCGCCTTTCTGACCAGGTTCCCTGCCCTTCCGCCTGTCACCGAGTTGTCAACGACTTCCACCATGGGAGAGATAAACTTTGCTGTTTTCACTTCAATCTGTCTTTCATCGGTGCCAAAACCATTGGGCTCTTCCACCTTGAAGGAGAAAGTGACCGACCCGTCAAGGGTGTTTAAATTGGCAGAAATTGGAATTTCCACATCTGTCTTTTGTCCCACTTTTAAAACATCGAGGGTTTTCGATTCCGGAAATGTGATCCCCTGGAGGTCGCCTGTGGCATTGGCGATCAGTTTTAACCCGATTCCATCTCCGATACCCGTATTTTCGAGCGTGAAAACCAACCGGGAGGACTCGGTGGCATCAATCATGTTGTTCCCTCCCGGTTCTACGAATCGTATCGACTCGTTAACAATATTAAGGATCGGGGGTTTCACCTCCTTCGAGATGCTGAAAGTATAGTTACCGCTCTTCCCTTCGATGGTCTTTTGGGAGTAGGTATATTGACAAGCAATCAGGAAAAGAAAAACAGAAATGAGAACAGGCAAAATAGCTTTCATGGCAAGATTATTTGTGAAAGTAAGGTATTTATCTCATTTTATTAGAAGAAAAAGTTAGGTAAAAATACAAAAAAGAAATACTGCAATAAAAATAACAGTTTTTTGTAGTAAAACAGGGGTTTTGTCCTCCAGGGTGGCATGTACCAACCGAAAACGAATGGCAAATGTTATTTAATTTTTACCAGGGGAATGGACTTGCAGGGAAACCGCTTCAGGACAGCATTATTTCAGGATTCAATGCATTGAGAAGCGGCGTTTTCTATTTGAATTCAAGCATGAGTTTTAATAGCTTCGCAACCCTTTTTTGGTCTTCAACATTATGGGGTCAGTTTAAAGCCTTATCACACGGGATGAATACATACAACTATTCTGTTTCATTGTATCCATCAAGCAGGGCAAATGCGTTTCCGGTGAGGTGTTTACGAGATTGACAAAGGCCGTAATATATGTTAAGAAAAATCGATTTTCTTTACATAAGGAAAGAAATAAAACCGTGTTACCTTGCTTTTCTAAAGCCATATTATCAAAATAACCTTGTATTTCTAAAGTGATTGTAGTAAATTTGCCTTGTATTACTAAAATAAACGGGTATGGAAAGATTATTTACCCTTAAGTTGAAAGATTGGGAGAGTACGCCTAAAAGAAAACCACTCATCATCCGGGGGGCACGGCAGGTTGGAAAATCGTACACGGTATCGGACTTTGGCAAAACACATTTTAATGGAAAGATCCATACGGTCGATTTTGAAAAGCATCCGGAATGGATCGGTGTTTTTGAGAAAAACCTTGACCCGGTCCGGATCATCAGTGAACTGGAGCTCCTGTTGAATACTTCCATAAACACGGCTACGGATTTACTATTTTTTGATGAGATCCAGGTAGCGCCAAAAGCAATCATGTCATTACGGTATTTCTATGAAGAGATGCCAGAAATGCATTTGATCGCAGCCGGATCACTTCTTGAATTCACCATGCAGAAGATATCTTTCCCGGTCGGACGGGTGAGCATATTAAATATGACACCCATGAACTTCTATGAATTTCTGAAGAATACCGGGAAAGATAAACTGGCTGATATCCTTCTTGAAAAACCTGTCCGACTATCGGATACGATCCATTCCTCGCTTCTTGACGCTCTGAGACAATACATGTTTATCGGCGGGATGCCGGAATGTGTAGATCTGTGGCGGAATTCCAACAGCATGACAGAGGTTTTTAAGGTCCAGAATGATCTTATGGAAACCTATCGCCAAGACTTCTCAAAATATTCACCCTATACAGATAAAAGAAGTCTAAATCATGCCTTAAGCTCAATCGCCAGAAATATCGGACATCAGGTCAAATATTCCAGTTTATCCGAAGAATTCACGGGTCCTACCAATAAGAAGGCGCTTGAATTACTTTCGCTTGCCCGGGTTATCACCAGGATATCTTCGGCTTCTGTCGCCTCCCTGCCATTCGAAAGCACGGCTTCGGAAAAGAAATTTAAGGCTTTACTCGTGGACATTGGTTTAATGAGGTCGCTCAACAATCTTCCACCCGATATTGAATACACTAAAAATGATCTCTTATCCATGTATAACGGGGCACTTGCCGAACAGTTTGCCGGACAGGAATTTCTTTCATCCGGAAGAGACAAGCTGTATTATTGGACAAGGGAGGCAAAAAGCAGTTCGGCCGAGGTAGATTTTATCTTATCGAAGAAGAATAAAATCTTCCCCGTAGAGATTAAAGGCGGAGCTGCCGGGAAATTGAGAAGTATGCATCTGTTGCTGGAAAAATACCCGCATATCGAAAGAGGATATGTATTATCGACAGCCCCATACGGGGAGCTTCGCGAACAGAGACTGGTATTCCTGCCATTGTATTATGCATATTCGTTGGCGGGTGATCTTTAACTGAAAAATCACCTGAAAACGATAGGTTCGGCCCCCGAATGGATCACAACCCTCAAAAAACACAAAATCTGATACCGACAAAAATGACACCTTGGAAACCATAGATACATAAGCAAAGCAAAGAATCGTTCAAGCCCCAGGCGGATCGCTGGACAAATGCAAAGTGCAAGGTGCAAAGCGTAATTTAATTTACACTTTGCACTTTCCGTTTTAGACTTTGCACTTTCCATTTCAGATATTACATTGTTTATCTTACGTCTGTTACTTCCGCCCATATCCACAAACTTCCCGTAATACTTGAAAGCAAATTCGATCCGGTCAACATTACCACCGGCTCCGGGCAATGACCTTGAGGGATTTCCCCTCTTTGACTTTTCGCTTATTGAAGGTGGTCCAGGATTTTACAACACTCTTTTTGCTGTTCCTTCCTCCATGGACGTTTTTACATTTTCCGCGCTGATCCGCATTTTGAATAAGGGTTGTTCAAGGCTTGTTCAATGGTTGTTCAATGGTTGTTCAATGGTTGTTCAGACGTTGTATAAGGAGTGTATAAGGAGTGTTCAATCGTTGTATAATGGTTGTTCAATGAAACAACAATCCTGGCTTGTGTGTCATTTTTCCCTCATGAGAGTACCAGTTATTATTCATGGATGCCCCTCATTTTATTTTGCAACCCTTTATTTGTGTCCAGTGGTGCGTTTGATCAGTTCTGCTTCCGGATTGCTGGAAACTGACTCTTCTGGTTCCGATCGAAGATCAGGAGGAACAACGTCGTGTTCTTCGAAAAATTTCATCTTAGTATCAATGGCCTTCAGTTTGTCATCCGTATCAAGGATTTCAAATGCGGCCTTCATACGGGTTTCCTTATCAACAACAGAGAGCAATGGATGAAGGTGGTTCAGTATCTTATAACAACCTTTTTGCTGGTCCTTCAGAGCGATCGAAGGGCAAGGCTTCTCGGATTCCAGAACAGGAAAAGTTGAACTAGCGGCAGGTGTAATTACAGTTTTCTGCTTTGGCGCTTCGTTAAGCTTTTTCGAAGCAGCTTATTCAGTTCATACGCCAGGGTCTGCTTGTTCTTTTGGGTTGGTCTCCCTACATGAAAAATCCGGCTAAGCCCGCGGATTTTAACATACTTGTCAAAAAGCTCAAGACCAATAGAGTATTTTCGTTTGGATTTCAGCTATGCACCTATTTCTTCCTTCATGGCGACAAAAATAGAGGTGTAATTGAAATCTCGGAAGGACAAAAATGTCTACCAACTTTGAGGAGACAACATAATAACTATTCACATGTATATCAACTCAATCTCTATTTGGTCGTCTAAGTTTTCTCAACGTCTCAACTATGTTACATGAACTATTTTTTAATGCCGCATCTATTCCTAATTCATTGCAAACAAATTGAGTGGCAAAAATCATTGCTTCATCTTTCTTATTTTCTGCTAACAGTTTTATGATTGTATTATATGGTCGTATGATCTTGTCATCCTTCTTTTTTAATACAATTGTGTTTTTTAATGATTTAGGTTCTATCTTCAGAATTCCGCGACCATAAGTTTTTGAATTAAGCTCTATAGAAAGTTGAGCTGGTAAAGATAAAATACTAACATATATCCATTTCCTTTCTATGGAGGTAAGATTTTTAAAATAGATTCGATGAAATGCATTGGTGCATTGGACTCCATTGAGATTCGGAACTAAATACGGAATTTTCGAAATTCTATAATGGAAGAATGCATCAGGTACCTTACCAAGGTTTACGGAATACCATGGATCCCTGAGAACAGAATGCGATCTCAAATTATACTCTTTAGAGATTCCTAACTGTATAAAGTCTCTGAATTTAAAATGATCATCTCTTTTTAGAGCAACTAGTAATCGAAGATCACTATTCCCATTAATTAAATACTTCGGAAATTCTATTGAATTGGTAATAATTGGGACTAGTCGATGAGCAGGGATCCCAAACTCATTAGCTTCTTTTTTTGTCAAAATAAAATAATCAACAGCTCCAGTAACAACACCAATTTTTACATCAGCATGATCAGAAAATTTTGTAAATCCATATTTAGATATATATTCAGAAATAATAAGATCAGGAGCATACCCTGCTGTATATGACACTCTGTCTGCCAACCATCTATCTAGGGAAATTTTAGAAAATTCTATTTTTGCCCGGATACTGGTAGGCGCTGCAATATTTATTGAGATACTTCTTCTACCAAATTGCTTTAGCCAAACAATAACAATTCGTTCATCAGCATCATCAAAGTATTTGTCGCTAAGCGCAACGACTTCAATAATACCAAAATTTTCCGATAAAAACCTTCTAAGTGGTTGTGAATAATCTGCTTGCAGAAATGCCCAAGGTAATATAGCTCCAATACTGCCGTCCTCCTTCAAGTGCGATACCGCTTTAACCAGAAACAATGCCCATAAATCGGAGGAATTATTTAGAACTTTCAATTCATCATAAGTTGCCCTATATTTATTTATTTTCTTTTCATTCTGAATATGATGGCGAACATAAGGTGGATTCATCAAGATCGTGTGAAATTTTCTCTCGACGGGGTAACTAAAAAAATCACTCTTGTGAAGGTTTGCTTCAGGCAAGTGATTCAGTAGGCCATTTATTGGTTTGGTATCACACCCATATAAATGAATTGAATTGCCGAGATTCTTCGCTTTAAAAATCTTTTCTGCAGCTAATAACAGTGCTCCCTCACCATAAGCCGGATCCAACACTGTTTGTTCATTAAGATAAATTAGAGGCGAAGCCATATACTCCGCTAAAACCGATGGAGTATAATATATTCCTTGTTCCTTTTTTGACATTAATACCAGTTAAGCGTAACAAATATCCCTTACAAGTGTTTCTTTATTGTGTCTTGGAGATCCAATATGATTTGAAATAGAATTAAAATATCTTTTTAGAATAAATACTTCATTCTCCTTAATTAAGCTTCTCCAATCCGGATTCTCAGTAATCTTCTTCGTAGATTCATTCTGAAATTCACAAAAGACAATATCTAATAGTAGTGCGAGATTCATTGGAGGAAAATTGAACCTGGGCACTGAAAGTTTAGGCTCAATATTAGCAGTCCTAAACAGAGTTCCTGAAAAACCTGTCCCACAATTGCCACCATATTGTAAATGGGAAATAAATGCTTTTTGATTTGTTCTGATTTTATCATGGTCATAATCAAAATGAAATCTCCTAATCAATTCAGTAGAATCATCTTTATGAGAAATACCAATAGAATAAGATACAAAATTATAATTGCCTAATACTTCAGCATGTATAATAATTTTATGAATCCGACCCTCTATCTCAATATCAAAATCAGAAACGAAACTAAAATCAAAGGTTTTCTTCCCACTCTTAAAAATGGGAGCACAAAAACGACTATAAGATGCATATATTGCATTATGTAATTCTGTATATGTGTCTTCAAAAAAGCCACGAGTATAAATATACTCCAACGTTTTTATTTCATTGATTTTAAAATCTAAAGATGTATGTTCTAGAATGGGTTTCATACTAATCGGCTTTCATCATCCTAATATCCTCAAAATATAAAAGCTTATCATACTTAGGGGCAGGACTGTATACTTTAATTTCATCGGATATCGTTCATCTGACGAATCATCTATATACGCCACAACCTCTGGCTGATCTTCTTTGTTAGTAGAATAATAGTCCTTACTATAAAAGTGGAGATTGATTCCTGGCAATGACCTTCCTTTTTCCCAAGGTAACTCAGTTGTCTTTACTTTTCTCGAAAGTACTTCAAGTAATTTACTCTTCCACCATCTTTCACTCGTATTATCTGCAAATAATCCCCGGTATTTTGCTGCCTTGAATAAATCTTCGACTCTATCGAAACCCGGTTCTGTTAATCCAAGATAGGTCGCAGTCCAAAGCCTATCATAGAGGAATCCTGGTCTTGCAATTAGAACATTTCGAATCCAATGCGAAATATTTTGGAATAAGGCTTTATCCTCAAAATTTTCTTTAATCTCTTGAGGCATGATGCTCTCAAGTCGGATTCTATCTAACTCTGGTAATTTAATTAAATTAAGAAGCTGATTTACATTAAGTGGATTACTTGAATTAAGTTTTCTGAATGATTGAGCAATTGCTTTCATTGATTGATAGTTATGCTCAATTTGGTGCAATTTATAAATAGCTTCGTAAGATAATTTTTGTTGAGTATCTATTGGATCATCTTGGCCAGTAATACACGCAATTGGAAATCGAGGATGTTTTTCTCGTATCTGTGCAGCTAAAGTTGAGCCTTTTTTGATATCCCCAGTTGTTTCTGTTAAATTGTGGTCAATAAGAATTAGATCAGGTTTGATATTTTCTATTTCCGTTAGATAATCGCTATCCTCATCAGTAACATTAATAAATTTGCCTTCAACCTTAAGTTGTGCTTTCAAGTTTTCAAATGCTGGGCTTCGATCCTCATCATCAATCCATAAAAATTTCAACTTACTCATGGTAGCTTAATTTCTAGTTCTGAATTCCAATTCTTCGATGGCAACTTAAATCTTATTGATCCTCCATGTATTATAACTATTTCCTTGACAATCCCCAATCCCAAACCAGTTCCTGAACCAACAATCATGTTGTCTTCAGGATTAATTCGTTTTTCAAGATTGGTATATAAAGTCCCCTCTGGATCAGAAATAAATGGAGTGAATACTTCCTCGTATTTTGATGGATGTAATCCAATTCCAGTATCACGTATTATTATGATATTCATCCCATTATCTCTTTCAGCACTTAGTTCAATTTTTCTATGACCACCTTTAGCAATAACTGATTTGATAGAATTGGAGATTATGTTAAGTAATATCGAATATACCTCCGCCTCAAGAATATTCCTGCAAACAATGTTATTAGGAATACGAGAGTGATCAATGTCAATATTGTACTTATTTGTAATTAATTCAAATACTTTCTCAACCTTCTTTACTCTCTCCAAAAGTGCAACCTGACCTGCCTTAGCTCTTTTACTATCACTACCAACCAACGAAGTCATATTAAACAACTCTACTAATCTGTCTTTTAGATCACCGAATCTGACGTTAATTTCTTCAACTGTTCTTCTATGTTTTGGCTGAAGCTCCTGTGCCAATACTTTCAGAGAGTTTTTACTTTGCTCTAATATACCCAGAAATGATTTTACTTCGTGAGAAAAAATCAGTAATAGAGTAGAGGTCGAGGCAACAAGTCTTAAATGAGTTAGCTCAATTTGATTTGCTTCGTGCTGCTTTAATATGACATCAGAAGTTCTATTAAATACTTCCTCAAACTTCTTTCTCTCTGTAGAAGGTAATACATCAGCAAAAGTATTTGCTTCAGTTCTCAAATGATTTATTGCCGATTCAATAACTCTACTTTTCTCGATCTTTTCATTTATTAATTCTTCGAATCGAATTTTGGCAATATCTGCTTGTTTCAGTGCCTCCTGTCTTAAGTAATAATCACGCAGAATTGTCGACCAATCTATTGCAAATCGGACGAATTCATGAAGTTCTTCAACTGCATCACTTCTTACAAATCCCTCTCGGCTTAGTTTAGGCTCAAATCCTGTCGCATTTTCACCAAGGTAAACGCTCCCAACATAACTTTTCATGGAGAGCATATTTATCAATGATCTTCCTGGCTCAACACCTTTTAACGTCTGTGCAAATGCAAATAACTGACTCTCACTGTTAGGACTAAGTTTTCTTAGTCCCCTATCCTTGTCTATAGACAACCAATCATCATCTCCATATGGATAAACTCTAACCCCTTTAAGTTGTATCTGAATGCCACCCCATTCATCTAAGATATTTTTTAATGAACCCAGTGAGAGGACTTTGGTATCTCTGATCTGATCGCGATCATCAACCATTATCGCGAATTCAAGAATAACATCCTTTAGATGAGGAAATGATTTGGTAGAAATAATCTCTCTGTTACCTATTCCTAATGCATCTAATTTGCATATAGCTTGACCGTTCTTATTTATCTCTGCTTTTAAATTTCCCCAGCCAGCATTAAGCAGCTTATCTCTAACATTAACTAGCTGACCATTTTCAAAATCAGGAGCAATTATTTCGACATTGAAACCTGGATCATCCTTGAATCCTTCTCGTTTTGCTCCGCGATTCGCAACTAATACCGCAAGTTGCCTCTTCAACCAATTATAACCTCTCTCTGTCCATTCATTAGGAACACCTGTAATTATGAGCTCTGTTCCAGTTTCTTCATTTTGCTTTTCTTCCTGCTGGCCAGGACATATAATTGTTGTTATGTCTTCACCTGGAATAAATTCTAACCAAGGAAATTCAACGATTGTTTTTTCGATTGATGTATGTGTTCCGACAACATTTCCATTTTTGGTTCCAGAGGTGATTATTTTAAGATGAGTTCCAAGTCTTCTACAACTAAAACGACCGATCCCTTTTTCACCAGATAATGGTCTACCAAATACTTTTGAAAGTCTTTGATTAACTTTATGTGTAGTTGCAATTCTCATCCAATAAATTTTGATAGCCTCGAAATTCATTCCCGAACCATTATCGGAAACTACGATTTGCATTTGTCCTTTCGAATCTTTTGAGAATATTATCTTAACTAATGTTGCGTCGGCATCATAACAATTTTTTACTAATTCTGCCAATGCCAGATGAACAGTTTCAACTAACTTTTCTCCCAACTCCCTCAGTAAAGCACTGTCAACTGAAAAGTTTAGATTTGTCATTAGGTTAAATTTATTTTCCCTTAGTTCTTTTTTGCAATCCCCATAAACTACAAGTAATCAGATAGATCATTGTTTACAATTTCTTTCCAGGATTATTGCAAAATGAATATGGGTGTAAAGGTAGAAAATCTTTTCTCATTCTGATGTATACTATACTTCAGCCTAAAATAAATGAATGAAAAAGCCTGCCAGATCTCTCCGGCAGCAGACTCTCTGACAACCTACTTATGAAAACACAAACGCTTATCTTATCCGGTCGGAGGATTTGGATCCATTGGAATACCGGAATATAATAAGGATATGCCGGGAAAATCCTTGAATGAGTGGAACTGTACCCAGGAAGGGGATTTTAGCTTAGCAGATGAATTGACCGGGAAACAAAGGCGTGAATCTTTGCAAAACCAAATCGGGTAAAGGAAAACAGGATTGTCAATGAAAGAAGGGCACAGAAAATGGACATTGTTATAGCCCAGAATAATGATGACGGAATCCATGAGGATCCAAAATTCCTGAAATTTTAATGATAACACGGCAGTTAATGCCTGATGAATCGGGTAGCTGAGTACGGAATTCTACTGGAAAAAGCCTATAAATCCAAAATCCCGAAAGCTTCAGAATATCGCGTATTGAGGTCAATTACTGAAAACAAGGGTTTGGCGCTTTGTTTAAGGACGGCAAAGGCTTTAAGACTCTCCGAATCGGTCGTCACAAAATACTCGATACTCGCCTCTGAATCAGCCTGAGCGAACAATTTTGCATCATTTGGAATAAGCAGCCTTTCTTTAAATGTAACAGATCCTTTCCGTCTGGCATCAAACAAACATCTTGCAAAATCCCCCGTCCTGACAGCATGATTATAATTGAATGGAAGTATCCTGAGGTTCTTCAATGGCAATTCATCCGGAGATCCTCCCACGCAAAACTCGGCAATGGTCACAGTTGACACATACAGAGAATATTCTTCCTTCAGAAAATACCGGAAATAATCATCTGCACTTTTAAACAAAGGATCATCCTCTTTCAAGAACCTAAGGAAAAAGTTGGTATCGAGTAAAACACCTTTAGGCATTGTACCCTCCTCTCACTTCGCGTAACCAGTCATCCGGATTTATTGATCCGAGCCAGGTTTTTGCTTTTTTCCTGATTTTCTGCAGATAATCATTATCGTATTTAGGGCTGTAATCAATCATTTCAAGAAAGACCAGGCTGCCTTTATCAATTTCACCGGTCTCAGTATTTTGCTTTCCCGATGCTCTTATGCCAAATGATTTGTACAAAATATTTTCTTCCAGATTTTCGAGAACCGGCTGGGGTGTCTCGATCCGGATAATTCCGAGATCCTCGGTATTTACATGGATATTAACCCTTTCCTTCCCACCGGCGTTTGTGATTTTTCCATAGAAATAAAATTCCGCATCGGCCCAAACGTTCGAAGTACGAAAATACCTGGTGGTTTTATCAATTCGAAGCACGGTCGATTCTGGTAGAGAGGTTTTCAGAAAGATAACGTAATCCTTTTTAATTGCATTATCTTGGAAAGATTCGATAGCTCTGGCCGTATTCAGTTCGAGAAAATCAATATTCTGTGAGGTTGTGATTTGCCCAAGAATTGCAGTAAAACCTATTATGGTCTGCATACTCGTCTGGAAAATATGCTTTACAGATCCAGCTTCCTGCCGGTAACTGATTGTCGGTCGTTCCCGTTTCTCTCCCGGGAAAAGCAGGCTCTCGGTTTGCTCAAGAACCCCGATAACTTCACGGATATCATAATTATCCGGTGTAAGTTCCAGGTTGCCTTTTAAACCTTTAATCCTGATCTCTATGTATCCTGTTTTTTCCACAAAGCAAAATTACAAAGATTCCGGCGATTTTTATACCGAATTTCACTTCAACAAGAATGGTCGATCAATGAAAGTCTTCGGTCTGTCTCTTGATCTCGCTGATCAGCCAGAAGCCAGGTTCAACTGTATCTGCAAGATAACGCTCAATCGAACCATTCCGTTTAATTGGCATTTTTGAGTAGTATGTGTTAAGGATCTCATTACGTTCATTTACCGGAATATCAAGTTGCTTTAAATAACCTGCAAAAGCATCACGAAACTCTTGAAAATGCTTAATGAGACGAATTTTAGATAAATCATCTATCTTGTAATAGAATGGCTTTCGGTCAATCCGCACGAACCGATATCCTAATGAATAGAGGATTCCATAAACTTCACTTTCAATAAAATGAAGTTTGATAGAACCATTCTTAAAGATTTCTTTTGTAACAAATTTGAGGTCTGTGGTCTGTTTCATTCTATCATCTCATTTTCCACAATTTTTATTTCATCGTCTGTAAGGCCATAAAGTTCATAAACAAGCAGATCGATTGCTGCTTCCTGTTCTATAGTGTTTGCAAATGGAGCAGTATTTTTTGCAATGAGAATATCTTGAACAATGTTAGAAATCTTTTCATACAATAAGAAGGTCTTTGGAACGGGTAGCTCTTTAACATCGTTTGGGTTCAACTTTGGAAAAACGTCTTTCCCAAAATTTGTTAAGGTGTACCTTCCAAACCAACTAATGAGTTTAGAATTGGCTATTCCAAGAATGTATTCAAGATCTTTTTGATGATCCTCAAATGGCTTAAATGGAGTAATGCTGTGTCCATAATAGAATTCATCCTCTGTTATACATGCCTGAATTCGTTTTCCTTTGCCTGGTACTTCTCTGAATAAAATCCTTCTTCCTTCGAAAAACTTTTTTTCACGCGGGGCTCCTAACCAATCTCCATAGCTCAACCATTCGTTTCCCCAAGAGATAGAATATCTATTCACGTTTTTCCCTTCAAGCCATTTCCCACAAGTATCATCATGTTTGTGATCAAAATGAAATGCGCGATTCTTTATAATCTCTTCTGACTGGCCTTGATATTTATCATAGGTAGTTAAACCTTGTATAATTTCACCAAATTCAAAAAGGTTTATCGATTGCTTTTTTACTTTTTCAACAATTGCTTTTGATTTTTGGGAAGTTCTGCAATCGATCTGTAATGAACTAGTGTCGATCCACAATGATTTTTGTACTGATTCTGTTCCAGTTTCACGTAAAATTAATAAATCATCTTTGGGTATGGATTTTTGAACCTGAAAAGAACATGTATTCACCACGGCCTCTTCAAAAACACTTTCCCCGTGTATGAAAATACGACGCAAATCATTTTCTTTAATCACAATGGACCGTAAATTATAGCAGTTTTCTAAGGTTAACCATAAAATTGGGGTAATGAATTCTAAGTACCCATTCTTTTTCAAAATTATCAGTCCTAATTCTACAAAATAAATATAACTATCAAATCTGTACTTATATGAAAGGAATCTTTCTTGAATGTATTTTTTATCTTCATGACTGAAAGATGCGCCATACGGTGGATTCCCAATCACTACATCAAACCCCTCGAAATCCCCTTCATTATTGAGTACTTCAGGAAATTCAAATCGCCATTCAAAGGCATTCTCGTATATCTTATTGTTCTTTATCCCTTCGAGTTCAGTTTCGAGTTTCTTAATTTTAACTGTCAGCTCATTCACCTGTTTGTTCCACTCAGCCAGCTCTTTCTTGGTTCTTTCAAAGAGTGATGTTTGTTGTGTAAGGTTGAAAAGATCGCCACTCAACTTCTTCAACTGAAGCAACCGCTTATCGTTGGCAGCAACTTCCGTTTCGAAATCGGATTTGATCGATTCGATCAGTCGCTCCATCGTTCGCTTTTCCTCTTTACTGGTGGCATTCCGATATGACATCACGGCCAATCGGTAGCTGTCAATGCTCCATTTGCTTTTCTTCAATGCCAGTTTAATATCTGCATCAAGCGAATAGCGTGAGATCAGCGAATTTCCGCATTTGATATTGATGTCAATGTTTGGAAGGGTTTCAAGCTCCCCTTCTCCTTTTGGAGAGGGGGTTGGGGGGTGAGGCTGCTTGTAATACGCATTCTTAAGCAGTTCGATCCAAAGCCGCAGCCGGCAAATCTTCACGGAATTGGGATTTATATCTACCCCAAACAAACAGTTTTCAATGATTGTTTGTTTCTCTCTGAACATGGTTTCCTGGACCCGCTGGCTCTCAGGACTTGAGGGATTATACTCAAACAAATCTCCATCTTCGTCGGTGATGATCAGCTCGTCATTGACAACTTCAACATGATATTCCTTTAGCCTTTTTCCCTCTCCGTCCGATAATATCCTGAGTTCACTCTTGATGGCGATGATCTCGTTCAGGGCTGAAACCAGGAAATGACCGGAACCCACTGCCGGGTCACAGATCTTAAGATCATTTATGATCTTATTGGCTTCCTGCAAATCAACTATTTTGTTGTAAAGTTCTTTCAGATCCTGGCATTCCCAGCCTTTTGTGTCTTTAAACTTCTGTAGAACCGCCCGGCGGATCGTTTCCTGGCACATGTACATGGTTATGAAGCCGGGTGTAAAGAAAGAACCGTCTTTATAACCGTTGATCTTTTCGAAGATCAACCCGAGAACCGAGGCGTTTATCAGGGTTTTGTTCTCTTCCTGGATCTCTTCTGAACCTTCACCGGCAAAATCATAGGCATCAAGGAATTTAAACAGGTATTCAAGCGTAAAAAGCTCGCCTTTGACCTTTTTCCCGTTGTTATTTTTCAAAACAGTTGAAGCGAGAATTGGCAATTTGCCATCCTTCAACTGGCTGATGAACAAACAGGAATGCTCAATAACTGTTGGTTCAAACAACGAACTGTTCAGATAAGGAACATTGGTATAAAGTTTTCTTACATCTTCATTCCTGTCACTTTGCATCCGGGCCAATACACCAAAGAAGAGCGTATTAAGATCGTCAAAATTCTGAACCTTTTCACAATTAAGGAAGGCATATGCAGGATCGCCTTTATGATATCGGATCATCTGTGCCTCCAGGAGTTTGAGGAAAAGGATGCGGTTTATCCATGTGATGGACAATTCAAGGGCGACACTAAACAAACGTTCCTGGACTGTGTCACCAAACTGAGCAGGTTTTTCGAGCCGTGATATTTTATCCAGGTTATCGAGCTGGATAATGGCGCTTTCGATCAGAGAACCGGAATTACGTTCACCTTCGTTTTTGCGGCCGATGAGTTTTTTACTTCCTTCCTTGGTTTCGGACAACCCGATGATATGAAGCAATTCAGAATAGAATCCCCTATCCAGGCTGTTGCTGTCATTGGCAAAAGGAAGTTTTAACAAATGTTCCGGAGAAAGCAGCTTATAGAGAGCAATCAGCTTGGAATCGTCCCTCTTGTCTTCATTCCGGAGGGGTTTGTCATATTCCCGGAAATCAAACCAGGTAAAACAAACTTCTGAATCCAGTTCAGCTACAAAAGGTTCTGCAATTTCCTTGTAGAAAAAGTCGGTATTCTTTCCTATGAGTCGCCCTTCTTCAAAATCATTGAATTGTTGTACCAACTTTTTATTCCCGGCGAAAGTTTTCTCGAAAAGAATGGCATCAAATACAAACCATTCATAGATGTTGGTAACTATCAGATGTTTGATTTCAAGATTATGGTTTGTAATCCTTTCCCGCAGGTAATAGAGGATCAATTCATGAAAAGCTTTCGCATTCAGGTTATCAGGGCGGATCATTTCGGATTTATTCGAAGGCTTCTTCGCTTCGATCATGATGCCCGGCAAACTCTTTGAATCGGGACCGCTGTGGATTACAAGATCCGTCCGTTCTTTTGTATTTACATAGAACTGTTGGTAGAATGTATTCTTCAAAAAAGTAACCAGGTCATTTTTGTTGTGTTCCTCTGATTCGGTTTCATCCAAGCCATCCAGCAGACCAATAAGGTTCTTCTTAAAAAGTTCAATCTCACTCCTTAAAGGTTTTACCTTGAGGTAGGCTTTATTGAGGGATTTACGAGGGGATTTTAAAATGATCTCCATTAACAGGGTGCTTTGTAAGATCAAAGTTAACAAAAGGATTTGAACACGGTTTTTTCACTCAATAAATTTCATTTATAAGTTCCAATAATCCAAGAATCAACATGTAGATAGCATGTAGTAATTTGAACTGAGACCTCCTGATTATAGGAAAAGTTACTCCAACTGGTTATTTTGCACATCAGTCTATTTGGAGGATCTGATTCATCTGTTAAAAAATAGCCAAAAGGTTTGAAATTAATCTCAGACCACTTTTTAAATCTCCGAGTATCACCGCCTACAAATGTATACCCCATCATCCTGCTTTGTGAAGCCATATTTGAATATAAATAGACCCCATACCTAGAGGGAAGTTGAGTTTTAGACTTGTTCAGGATAAAATCTATTAAATTCGTATCTGCTCTTAGAATTCCTCCTTTTTCGATTGCTAAGAACATAGTAATGATCTGTTTTATCACGTTCAGAGGCTTTATTTTATAGGTCCCCGTGATTACCGGAACAGGATGCTTATATTGTCCTATGATTGCCATTCCTTGATGAACAAAATCATTGAATGCAGAACCATACCAGCTTCCAGTTTTTTTGTTACAGGATTCACATAAAGTATAGCCACCACTACCCCGGTTGCTTTTCATTTTCTTTCCATATAATGGACTTGTTTGTTCGGTCAAATGGACATGACCTTGTACAAAGATGGGAGAATCATTGTATGCCGCTTGGGGTGGAACGTGCTCAAAGGATAATTTGCCTTCGTGGCCACATATTGCACATGTTCCGTAAGTTTTAAAATAATCAGTTTCCATTTAAATTTTACAATCGAGAAGGATAATTCTGCAAAACAACGATTTTTTTTAAACTTATATTAATCAATGAGCTTCTGAAAATTGAACATTTGATGGAGCATATGATAAGAAACTTTTTAAAAAATGAATAGGCAAAGGAAGACGATAATGCCGACAACAGACGAAAATAATAGGCCAAAAAACATATTTCACTGCTGATAAATTTTGAAAATAGCTGGTCGCGTCGCATTCATTAAAAAGTTGTGTTAAAAAATCCGTTTCCGATCTGTCAGTGATGACATGAGATAATGTAGCCCCGTGCCTCTCATCATTCAGGTAAAAGTGGGTTTCGGAAGTTTCATCTGGAAACCATATTTGGAAATTACAATGCTTTAAAAATTCGGTCTGAAGGGATTGTACTGATTTATATTGATCCGAGTAGTTAAGGATTGCTGAGTATGCTGCTAATAATGGATACAAAATGCTCCCAGCAGTAACCTCTTCCCGGTATGAATCGGATTTTTCCATAGGGAATTCAATCTGTTCATGATAAGAATTAATGTTCGATGGATAATGATCATTGATTTGAAAATTAAAATGCACCCGTTGAATGAGTCTCGCGTACCATTCATGCAAGTCAGTAAGATTCTTTGAATTCATGGCTAGAAACCAAGATGTAATTCCAATTTCAATTGCCTGAGAATCCAAATATGGGGTATAGAGCATGGAGTTATTCTCAATCATTCTTACAATTCCTAATGAAATTAATTCGATTTTAGGCTTTAAGTCATCAGACTTCTTATTGATAGCAAAACCATTAACCTGCTCAAGCCAGTATGTCCATACCCCAGACAATGCAATTCTTCCCAGTACGTCAAATAATCGCAAGTTGACATCTACGGGATTAGACGCGCGAATTGCACTTGACAATGAATGAAGCGATTCTGTTTCAGGTAATATCTTGATCAGGTATTGGTTTGATATTTCAATGTATAACCGAAGAATATTTAAAAATGCATTCCTAAAGGTTGCAGATTTTCTATCTTCTTTTTTAAAGGATGTTTTAACTAATTCCCAGGCATTTAGGAGTGTCAACTCTGAAGAAAGGTATGCAGATTCAATGTTATTGGCTTTTCTACACCATGAGTATAATATCCAAAGACATATGTTTAGCAATCTGATAACCTTAATCTTTGCCTTATCATTCTTTATTTCTGAGGCAACTATAGCATGAACTAGTTCTGAATATCTTTTATAAGAAATATCTGGTTCATCAAGAAGTGCTAGAGCTTTTCTTAACATTGACTGAAAATCCTTTGGGACGAACTTTTCCTGAATAAACCCCGAGAAAATCATCTCGGCTAGTTTATCTCCATTCCATTCCTCAAATTTTACAGCACCCTTGGTATTCTGATTTGTAAAACCAGTAATTTGATTTCGTACTTGTTCCTGAATATCCCCACCAAAGCAAAGACAAATCACTATTGGCTTATCTTTATACTTAGTTGGAACTCTGTTAGGAATATAACTGTCTATAATTTCATTCAAAGAAGGACGAAGTGATTGAGGATCTTCACTGTCCCAATTACTTCTTGAAATATCACCTGCCTTAATGGAAATCAGGTACAACTTTTTCTCCCCTCCGTTTAATGCCCCAAATGCAGCAACATCAACACCATTTTGTCGTGTACCTCTGCCGGGCCTGGAAAAAACATTTAGACCTAGTTCACTTAGTAAATCAGGGATAACTGAATCTAGTTCATCTCGTTCTTTTAACGAGGCAAGATATTCTTTAAGAATTAGTTTCATATTCACAGCCTTCAATACGATATTGACGAATTAGGTAATCGATACCATGTGGATCTAATAATTCTAAACGTGGCACTTCGAAAGAATGTTCAATTTTATGTAATTCTAATTCTTTCCTGCTCTGATTTCCAGCAGAATCTGAATAATAATCTATTGTTTTAGTTCCGTAAAGCAAGACAGATTTAGTACCAATCAAATTTAACAGAGAGTCCTTCTGTGCCACTTTATAAGACTCTGAAAATTTCCGTCTAAAAAACCTCTCACTAATTTCTACTTGATAATTCGTCGGCAGAAGTTCGGGTATTTGACCTGGTTTACATAGGTTCGAAATATATTTTTTATAATCGGATTGAAGATTTGTCAAGACAAGTCTTGTTTTATCAGGCATTCCTCCTACATCCTCTTGAATTACCTTCATTATCTGAATGGGGTAACTTACAAGAAGAGGATAGAATAGCATTTTGCTTATGATGTTCAATTCAGATTCATTACAATATTCAATGAATGAGACTATAAACGATAATGCTGTAAGTGGAGAATTAGATAACCACCCAACAGCTTTCATTGTCAGAAATACATAGGAACCACGAGGATCCTGTAAATATTGATCTTTATCCAATTCAATATTAAGATGTCTATTTGGATTAGCATTTACAATATCCTTTACCGCTTTACTCAGGAAAAGATTTCTTGAAAGAAACCACTTTGTAACGATCCGGTTTAAAATTGGAGCATCCCCTCTGGTAAGATAATGCACTGTAATATCGAAGGTGTTTATTGTTATCTTCTTCTTTATATCACATAATAAAATTTCGAGGATATCAATCCCGCGCATCTCATTACCTGATTTAAGAAAAGATTGAATTCCAAAATCGATGTTTTTTAAGATTCCAGGTTGCAATCGCTCGGCACTATTGAAAGCACCAATGATATTGTCAATAAGATTTGAAGACAGTTCCGCGGTATTAAAAGCAAATAATTTGGAAGCCTCATAAAGGGTATAATCACCGCCTTTCTTTAAGATTGTCTGAAAATGCTTGGACATCACCTTCGGATTACTTCTGTAGATAAGACTTAATGAGAAGGAGGTTGAAAGGAGAACACTTAATATTTGATCATCAATATTATTTCTAGCAAGAGCCATACATACCTTCATAGCCTTTTTTGCAAGGGGAAGATCCACTTTATAGTCAATCCTTCCCAAAGCAAAAATTGCCCTTATTCTGAAATCAATATTTTCACCTTGAGATAAAAATATCGCCTCCCTAACAAAAAAGGAAAGATTAGATTTAGATCCTACTATCATTGCTGGACTGATAAAATCATAGAATTTATCAAGTTGCTTGACAATTTCTAAAACTTCGGTTGGACGAGTGACCTCACGTTCACAAAATGACATAAAAGCTTTAAATACAGTTCCTGCAGCTAAATCATCGCCAGCTTCAACAAAAAGATGATTAACACATTCGATCACCGAAAATACTGGAGATATTAGATTTGGAAGGGCATCTTCAAAAAGGTGCCTGGTTAAAAAGAAGTCAATCTCTGGTGAATTTTTCTTTAAGCCTGAGAATTCAAATAACAAATTGATTGTTCCTGCATTATGTAATTCCGATAAGGTGTTCCCAAGGTCTGCTCTTTCATCGGATTCCTTCAAATACAAATTATAAAGTACCTTAAGGAATGTTCCATTAGCAGATGCCTCAACTAATTTTTTTTCAATCTTCTCCATTTCGAAATTCATTTTGAAGAAACAATGGTTTCAAATAGACTAGGAATAAGTTCATATCAAAGGTAAAAGTATTGATCATATATTGAGAAGCAAAAGTAAATGTCTGGGGTGCATGTTAATAACACACCCCAGATCCTGCATGAATTTTTTATATACAACCTTCATCAGCAAATGAATAAAACCGGTCATCCCCGATGATTATATGATCCAGGACCGCGATATCCAGTAAAATGCCGCATTCTTTGATCTTTTTTGTGATCTTCTGATCTGCTTCACTGGGCTGGATATTACCGGAAGGATGGTTATGACCCAGGATGAGACTGGAAGCATGATGATCAAGGGCGAGCTTGTAAATCTTTTTCGGGTCCACTACTGTCCCGGATACTCCGCCTTCAGATATCTGTACTTTTTTGATGACTTTGTTTGCCTTGCTCAGCATCTAAATCCAGAACTCCTCGTAAGGAAGAAAAAATCGACTTCTTTAAAAACCAGAAGATGGAACTCATTTACCAACGCTTCAGATTAAAGCCCCGGCTGAAAGTTTGTCAGATACCCCGGCAAGAAAGGTACAACAAACTTAAAACCGAAAGCAAGTTGCTGATGAATGTGATAAAATTATTGAATCAAACCGAAACCACCTTCCCCAGAACCAATTTGAAAATTATTTTTAAAATTACCACTAAATAACATTGCGCGGGGTAAGGAGTTCTGTGAATTTACCCGGATCCCAAAAGCTACTTTGGACTTAACGGTATCCTGACCGGTCAGGGTATTATGGAAGGTCGCAATATTTAGCAAAACCATGGTCAGTAGTATCTTGTATCCCACTATTTCGGAATTTTTAGAGTGTCAGAAAGCCGGATGAACCCCAGGCGGATCACCCATGTCCTCTTTGCCGGAAAAATGATCCCAAAATTTAGCCAGCGCTTTTTTCCTGATAAAGGTCCTTAACCGGTTAAAAAGCATCCTCCCATGTTTATTGAGATAGTCAATTCCTGCTATAATACCGGTGAGGAACAGCAGGAAACCCGCGACAAACAACATGGATATCAGTCCGTCTTTCGCGTATCCGGCCGATGCAAACGCTTGTGTGGGGAATCCTGCAAAGAAAATAACCCCACCTGGCCATTTCTTTTTCATCTTATGTTATTCAATAGAGCTATAAAGATATAAATCTTTCCCTCAGAAAACAAACCATATCTTTTTACACCAATTTTGAGTCCGAAACCCGTTTTTCACCGCCAAGAAAACCTTCCAGGTTTGGTTTTCAATGGATGTGGTTTTATTATCTGACTGGGGCCATGTTCGCTAAGAAAAACCTGGAAGGTTTGGCTTGCAGGTTACGGGTTTCAATGGATGTGGTTTTATTATCTGACTGGGGCCATGTTCGCTAAGAAAAACCTGGAAGGTTTGGCTTGCAGGTTACGGGTTTCAGGTTTCAGGTCTTCGTGGTAAAATGAATGATTTGACTTTTCGGAGCGGGCTCATTTCATCCGTTTCGGAATTGTTCAACCAGGCGCTGCTTTTACCCGTAGTTTAGTGAAATTCATCTTTTTTATACTGATCTATCGCGGGTTTGGATTTAATATGTAAATTTGAAGATTGAAAGTAGTGTCCACTCCATTTACATATTATAAACTTGTGATTATGAAAAGAAATTTCCTTTTGATTGTTTTTACATGCTTTGCTATTTTTGCTTCTGCAGGCAACCTGATCAAGTTGAACGTTAAAGACCCCTCGCTGGTCAAAAAACATCTGGCGACCCAGGATCTCCGGGTGAATTATTCCTGTAATGAATTCCTGGTAGCAACCACCAGTTCCGGTAGTGCCGAAAATTCAGTGTTACTGAAGGGGAACGCATGGGGACCCGGTGATAATTATTTTGTCCTCTGGACCAAGGCCGAGCTCAAGGCCGGCTATTTAGCAAAGATCGGTCCCTTTATTACCATCCTTGACCAGACCGATCATTATCTTATCGTCCAGGTGCGGAATGAAAATGTTACCAGGTTATTCCCATCGGTTCACGGTGGTGTGGTGAAGATCAACAACACCGCTATCAGAATGCCTGTCCAACCCTCTATGAAACTCAGCGCCCCCAAGGAGATAGACCCATTCATTACGGAGCTTTTAGCACAAGTTAAGAATGATAGCATCCAGAACTCAAACCAGCATTTACAGAACTATGGGACCCGGAATTGTTTAACCCCGCAAGCAATTGAAGCACAAAATTGGATCAAATCCAGGTTTGAATCTTATGGATTACCGGTTACACTTCAGAATTTCACCGTTAACGGACAAAATTCAAGCGCCAATGTCATTGCCACTCTGACCGGCGCCAAATATCCGGATCAATATGTGATTTTAGGCGGCCACTATGACTCCTTCGTTTACTCAGGTAACGCCCCGGGCGCTGACGACAATGGTTCCGGTACCAGTTCGGTCATTGAAATTGCCAGGATATTGAGCCAATACACCTTTGACCGGACGATCATTTTCATCGCTTTTTCCGGTGAAGAATATGGATTATATGGTAGCGCAGCTTATGCCACCATGGCCCAAAACCTGGGGATGAACATCCTGGGATATTTTAATACCGATATGTGTGGATATCTCAACCCAGGCGATGAAATCCATACTGATATCATCGCCCCTGCCTCTGCCGAACCGCTGGTCCAGTTTTACAAAGATGTTGTACAGCTTTACATGCCCGATTTCACAGTAGATGACGGACAACTTTCAGGAGGCGACAGTGACCATACCTCATTCAATAACCACGGATTCATGGGCATTTTCCCCTTTGAGGATAGTCAGAACTACAGTCCTTACATCCATACTTCACAGGATCTCATTGGAAACAGCGTAAACAGTTTCCCTATGGTCGGGACCTTTACCCAGGCAACCATTGCCAATGTTGCAACCATGGCCAACCAGTTAAGCGCCCCTCAGAACCTGATTGGTACGCCCGGTGACACTAAGATCACCTTAGCCTGGGACACCCTGGCAGGGATGAATTATTTCAGAATTTACAGGAATGGGGAAGCGGCCGTTTATGACAGTACAACCGGGTTTTCCTATGTTGATAGCCTCCTGACCAACGGGGTTGCCTATTCTTATTATATAACAGGGATTGATTCTGCAAGCGGTAAGGAAACGCCCAAATCAAACACAATTACCCTTAAACCAAATGTCCCAATGGTTTTACCGTTTACTGACAATTTTGAGACAGGGGCCCCTTACTGGCAATTTGAAGATACATGGGGCTTATCCACTGCCGCATACAATTCACCTTCCCATTCCATATCCGAAAGTCCCACCGGTCAGTATGGCGACAGCAAGGATATTTCTACTTTTCTTGGGCCCTTCAGCCTGGCTGCCTGTTCAGAGGCCTCCCTATCATTCTGGACGAAGTATGACCTGGAAAACAACTATGATTTCATGTACCTGATGGTTTCAACTAATAATCAGAACTGGACACAACTGGCTCAATATACCGGGACCCAATCGTCATGGACACAAAAAAATTATTCCCTGAATGATTATATTGGCAGCCCGAATGTGTGGGTACGCTATCGGTTCACAAGCGACGTCAATACCACCAAACAAGGAATGTACATCGATGATTTCGTTCTGAATGTCACAACGACAGGATATACACTCAACGGATCCGTTGTATACCCGAATACGCCCCATACTCCTTTGCAGGGAATAACCGTGAAGCTGAAAAATGCGTCCGGCACTGTTATCGGCACAACCACGACCAATGCATCCGGAAATTATTCCTTTATAAACATACCCAATGGCAATTATTCCCTTGAAGCGGCCACCACTAAACCCTGGGGCGGTGTAACTGCTGCCGATATCCTTTTGTATAAAAAACATATCATCGGGATCGAACAACTGGAAGGTATTTACCTGGCAGCCGGTGATGTCAATGCTTCAGGAACATTAACGGCTATTGATGTCATGGATATGCAAAAGAGAATTGGCGCTATTATTTCTTCCTTCCCGGCCGGCGATTGGTTATTCAATGCCCCTTCGTTCAGCATAAACGGATCTAACCTGACCCAGAATTTCTATGGTATTTCCTATGGAGATGCCAACGGATCATATATCCCTGCGGTGAAATAAAATATTATTGATGTTTTCGCACTCCTATTCCCACAAGGTTTTAACTACCTTGTGGGAATTTTATGATAAGTAATAGATAATTAAATAAGATCCCAATTCGATGAAAACTCCTGGTGTAATTTGTTTTATTCTTTTATTAGGTCTTGGAATTTCCGCTTATTCTCAAAATGTAACGGTTAATCAACCTGATACTGCGAACTATCCATACTGGATAGAAATGATGCAGGATCCGGGGATTAATTTTTTCAAAGTTCAATCGGCATTCAATAAGTATTGGGAAAACAGACCCATAACAAGAGGGTGCGGATGGAAACCATTCAAACGCTGGGAGTATATGATGCAGGACCGCGTTTCCCCCACGGGCGAACGTCCATCGGAATCACGTACCGTTAACGCGTATAAGGAATTCTATTCAAACCTTGCCAATGCCCCCCGATCCGCTGAAGGGGACTGGACCAACCTCGGGCCATTCACAATTCCGGTCAATACAAGAGGATACAGGGGATTAGGCCGCATCAACGCCATCGGGTTCCATCCGACAGATGCCAATACGATCTTTATCGGGGCGCCGTCAGGTGGACTATGGGTCTCTCATGATGCAGGGGTAACATGGGCCAGTAATACGGATAATTTGCCTACCCTGGGCGTTTCGGCCATTATGGTCGATTATGCCAATCCGCAAATCATGTATATCGGGACCGGTGACCGGGATGCCGGAGATGCAGCGGGGTTGGGCGTGATGAAAAGTTTTGACGGCGGTCTTACCTGGGAGCAATACAATACCGGAATGGGTGAAAAAACCGTCGGACGGTTGATCATTCATCCTACTGACCCATCCATTTTGCTTGCCGCGACCAATGGTGGTATTTACAAGACAACCGATGGCGGATTGAACTGGACCAGTAAAATGACGGGCAATTTCAAAGATATTGTTTTCAAAACGAACAACCCATCTGTCATCTATGCAACCGCCAGCGGAAAATTCTATCTTTCAAACGACCTTGGAGAGACCTGGATCCAGATCGCCAATGGATTACCAGATGGCGCCCGTGGAGTGATCGGCGTAACCCCTGCCAATCCAAATGTCGTTTATTTCCTCCTCGCTAATAGCAGCAATGAATTCAAGGGACTATTCAAGTCCACTGACAACGGTGTTTCCTTTGTTGAGAAATCCAATTCCCCCAATATCATGGACTGGTCCTGTGACGGAAGCGGTTCGGGAGGCCAGGCCTGGTACGACCTCGATATCGCGGTGGATCCGACCAATGAAAATATTGTTTATTCGGGAGGAGTGGATGTCTGGAGATCCGCGAACAGCGGGGTCAACTGGTCTATCAACGCCCACTGGTACGGAGGATGCAGCAGGCCTTCTGTCCATGCCGACCATCATGTATTTGAATATTCCCCGTTAAACGGCCAATTATATATTGGAAATGATGGCGGGATTTACTGGACAAATAATGGAGGGGAAGTGTGGAATGAAATCACCAACGGACTTCCCATCAGCCAGACTTACAAGCTCGGTCAGAGCAGGACCGTCGATGACCTTGTCATCAACGGATACCAGGATAACGGATCAAACATCTATGAAGGGACAACCTGGGCATCTATCGGAGGTGGGGACGGAATGGAATGTGCCATTGACCCGGTTGACTTCCATTACCGGTATCACACGCTGTATTATGGGGATATTTTCCGTGATTATAACAACGTAGAACAGGGAAAAATTGCCGGGAATGGCGCTAACGGGATCACGGAAAGCGGCGGATGGGTCACTCCTTTCCTCATTGATGAAAACGATCCGAAAACCATGTTCATCGGATATAAGAGTGTGTGGCGGAGCACAAACATCAAGGAACCTAATGTCAACAGCGTTGATTGGACCAAAATTTCAGATGCTTTGACCGGCGATAACCTGAGCGTGTTGGAACAATCGCCTAAAAACACGAACATTTTATATGTGGCCGGGGGCAACAAGCTTTTCCGCACCGACAATTGTAAAGCCGATATTCCTGTATGGACCAGCCTCACCAATAAATTACCGGTTAATTTAGCCATCACCGATATAGAAGCGCATCCCTTTAATGAGGATATTGTATATATCACCTTCGACAACCGGATATTTATGTCATGGGATAAAGGAAATACCTGGACCGACTGGACGGGTTTGCTTCCCGATATCCATATCAGTTCTATCGTTTATAACAAGCATAGTTTATATGGCACCTACATTGGGACCGATATGGGCGTATTTTACCGGGATTATGCTTTCTGCGGGTGGAGCTCCTTCAGCAATGGTTTGCCTGTCAACGCCAAAGTAACGGAGTTGGAAATTTTTTATGATGATGCAAATCCAGCCAATGATCGCATCAAAGCTTCAACATACGGACGTGGCCTGTGGGAATCAGATATGTTTTACTCCATGCCAATGGCCGACTTTTCAGCAGATCAGGTACAGATCCCGATTGAATGTGGGGTTAATTTCACCGATTTATCGACCGG
>Ga0172381_10001443_pt1 | contig 27990 bp, 25 predicted proteins | sample Leawel6488metaG_FD_119754 | JGI IMG/M metagenome (GOLD analysis project Ga0172381, IMG submission 119754) | Leachate microbial communities from a municipal landfill in Southern Ontario, Canada - Leachate well 64-88 metaG | ecosystem: Engineered > Solid waste > Landfill > Unclassified | place... | reverse complement strand
TCGAACCTGCTTCTTGGCGAAAAATTAGTGCGCGCAAGCGCGCCAAAAATTCTGAATTCGTTTGGGAAAATCGGCGGGAATCCTTGGGACGCGCTTCGCGCGTCCCGCATTTTGGCTTCTGAAAAACCGTCTAGTTCTATTCTGGTGGGCGAGAGAGGACTTGAACCTCCACAGGATTGCTCCTACCGGCTTCTGAGACCGATGCGTCTACCAATTCCGCCACCCGCCCGAGGGGTGATATTTGATTTTTACTTCCAACCCCATTTGGTTTTAATGTACCATTTGTATAATTCGTTGTAGCGGTCGGAAGGATTGATGATTTTGTTGAGTTCAATACCTTTGATACTATCATCAGCTGTAAAATTGTAAGTTGGGGCGTAAAGGAAAATTGCTGGTAAATCTGTCACTAACAAATCTTGAAATTTTTTATAATTTTCTTCTCGAACAGTCTCGTCCGTAGAAATTCTCGCTTCTTCCAAATATTTATCTGCAACACGACTGGTGTACATAGACAGATTTAATCCAGGGTAATTGGCTTGTGAGGAATGCCAAAACGGATATGGATCCGGATCACTACCTAAAATTTCTCCATAAAGCAATATCTCATATTTTCTTTCTTTAATCACAAGCTTGTTAATTTGTTTGCCGTCAATCAGCTGAATATTGGTTTGAATACCAATATCTCGCCAAAATCGAGCGATGGTCTCCGCTACTTGTTGATATTCGGAATTTTCCGCAGTGGTGATAAACAGACTCAATACTTCACCGTCTTTATTTTTTCGGTAGAAAAATTGATCGGGTCGCATTCCTTGACGCACCAGATTTTCCACCTCGGTTTGTGCATCAGCTGTCAAAGTGGTAGAATTGGTTTCCCAATCCGGCATTAACTCAAGTTGTTCCATACGGTCTTTCATAACCGCTTCATTTTGCAATTTGAAGTATTCTTCCGGATTTATTCTCGACCAATTTTTATCTAAAACTTCATTGGCTTTAATCGGGTCAAAAGCAATTTTTTCTATTTCTGGATAATAACCAACATTGCCGGATAAAATCGGGGAGTGAACAACTTCGCCGTTACCATTTAATGCGTTTTTTAAAATACTTTCTTTATCAATCGCCAGAGCCAAAGCTTTTTTAAATTCTTTATCTTCTAAATTTTTTTGTTTGGTTTCGTTGAAAAACAGAGCAGTGTATTGAGGTAATTTTATTTTATAATTGTTGAACTTGCTACTGTTTATTTTTTTTTGTAAATCTTCTGGTAAGAAACTGATAGCTAAAATATTGTTAGTGCGCAAAGCTTCGAAAGTTTCATTGTAGCTGTAAAAGAATTTGAAAGTAAGCTTGTCTAAAAATGCGGGAATGCCATAATAGCTTTTGTTTTTTTCCAGAGTCAGGGATTGAATATCTGTGCCACTTTTGAACATTTTGGAAAATTTCCATGGTCCAGAAACAACTTTGGGTTGAAGGTTACCTTTATCTAAATTTAAACTGTTTGGATCAATTTCTTGCCATACATGTTCTGGTAAAATTCCGACGGTGAGAGAGGTTAAGAATGAAGCAAAAGGTTCATTTAAAATAAATTTTATTTCATAATCATCAACTTTTTCCATTTTTACTCCCTGAAAAGCTGGGTACAGAGGGCTATTGACCGTTGGGGTTTGGATGGTTTCTATTGTATAAATAACGTCATCAATATTGATTGGAATATTATCACTCCAAACAATATCTTGACGCAGCTTAACATCATAAATTAGACCGTCTTCACTAATTATGATATTGGCCGCTAGATCTGGTACAATTTTTTGATTGGCACCATATTTGAAAAGTCCGGCATAGAGCAATGGAGAAATATCCGTGTCCACATCATTGGCTGGTGCGAAAATTGGGTTAAGGAGCTTGGGTTGGCCAACAATACCTTCAATATATTCACCACCATTGGTGGCCAAAACTACACGATGACTGAAAATAAAATATACTCCCCAGCTGATTGAAGTAAAAATAATGACCAACACGGCAATATGTAAAATTATTTTTTCTTTTTTACTTAAAAATCTTTTTAAGTATTTCAACTGTGACCAAGACGGCAAAATCTTATTTTGTAAATTGTTGACTAATTTTTTATCAAAATCTTTTAAAACAAGTTTTGACTTGTCTTTTTTAGGTTGCAAGAAGTTTGGCAAATTCATGTTGAATTTGAATTAAAAGCGAATATGGGTTTTATAAAAACCTAAATGATTGAATGGTTAGATAACCAAGCGAAGCAAGGAAATGCCGAAAAATACTATGGCAATGCTGATTGTGGCGTAAAAAAGGATTTTATCAATACCTCTTTTGGTGCTGTAAATATTACTGGAACCGCCGAAAATTCCACCTAAGCCGGCACCTTTTTGCTGTAAAAGAATAATCAGGGTAAGTATAACGGATAAAATGATTTGAATGATATCGTATAGAGTTTCTGACATATTGAATGATTACGAAGTATTTAACAGTAAATTCATTATACCATAGAGGAGGAAATTTGTCAACCTCCCCTTGTTGACTTCTCAAAAATATGCTATTCTATATAGTAATAAATTTAATGCTTCTTTTCATTCAAACCGTTGGCAAATCAGGGAGTTTCTGTGACCCATTGACAACTAACTAAAATAATGCTCTAATATGGAGACTATTTCTTCAACCAGAAAATGGTATAGAAAATGGTGGGGGATAACCATCATGGCTGTTATTTGTTTTTTACTGGCAATGATTATCGCCCTTCTCGCTCTTTCTTATAGATATTGGCAGTTGATAAAGTCCGGACATGGGGATAACTTGGCAAAATATTTTTCCGCCCAGAGTTTAGAAAAAGCGGAAGATCCAGCGATTGAGAAAATTCGATTGGAAGTGGAATCCACCGATGATCCGTTTGTTGGTAATGCGGAAGCCCCATTTGTGATTGTGGAATATTTGGATTTTAAATGTCCCGTATGCAAGGCACAAGATCCGATTTTAAAACAAGTGATTGCTAAGTATGGTGATTCTGTGAAATTGATTGTTCGTGATTTTCCGATTGAATCCACACATTCCGGAGCAACCCGTTTGGCGGAATTCGTTTCCTGTGCTTATGAGCAAGGAGTGTTTTGGCCGATTCATGATTATTTGTTTCAAGCTCAAGATGAATTGGGTGATAATATTGATATGACTTTGATAGAAAGTTTGAGTCAAAGATTCAATTTGAATTTTACCAATATTAAAACATGTTTGGAAAATGGCATAGGTAAGACAGAAGTAAATATAGATTATGGAAGTAGTCTAAAAAATGGTGCTCGTCGCGGTACCCCTTCTTTCTTCGTTAATGGGCATTTGATTGAGGGTTTAGTGCCTTTGGAAAATTGGGAAAAAGCTATTCAGACTTTTAATCAATAAAAGTATGTTTAAAAAAACATTTCTCATCATAGCAGTAGTTTTGTGGTTTTGTTTTTTAAACATACCTATAGTTATGGCTGAGACAGTGTCACCGGAAAAAGATGTTTTATGTTGGTCGCAGAAAGATTGTGTTGATGCTCGATCCGCTACTATGGATGAGGGAACAGCGAAGCAGGGCTGGATACAAGAGGGAAATTGTACTGGAGATTGGGGTAAATGTTTGGCTGGGGCGATTACCAAAACGCAAATCACTTTTGCTGGCAGTAATAGTTTTACGGATATGGGAGTATTTATTAAGCTCATATATCGTTACGCAATTTCTGTAATTGGTATTATAGCGGCAGTAGTTATTATCATTTCTGGTTTACAGTGGACAGCTTCAGCCGGTAATTCCGAGGTGATCAATACAGCGAAAAATAGAATTTTTGGTGCATTGATTGGTTCGTTTATCGCTTTTATGTCTTATGCAATATTATCCGCTATCAATCCGGCAACGGTTAATTTGCGTTTGCCTCAGGTGTGGATGATTAGAAATTTGACCGCTCCACCGAGATGGTGTCAAGAAAATGAGAAATTTACGGATAATGCACTATTTCGTGTAGATGATATTTTTATTGATGGTATTGTATCCAAAGTACCGGCAGCAAAAATTTTTAAAGGTGGAAGTTTTTTAAAAAAAGAAACTCATTGCGGAATACAGTTTTTAATTCCGGATGGTTCAGGTACCTGTTTGGGTAATAGTTGTAATGGGACATCGGTTAAAGTTGGTGAAGAAGCTAAAACCTGTGGAATAGATATTCCATGTGCTTGTAACACAGCAGGCACAGAATGGTATGCTTGTGTGCCTGCGTTTATTGGTGGAGAAGTTAAATTGGCTAATATAGATCATTATGTTCAAGATGTTACTTTGAATGTGCTGTGCTCTCTGACTAATCAAGATAATGTAATTTCCAGAGTGGGTAAAGTTGATAGCTCTGTAGTTGGTAAAAAAATGAATGGTAATTATGCGATTTCATTTTTTGAAAAAGATGTGGAAAGTGCTGGTAAAAATATTTGTGGTAATGGTTATAATTTGGAAGGTTTTGCTTTAACCGCTGAAGTAAAAGATAATGAGGGTATACTTGGTGCTATTGATGATACTTGGCTGATCGGATTTAATTCCTGCGGTAATGGTAAAAAACCTTTCGCTGGTTTTAATTTTATTGGACCAACTTCCATACTTTGGGAGAATCCGGAAAATTTAAATATCATGGCCGCTTTGGCTACTTCTGGCGGAATGTTTACAGTGGATGATGTAAAGAATGGTTTTACCTGTGATTTAGATATTAGTTTAGGTTCTTATCCCAGTTTAAGTGGTGACTATTACAAACCGTAATTAAAAAATTTAAAATGTTTTATTTTTAAGCTTATGCCAGAATTTATTGATCTAAAAGGAGTGAGAGTACATAATTTAAAAGACATATCTTTAAAAATTCCCAAAAATAAATTAGTTGTGATTACCGGACTGTCTGGTTCGGGAAAATCCAGTTTAGCGTTTGATACGATTTATGCCGAAGGACAACGTCGCTACGCCGAATCGTTGTCTTCTTACGCACGACAATTTATGGATGTGCGGGATAAACCGGATGTGGATAGTATTACCGGTTTGTCACCAACCATTGCTATCGGACAAAAAGTTTCCACACAAAATCCTCGTTCCACAGTGGGAACAACTACAGAAATTTATGATTATCTTCGTTTGTTGTTCGCACGAGTGGGAGAACGACATTGTTTAAATTGTGATACTAAAGTTTCAAGTTATACTGTTGGTGAGATTATTGAACAGGCTAGGAAACTTTTGCGTGAGGCTAAAAAAATAGCTATTTTGTCGCCACTTGTCATTGATAAAGCTGTGGATCATAAAACTTTATTAGAGAAAGTGGAACAGTCCGGTTTTGATACGGTCAGAATTGATGGCAAGTTTTTAAAAATAAATGAATTGTTGAATTATCATTTTGAACCCAAGAGAAAATATCGGGTGGAGCTTTTGATTGGCGTATTTGAAAATGGCAAGAAACAAGATTTGTTAAAAATGATTGATACGGCTCTGGACTTAAGTAATGGTCTGATTTATTTTGATGATTTTAAAAAAGTTTATATTTTTTCCACTTTTGGTTTATGCCCAAAGTGTGGATCAAATATTCCGGATCTGGATATGCGACATTTTAGCTTCAATAGTCCGCTTGGGGCATGTCCGCGTTGTACTGGTTTGGGAGTTACTATGGAAGTGGATCCTGATTTGGTGATGCCAAACAAACGGCTTTCTTTGGCTGAGGGAGCTATTCAACCGTGGACACGCATCACGGGTAATCAAAATGGTTATCAAAAATTATTGGCATCGGTGGCTTTTCAACATAATTTTTCTTTGAGTACGCCAATTAATGAATTACCTAAAGAGGTGATTGATTTGTTAATCAACGGCACAGGTGAGGAGGTATATGAAGTAGGGAGTAAAAGAATTAATTTTAGCGGGGTGGTGGAAGATTTGAAACAACGCCATCTATCTACCAGCTCTGATTATACTCGTCGGGAGATTGAAAATTATATGCGTGAGCAGACTTGTCCGGCGTGTCAAGGTAAGAGATTGCGACCTGAGGTATTGAAAGTAAAATTTTCGGGGATGAGTATTGTAGATTTGGCGTGTACTAATATTGAAGATAGTGGTTTATTTTTAAAAAATTTGATGAAAAATAAAATTGGAAAAATTGCCAAAACTGACCCGTTACGTCAAGCGAGCGAGGCAGGTATCGCTGGAACAATTATCAAAGAAGTGGTGGAAAGATTGGCGAATTTGGAACGCGTGGGTTTAGGTTATTTGAATCTTGATCGTCAGATGAATTCTTTATCCGGTGGAGAGGTGACACGGGTTCGTTTGTCCACCCAACTAACTTCTGGTTTAGCTGGGGTGGTGTATATTTTGGACGAACCATCTGTGGGTCTACATCCGCGCGATAACAATAAGCTGATTGATACTTTGAAATATCTGCGAGATATGGGTAATAGTGTCATTGTGGTGGAACATGATATGGCGATTATGAAAGCTGCGGATCATATTATTGATGTGGGACCCGGTGCTGGAGTGTATGGTGGGGAGATTATTGCTCAAGGTACGCTCGCTGATATCAAGAAAAATAAAAAATCAATTACTGGAGAATACTTATCTGGTAAACTGAAGGTTGGACAATATTTAGAAAGAGAAACCAAGAAAAAAACTTTGATCAAAAAAGCGGAAAAAGAAATAAAAATATTTGGTGCCAAGGCATATAATCTAAAAAATATCAATGTTTCTATTCCGCTTGGTAAGCTGGTGTGCGTTACCGGTGTGTCCGGATCCGGTAAATCATCTTTAGTAGTAAAAATATTAGGAAGGGCTTTGTCCAAGCATTTTTATCGTGCTAAAGCTGAACCGGGAGCTCATAAAAAAATCACTGGCTTGAAAAATATTGATAAAGTGATTGCTATTGATCAGACACCGATTGGTCGCACTCCACGATCCAATCCGGCGACCTATACCGGTGTTTTTACTTTGATTCGTGATTTATTTTCCGGTTTGCCGGAAGCAAAAATGCGTCGTTATGATGCTGGTAAATTCAGTTTTAATGTCAAAGGTGGTGGGCGATGTGAAGCGTGCGGTGGTGAGGGTTATGTGCGTATTCCTATGCAGTTTTTAGCGGATGTATTTGTTCTCTGTAATGACTGTAATGGTACAAGATACAACCAAGAGGCTCTGGATATTCATTATAAAGGTAAAAATATTGCCGAGATTCTTAAAATGACAATTGAAGAAGCGTATAGATTTTTTGCTGATCAACGACAGATTGCCAATAAGCTCAATATCCTGCGTGATGTGGGCTTGGGGTATTTGGAATTGGGTCAGCCGGCAACTATGCTTTCCGGCGGTGAAGCGCAAAGAATTAAATTGGCCACGGAATTATCTCGTGTGTCCACTGGTCAAACTTTGTATATTTTGGATGAGCCAACGACCGGTCTTCATTTTGAAGATATTAGTCGGTTGCTCCAAGTTTTGACCCAGCTTGTGGATAAGGGGAACAGTGTGGTGGTGATTGAACACAATATTGAATTGATTGAAAACAGTGATTGGGTGATTGAACTTGGACCAGAAGGTGGACAAAAAGGTGGGTATCTTACTGCCGAAGGCACGCCGGAAAAAATTGCGAAAAATAAAAAGATTTGGACAGGACAGTATCTTTAAAACATAAATTAAAAAATCTCGCACTTGCGAGATTTTTTAATTTATGTTTTTATTTTTTCTTTTTCGAGACGACCTCTTCCTTCATCCTTCTTTTGAATTTAGGATCACGGATGTAGTTGATCTTGGCACGACGGACACGCAGTTGTTTGTCCACTTCAATTTTTGCGATAACGGGTGAATGGATTGGGAATATTTTTTCCACCCCGACATTACCGGACATTTTACGAACTGTAATAGTCGCTCCAGCTTCGGTGCCATGTTTAGCAGCGATAATTGTGCCGGCAAAAATTTGAATTCTTTCTTTTTCTTCACCTTTAGAACTAATATCTTTGATCTTTTGATGAACTTTAATCACCATTCCCGGTCGGTAGATGTTTTTTTCCTTGGTTGTTTTTACTTCTGCCATATTTTTATAAATAAAAGAGTTTATAGATAATGGGAATATTTTATATCAAATCAGGGTTTTTGTCAAGGGTTTTAATAATTTTGGCTATTTCTTCTGCTGTTTCATCTAATTTACCCTCATGATTGACTATTTGGTAGTCAAATATATTAGCTTGTTTTAGTTCATTTTTGGCTGTTTCCAAACGTTTTTTTAGTTGTTCAGGGATTACATCACCTCGTCGTTTTATACGATTTTCTAAGATTTCCAAGCTTTCTGGTATGAGAAAAATGGATAAATGAGGAATATTTAATCTATCCAAATTTTGTTTGCCATGATAGTCTATGTTTGTAAAAACTACAGGATATTTTTTTATAGTAGTTTCAAAGACTTCTTTTTCCGTGCCGTAATAATTATCTGCATAGAGGTTGTATTCCAATATTTTCCCCGCTTTTATTTTATTTTTAAATTCTTCCTGATTGATAAAAAAATAATTTATTCCGTTTTTTTCTTGATTTCTTGGGGTGCGAGTGGTTGTGGTGGTCAGTCTGATGCTGTTTGGTATTTTTTTGAGTAGACGAGCAATTATCACATCTTTACCACCACCGGAAGGTGAGGATATAATTACTAAAAGTCCATTTTTCATATTATACAATTTCATTTAAAAATTTTTTTAATCGGTCTGGCAAATCTATTTTAAAAGTTTGTTCTTGTTTTTGTAAATCAATAAAAGATAATTCAGCACTGTGTAAAAATAGGCGACCGAGCAGATCATCGTATTTTCGTTTTTGTTTTTTGGAAAAATATAGCGGATCACCAACCAACGGGTGGTTGTAAGCAAATAGGTGAACCCGAATTTGGTGAGTGCGTCCGGTATGAATTTTTACTTTGAGCAGGGTAAAATTAACAAACCTTTTGACCACTTCAAATTCTGTGGCGGCGAGTTTGCCGTCGGTAGTGGGTAGCCCCTTGATGATGCTTGGGATAGCAGACATTCGTTCGGTATTTTTGGAACGAGTGATGGGAAAATTTATCTCATCACAATCTCGATCAATCCGACCATGTGCCAAAGCTAAGTATTCTTTGTTGATCGTATGAGCCTTGAATTGTTTTTTTAAATGGTTGAACATTTTTTGTGTGCGGGCGACTACAATCAAGCCGGAAGCCTCTTTGTCTAAGCGGTGAACAATTCCTGGGCGTTGCTCCGGCTTATCACCCACAGTTTTTATTTCTGGATATTTTTTTGCAAGAATTTCTGCGAGCGAAGTTTCGTCTTTGCCCATGACATTGTGGGTGAGTAGACCCCATGGTTTGTCCACAATTAAATAATCTGAAGTCTCGGTCAAGACTACTGGTTCCGGAGTTTTGATAAATATTTTTCGGATGCTGGTCTTGCCCTTGGCTATTGGTTTTAAAGGAATGATTTTTATCGCATCTCCGGCATGGGTAAGCTCGCCGGTTTTTTTGGGAAGTTGCTTATTAACAAAAACTTGATCTGCTTTAATCATTTTTGTCACTTGAGCTCTGGGGATATCTAATTTTTTAGATAAAAAAACATCCAGTCGCTCATGAGCATTTTTGATGGTGACTTTGATTGTTTGAGATTTAGACATATGGTATATATAGTATCAAAAATCAAGAAAAAAGCAAGTTTTTGACGCCCGTGTCTTGACTTTTTCTCACACCCCCTGCATTGATTTGGTCGTGCCGAGGGTGTTTTTTTTGACATTCTCGCTAAAAAAGGGTATAATTCTTAAAAAAGAAAGTGAAAAAATCAGGGCACATAGCTCAGTTGGTTAGAGCGCCACCCTTATAAGGTGGATGTCGATGGTTCAAGTCCATCTGTGCCCACACTATGGATATAAACAACCTTATTTTCAATAAAATTAATTCTCTGGTAGGCAAGAATAAGCTCTTGGATGCTTTTGGTCGTGCCGGTGGTGAATGGGTGATTTTTGTCATGTTTGTTTGGTTTGTGTTGAGCGGATTTTTGATCCACTTGTCTACTTTTGGTGAATTAATTTTACCATTTATTTTTTTGGTGGTGGCTTGGTTAATCGGTTGGGTCGGCAATATTTTTATCGGTTTTTTTGTGCGAGAATATCGTCCGCATATTTCTCATCCAGATAAAAAAATATTGTTCACGCCGTTTATGAATTGGAAATCTTTTCCCTCAGATCATGCTATGACCGCCTGGCTTATCTTTTTTATGGCTATGATTTTCAGTCTGCCATTTTTTTTGGGTTTATTGCCCTTGGCTTTGTGGGTGGTGTGGGGACGGGTTTATTCCGGGTTGCATTATCCGATTGATATTTTAGGTGGATTTGCCATGGCATTTTTATTAGCGGTAGTTTCATATAATATCCTGCTCATTTTATGAAAAAATTATTTTATCTCATTTTGTCTATTTTTATTTTATTAACTATTGGTTTTGGTATAAAAAATTTTTTGATTGCTCGTCAACCAAAACCAGTGATGGTTGAGCCTCGAGAAGAAATAGATATTACGATTATTCCCGGATGGACGATTCGCCAGATCGCGAGTGACTGGATGAATAAAGGTTTAATAAAAAACGAGGAGGAGCTTTATGCGGTTTTGGGAACGCCGGCTGTGGATTATTCTTTGATCAAATCACCAAGATTACCTTTTGCTGATGAATTTCCCTTACTCGAAGAATTACCGGATACGGCAACTTATGAAGGGTTTTTGATGCCGGATACTTATCGGGTATATGCAGATGCAAGTTTGGGTGAAGTTTTGGTTAAAATATTTAATAATTTAGAAGAAAAAATTACTCCAGAAATGCGTGAGGAAATCAAACAGCAGAACAAAACAATTTTTGAAATTATGACTATGGCGTCTATTGTGGAAAAAGAAGCTGGTAATAAGCAGGATATGGCAATGGTCGCAGATATTTTTTGGCGAAGGAATAAAATCGGAATGGCTTTGCAATCTTGCGCTACTGTCAACTACATTACCGGAAAAAATGATCCGGGAATTTCCTCAGTGGACAGAGAAATTGATTCCCCGTATAATACCTATATGTATCCGGGCTTGACCCCTGGGCCGATTGCCAATCCAGGTTTGACCGCGATTATGGCAACTATCTATCCGGAAAAAAATAATTATTTGTATTTTATGAGTGGTGCAGATGGGGTGACACATTACGCGAGCACTTTAGAAGAACACAATGCCAATGTTTGGCAATATTTACGTTAATATTATTTTATGTTAACTTCGGAATTTGATTATAATTTACCTAAAAAATTCATCGCACAAACTCCTCTGGACAAACGAGATGAGTCTAAGTTGATGGTGATTGATAGAAATAAAAAACAAGTGACTCACAAACAATTTTTTGATATTGTGGATTATTTACGTCCTGGTGATGTGCTTGTTTGGAATACCTCCAAGGTTTTTAAAGCCCGACTGTTTGGTGAGACTGAGGTGAACACTAATTGTGTTCATTTAAAAAAAGGAGTAGGGGATGATACTGAAGTAATTAATATTAAAAAACCGGTGGAGATTTTTTTAATTAGACCAATGGAAAACGATGGAGTGTGGAAAGTTTTGGCTAAACCCGGGAAAAGATTGCGTCTGGGAATGAAGGTGGTCTTTGCACCTGATTTTATTTGCGAGGTGTTGGCTAAAGAAGATGATGGAACGGTGTTGGTCCAATTTGCTGATGATGATTTTATTGTTCGTGCCAAAGCTAATAAATATGGATCCGTACCAATTCCACCATATATTCAAGGTGAACCTGATCAAGAAAGTTTAACAAAAAAATATCAAACCGTGTATGCCAAAGATGAAGGATCAGTCGCGGCACCAACCGCTGGTTTTCATTTTACTGAAAAGCTAATAGAAAAAATCAAAGCTCAAGGTGTGGAATTTGCTGAAGTGACCCTTCATGTGGGACTCGGAACTTTTCAACCGGTCAAAGAAAATAAAACCGAGGATCACAAAATGCACAGTGAGTGGGTGGAGTTGACCGCCAACAACTGCCAGCTGATTGAACAGGCAAAAAAAGAAGGTCGTCGGATTATTGCGGTCGGCACGACAACTACACGAACTTTGGAAGGAATTTATCAAAAATTTAATGGACTCAATCCGTATGCCGGGGATATTAATATTTTTATTACTCCGCCATATAAATTTAAAGTCATTGATGGATTGATTACCAATCTTCATTTACCTAAGTCAACCTTACTGATGCTCGTATCTGCATTTGTTGAAGATAAAGATTTTTTAATGTCGTGTTATGAAGAAGCGAAAAAAGAGGATTATCGATTTTTTAGTTTTGGGGATGCGATGATATTAGTTTAATTTTTAAAAAATTGAAAAGAGTCAAAGGGTTCCTTCGACTGTGTTTAAAAATCCCGACACATAAGTGTCGGGATTTTTAAACTTCGCTCAGGATGACACAAGAACTTAACCTTCTATTGTCAAACCGAATTGTTTGGCTGTGCCTTCCACCATTCTCATAGCGGCTTCAACTTCCTTGGTATTCATATCTTCCATTTTATCTTCGGCGATTTGGCGAATTTGTGCTTGAGTGATTTTACCCACCTTTTCTTGTAAGGGCTTCGCTGAACCTTTTTTGATGCCAGTGACTTTGCGGATCATTTCCGCGACCGGTGCTTTTTTCATGATAAAATCAAAACTGCGGTCATTGTAGACATTGATAATTACCGGTACGACTTCACCTTTTTTATCTTGAGTCTTGGCGTTGAAATCCTGACAAAAAGCTTGGATATTCAAACCGTGTTGACCCAAAGCTGGACCAACCGGTGGTGCTGGAGTAGCTGCCCCGCCGGAAATTTGTAATTTAATTTGTGTTAATAATTTTCTTGCCATATATTTTATTAATTTCTATTGAGAAGCTTCCTTTTGGGAACAATAGATTTTTTTAAACTTTTTTCGCTTGTAGAGCATCCAGTTCTACCGGGGTTTCCCGACCGAACATAGTCACCATAACTTTGATTTTTCCTCGTTCATCATCCACGGCACTGACTTTACCCTCAAAGTTTTTAAACGGTCCGTCAATGATTTTTACTAAGTCGTTTATATCCACATCAATCTTGTGTTGTGGTTCATTCTGTTCCACTCGTTTCATCAAAGTCTCCACTTCTTTTTGATCAATTGGGGTTGGGGTGGTGCCGGAACCGATAAAACCTGTGACATTTGGGGTGTTTCTGACTACATACCAGCTGTCATCGGTGACCACCATATCTACTAGTACATAGCCTGGAAAGATTTTTTCTTCAATGACGGTGCGTTTACCGTTTTTGATCTTTATCTTTTTTTCTTTAGGTACTAAAATTCCGAAGATTTTATCATTCATATCAAAAGATTCAATTCTTTGTTCTAAGCCGCTTTTGACATTTTCTTCATAACCACTATAAGTGTGCAGGACATACCATCGGCGTCCCAAGTTTAGAGTTTGTTTGGCCATATTTCTCCTTTATAATTTAATAAGCATTTCGGTGATTCCCCAGTTGAACGCATAGTCCAAGATACTGAAAAATACCGCAAAACCCACACTCATTCCAACGACAAGCAAGCTGTATTGAATAGTTTGCTTTTTAGTGGGCCAACTGACCTTTTTCATCTCTTCATAAGAGCTTTTGAAGTAACCGGTAATGTTATCTATAATCTTCATATTTTTTTGTATTTAAAAACAGCCTGTGGCTGATACACACATCATATTATAGAATAGGATGTTTGTCAAGAAGGGGGTGTGGATAAGGTTTATATATCCAAATTCTTCACATCCTTGGCATAAGTTTGAATAAATTTACGGCGAGGAAGTACCTCGTCACCCATCAGGGTTTCAAAGGTTTCGTTGGCTAATTCTGCATCATCGGCTGTCACTTTTTTCATAAGTCTGTTGGCTGGGTTCATAGTAGTTTCCCAGAGCTGATCCGGGTTCATTTCTCCAAGACCTTTGTATCGTTGAATATTTATTTTTACTCCGGCGACTTCCACTACGGAATTTTCTTCACCCTCAACTTCCACTGTATCGGTCAGTTCTTCTTCCTCGTCTTTAGATTTTTTTGGATTTTTATTTCTATTTTTTTCAATTTCCGCAATAATCAAATCTCTTTCTTTTTCATCAAAAGCATATTTTAATTCTTTGCCGACTTTGACGCCATAGAGTGGCGGTTGGGCGATGTAGATATGTCCATGATGAATCAGTTCCGGGAAATAGCGATAAAAGAAAGTCAAAAGCAGGGTGCGAATATGTGCTCCATCCACATCAGCATCGGTCATGATCACAATACGATGATAGCGAAGTTTTTCAATATCAAACGCCTCGCCAATATTAGTACCAAGGGCGATAATCAGAGATTTTAATTCATTGTTGGCTAAAATTTTATCCAGTCGGGCGCGTTCTACATTCAAGACTTTACCACGGAGAGGTAGGATAGCTTGAAATTCGCGATTGCGACCCTGTTTGGCACTGCCTCCGGCGGAATCTCCCTCAACGATATATAATTCTGATAATTCAGCTTTGCGACTGGAGCAATCTGCTAATTTACCCGGCAAAGTAAAACCTTCCAAAGCACCTTTGCGTAAAATAGTTTCACGCGCCATCTTGGCGGCATTTCTGGCTCTGGCTGATAAAAGGCATTTACCAATAATTGCCTCAGCGGATTTGGGATTTTCTTCCAAAAATGTCACAAAGGCTTCATTCATCACTGATTCAACTGCAGTTTTGGCTTCAGTATTACCGAGTTTGCCTTTGGTCTGACCTTCAAATTGTGGTTCGCGAATTTTTATGGAAAGGACTACATTTAAACCTTCACGCACATCTTCACCGGTGAGATTTTGATCTTTTTCTTTTAAAATATTTTTACTTCTCGCATAGCTGTTCAAACTGCGGGTCAAGGCCGTACGAAAACCGGCGACATGGGTACCGCCATCAGGATTGTGAATATTGTTGGTAAAAGCAATCAAGGTCTCAGTATATTCATCGGAATATTGAATGGCGATTTCCACATTGACATTATTCGCTTCTTTTTCCACATAAAAAATGTTTTCATGTTTTGGTTCTTTGTTTTGATTCAAATGGCGGATATAGGAACTGATTCCGCCTTCAAAGTAAAATTGATAAGTCGGGTTGGGAAATTTAAGTGAAGTTTTATCTTTTTCTTTTTCCTCATCAGTTCTTTTGTCACTGATAATTAAACGAACACCCTTGGATAAATAGGCATATTGGCGTAAGTGATCAATAATAATTTTCCATTCAAAATCCAAAGTTTCAAATATTTCCGGATCCGGATGAAAAGTAATCGTAGTGCCGGAATCTTTACATTTACCGACAGCACGAGTTTTTTGTTTAGGTTTGCCACGTAGATATTCTTGTACCCAAACTTGTCCGTCGCGGTGTACCTCAGCCTTGACCTCAGTGGAAAGAGCATTGACCACACTCACACCCACCCCGTGCAATCCGCCGGAAATTTTATAACCGTCAGAACCAAATTTACCACCGGCGTGCAGTTTAGTCATGACTAATTCTAAAGCACTGATCTTTTTTTGCGGATGAATATCCACCGGAATTCCGCGACCATTATCAATAACTTCAATTGTACTGTCTGGAAGTAAGCTGACATAAACAGTATCACAATATCCAGCCATAGCTTCATCAATAGCATTGTCTACAACTTCCCAAATAAGGTGATGTAATCCGATCGGACCGGTAGATCCGATGTACATGCCTGGACGGCGTCTGACCGCTTCCAAACCTTCAAGTACGGTAATGTCTTTGGCACTATAACCACTGGAACCTTTTGATTTTTTATCAATATCTTTTTCTTTATTGGTTGGCATAGATGTTTTGAATTAGGTTGATTTTTATAAAGTTATGTATACATTTTACCATTTTGTTTGGTTTTTGGCAAGGGGAGGTCGGAGTACGGCAGACTACAGACAAAAATAATCTCTTTTTTTTATTTCACTATATCGGTTTTTTATGCTATAATAAATACAACAATAATTTAATTTAAAAATATGTTAAATTTTTATAATCGGCAGTATAAAGATGAAGCTAATTTACAAAGTGAAGAAGATCGAGGTAAAGTAAATTCTTTGGAAAATGATACTCAATTGGTGAATAAAAAAAAGATCAAAGCCGATACCGGTTTGGTGGCGGGAATTTGGTTCACGAAAAATAAGATTTTGTTTTATCGTGTTGCTTTAGGTTTGTTTATTGTTTTTGATGTAGCGGTGGTAGGGTTTAGTCTTTGGAAAATTGGCGGGTTTTTGTATTTTGATATGACGAAAAAAGCGGCGATGGAAAAAGAATTGGCATATTTTGCTGATAATACTATTATTCATGAAAATTTTACTCCACAACCTCTACAAATTATAGAGGTGAATGTATATAATGGCGGAACGGATAAGGTGGATGCGGTCGCCACTATCAATAATCCTAATTTACAAACCGTGGCCTATTTTGATTATTATTTTGATTTTGGTGTGGGACAGACGGAAACAAAAAAAGGAATGATTTTACCCGGTAAAACCGGTTTGGTGGTGAATTTGGGATTGGATAGTATTAAGTTTGTTGGCACCCCGCAAGTGAATATTGGTAATTTTTCTTGGCATAGAGTTTCGGCACATGCTGTGGGCGATGCACAACAATGGCAACAGGAACGGCTTGATTTTACTGTGGATGAATTGGAATTTATTTATGCTGGACAAGAGGGTGGAGCTGATGCTAATATTATTAAATTTAATCTGACTAATAATACCGCTTTTAGTTATAAAAAACCGCAATTTTTATTGAAACTTGGTTATAGCGGGGTTTCGACTGGTGTGATGCTTCTAACTGAGGAAAATTTTATGTCTTTGGAAAAGCGTCCCATTGATCTTAGAAATTTTGTTGACAACTTACAGGTAAATACCATAGAATTATATCCAGTGATAGATGTCTATGAATCGGAAGCCTATATCTCTTCCAGAAAGTAAAAATTTATGTCTGTTTTGGCTAAATTCAAACCCGGGAATTTTGACTGGGTATTATTTGTATCAGTCTTTCTTTTGACCGCCATTGGGATGGCGGCTATTTATAGTGTGGATTTGTCACAAGGTTCGGAACTGGTTTTTTTCAAAAAACAATCAGTGGCTTTTATTATTGGTATTGTTTTGTTATTTTTTTCCGGTTTCTTTCATTATACTTTTTTTAAAAATTACGCCAAGCCGATTTATTTTTTTTCAGTCATTTTGTTGGTGGCAGTCTTATTTTTTGGCAAAAGCGTTCGCGGGACAACAGGTTGGTTTGATTTGGGCGGATTTTCTTTTCAGCCAGTGGAATTGGCTAAAGTTGGAATTATTTTAATGCTCTCATATATCACAGTGAATTTTGGACGAAGATTTGAGAAGCCGACTTTTTTCTTTGGCACCATGGCGGTTGTGGCTTTGATGATATTTTTAATTTTATTGCAACCAGATTTGGGTTCGGCTTTTTTGTTGGGTGCGATCTGGTTTATTTTTATGTGGCTCATCGGTGCCAGAAAATTATATTTATCGCTTTTGGTTTTGATAATGATTTTGGCCGGGGTATTCAGCTGGTTTTTTCTGTTTGCTGATTATCAAAAAGATAGAGTTTTGACTTTTGTAGATTCCAGTCGGGATGCACTTGATTCTGGTTATAATGTAATTCAATCCACGATTGCCATTGGTTCAGGAAAATTATTTGGTCGCGGTTTGGGTTTTGGTTCGCAGAGTCAACTGCGTTTTTTACCAGAAGCTCAGACTGACTTTATTTTCTCCGTGATTGGCGAGGAATTGGGTTTTGCCGGTGTGGCGTTGCTTTTGGGATTATTTATAATTATTTTATGGCGATTGTTGGTAATTGTGAAAAATTCAGATGATGATTTTACTTCTTCGGTGACTAGCTGTATTATTATTTTATTTTTTGTGCAATTTTTTGTTAATATCGGGGCGAGTATCGGCCTTTTACCAGTGACCGGTGTACCGCTACCTTTTTTAAGTTATGGTGGCTCGTCGCTTATCATCAATCTGTGGCTTGTGGGAATTGCCGAGAGTATGGGGCGAAAGAAATATTAAATTATGAAATTCAAACTACAATCCACTTATCAACCGGCCGGAAGTCAACCGGAAGCGATAAAAAATTTAGTAAAAGGTATTAAAAAAGACTTTAAAAAACAAGTCTTGCTTGGGGTTACCGGTTCGGGTAAAACTTTTACCATTGCCAATGTGATTGAGAAAATACAAAAACCGACATTGGTTATCGCACATAATAAAACCTTGGCCGCCCAATTGTGTAATGAATTCAGGGAATTTTTTCCGGATAATGCTGTTCATTATTTCGTGAGTTATTATGATTATTATCAACCCGAGGCATATATGCCAGCTTCAGATACCTATATTGAAAAAGAGGCGATGATCAACAGTGAAATTGATCGGTTGCGTCATGCCTGTACTCAATCATTACTCACTCGGAAGGATGTGATTATTGTGGCATCAGTGTCCGCAATTTACGGTTTGGGTTCACCTAAAGAATATGAAAGAATTATTTTACATTTACAAGTTGGAAAAAAGTTGAATCGTCGAGAAATGCTTGGACAACTAGTGGAAATGCAATTTCAAAGAAATGATTTGGAATTAAAAAGAGGTAGTTTCCGTTTGCGTGGGCAGATTTTTGATATTATGCCCATCAATGAAGAAATGATTTATCGTTTTGAAATTACAGATAAAATTGAATCTATTTCCGTCATTCATCCATTGACCAAAAAAGTCATTCGGATGCAAGAAGATGTGTGGTTTTTTCCGGCCAAGCATTATGTGATTGGAGAAAGTGAACGTGCTCAAGCTTTTGTATCTATTCGCGAAGAATTACAAAGTCAATTGAAAAAATTTATTGCTGAGGGAAAATTATTGGAAGTGGAAAGATTGGAAAGAAAAGTAAAATATGATTTGGAAATGATTGAAAATGTTGGTTATTGTAATGGAATTGAAAATTATTCGCGTCATTTTGACGGGCGAAAACCAGGTGAGCCACCGTTCACTCTACTGGATTATTTTTTATACAACAACGATGATTTTTTGACCGTGATTGATGAATCGCATGTGACCGTGTCGCAAATCGGTGGAATGTATTTTGGTGATAAATCTCGTAAAGATACCCTGGTGAATTTTGGTTTTCGTTTGCCGAGTGCTCGTGACAATCGTCCACTCAAATTTGAAGAATTTGACGCAAGAATAAAAAAGGTAATTTATGTTTCAGCGACTCCGGCTGATTATGAAATCAAGCAAGCGGATCAAGTAGTGGAACAGCTTGTCCGTCCGACTGGACTCGTGGATCCGGGAGTGGAGATTAGGCCGATTGTCGCTGATCAGAAGAAAAAGATTTTATCACAAGTGGAAGATGTAATGTTGGAAATTGATAAAGTTATAAAAAATAATGAACGAATTTTGATTACCACTTTGACTAAACGCATGGCAGAAGACTTGACGGATTATTTGCGAGAGAAAAATATCAAGGTGAGATATCTACATAGTGATATTGAAACTATTGAACGAATCGAGGTAATTACTGAATTACGTCAAGGTAAGATTGATGTGATTGTCGGGGTGAATTTGTTGCGTGAAGGTTTGGATATTCCGGAAGTTTCTTTGGTTGCAATCTTGGATGCGGATAAAGAAGGATTTTTACGCAATGAAACGAGCTTGGTACAAACGATCGGTCGGGCGGCGAGAAATGTTAACGGAAGAGTGATTCTTTATGCTGATACTATTACTAAATCTATCAAAAATGCTATCAGAGAAACTGATCGTCGTCGGGTGATTCAATTGGCGTATAATAAAGAGCATAATATTACGCCGAAAACTATTGAAAAAGCTATTAAAAATATTTTAGAGGATTTTGGTTTGCATAAAAAAGAAAATAAAAAAGGTAAAAACAAAAATAAAGCTCGAGAAATTATGGAATTGGATTTGCTTGGCGATGGTCGCAGTATTCCGGAAATTATCAAAGACAAAGAAGAACGGATGCGTTTGGCAGTGGATAAATTGGAATTTGAATTAGCTGCACTTTTACGGGATGAGATTAGGGAGTTGAGGAAGAGGAAAAAATAATGGTAAATTTGGTTGTCAAAGAAATGTGTATGTGGTAAAATACCGTCATAATAATTTCTTATGACGGAAAGAGAAGGAACCATGCAACTTCAGCAATTTTTCGGCATAAACCCTATTTATTCCAGGGTGATTTTTAGTATGGTAAGAAAGGATAATTTAATAGAAGACGCTACAAAAATTATCAGTGAAAAACCAAAACCATTTATCAAGTGGGTTGGTGGTAAACGTCAATTATTAAAACAATTTAGAGAAATGGGATTATATCCACCAGATGGTTTTGATCCAATAAAATCAACCTACCATGAACCGTTTGTGGGTGGTGGAGCTGTATTTCTTGACCTACTTCCCAAAAAAGCGGTTCTGTCGGATTTGAATTTTGAAATGATTACCACTTATAAAGTTATCAAGAGTGATGTTGAAAAATTGATTAAAACATTAAAAACTTATGAGTATAGTAAAGATTTTTTTCTAAAAATCAGAAGTAAAAATTCACAAAGATTATCAGATGTTCAAATCGCGGCGAGATTTATATATTTAAACAGAACTTGTTTTAATGGCCTATATCGAGTTAATAGCAGAGGAGAATTTAATGTGCCATTTGGTAAATATCACAACCCTTTAATTTGCGATGAGGATAATTTGAAAAAAATAGCAAAAACTTTAAAAAATGTAAAAATTTACAACGAGGATTATAAAAAAGTTTTGAAAAGAGCAAAAAAAGGTGACTTTATTTATTTTGATCCACCCTATTATCCAGTAAATAGAACCTCTAATTTTACCGGATATACAGTGCAGGGATTTTTTGAAAAAGAGCAGGAAGAGTTAAGAGATGTTTTTTTCGAATTACACAAGCGAGGTTGTTTTGTGATGCTTTCTAATTCTGACACTCCGCTGATCAACAAACTTTATTCAAATTTGGATGAAAAGATAAAAGTGAATAAAGTGCTTGCTGGTCGTAATGTTAATTCAAATGCGAAAAAAAGAGGGAAGATTAAAGAAATTTTGGTAGTTAATTATTAAATTATGATTTTATGATAAAAAAATTAAATTTACTAAATAACCCAGAAGTTATCCGTTGGTGCTATGAGGGTATAACGAAAAAAACCCTAGCTAATACGAGCAGACAAGATGATTTAAAGAATTCTAAAATACAAGAAGATAAATGGGGTGATTCAGTCATTGGTGGTAACGGAGGTGGTCAATGGACAACAAAACTTTGTCAGGATTTAGCAAAAGAAGCATTGATAAAATTTGGAAGAAAAAATGTCGCTCATACAAAATCTAAAAAAAGCTCTGTTAGGGAAAAAAGTTATCAACCAGATTTGGAATGCGATGATTATGTATATGAAATAAAAGGCAGGAATTGGAGCACTACAGGCACCGCTGGTGAAAAAATATTGGGAGTTCCGTTAAAATATGGTGAATTACCAAGTTTGTATAAAAAACCACTTCAAATAATTTTAGTTGGATATCAAGAATATGAAGCTAAAGAAGGATTTGCATTCGGTGATTTGCTTGATAAAAATAATCAAACCAAAGAATTGCGTGAAAGTTTGGCTTTTTATAGAGATCATGAAATAGAGTATGTTGCTTTTACAGATATTTTAAAAAAAATAGGATTTCCATATGACTGTTGGAAAAAAAGAAAATAATTTAAAACTTCATCCTGATGCTTTTGATTTGGAATGTACCACGGTGTGGTCGTTTCCAAAGCGCGGTAAATGGGCAACGCACAAACCAGATTGGCGTGGAAATTGGGCACCGGAAGTGGTGCGGAATTTGATTTTAAGATATTCAAAAGAAAAAGATCATTTGTTGGATTGTATGATTGGTGGGGGAACAACTGCTATAGAAGCAAAAATTCTCAATCGTCATATTACTTGTATTGATGTCAACGAAGAAGCTTTAGAAAGAACAAAAAAGGCGTTGGAGTTTGAAGTAGATAATAAAGCAAAACAAAGGATTATAAATTGTGATGCCCGAAAAATTGATTTTATAAAAAATAATGAAATTGATTTTATTCTTACCCATCCACCTTATGCAGATATTATAAAATATAGCAATGGTAAAATAGAGTCTGATCTTTCCAATATTCATGATATTGATAAATTTGTCGAACAGGTTGGTTTGATAGCTAAAGAATTATATCGGGTTTTAAAGCCAGAAAAATATTGCGCAATTTTAATAGGAGATACCAGAAGAAATAAAATGTACCAGCCGATGGCTTTTAAAGTCATGGAAGAATTTTTAAAAGCAGGTTTCAAATTAAAGGAAGACATTATTAAAAAACAACATAATTGTAGTGCGACAGGTTTTTGGGCTAAAAGATCAAAAGAGTTAAATTTTTTGTTGATAATGCATGAACATTTGTTTATATTTCAAAAGTAGAAACCTCTTATCTTGACTTTCTCATCCCTTTTTAGTATCATTTAATCACAATCAATTTTTACTACCCCATAGATAAAAGAAATCTTGGGGATTTCGGTTTTTTAGACGAATTAAAACATATTATGCAAGATAAAATCATTATCAAGGGTGCCAGAGAACACAATTTGAAAAATATCAATTTGGAGTTGCCTCGCAATAAAATGATCGTATTTACGGGTTTATCCGGATCAGGCAAGTCTAGTTTAGCATTTGATACTATTTTTGCCGAAGGACAAAGACGATATGTAGAAAGTTTGTCAGCCTATGCTCGGCAATTTTTAGGTGGAATGCAAAAACCGGATGTGGATGAAATTGAGGGTTTGAGTCCGGCAATTTCCATTGATCAAAAAGCCCATTCCGCGAATCCACGGTCTACAGTGGCCACTATTACCGAGGTTTATGATTATATGCGAGTATTGTTTGCGCGTGCTGGTATTCCTCATTGTCCACTTTGCGGAGAAAAGATTGAACGGATGAGTGTGGATGAAATTAAAGAAAATATTTTAAATGATTTGTTGGAGGGTGTGGGTAAAGTAAAAAAAGGTAAAGATTTTAAAATTAATGAGTTGGTAATTTTGTCACCGGTAGTGCGTGGAAGAAAAGGAGAATATTATCAGATGCTGTATGATCAATATAATTCTGGTTTTGCCGAAGCACGAATTGACCAGAAAATTTATCAGTTGAAAGATCGAATTATTTTGGAGAAAAATAAAAAGCATAATATTGAAATTGTAATTGATAAAATTTTATTTTCTGATTCAGAAGAATTTTTTAATAACAAAGAAACTGAACAGCGTTTGACGGAAGCTATTGCCACAGCTGTAGATTTGAGTAATGGGTTGTGTGGAATAATTTTACCTGATAAGCAAGAGAAAATATTTAGCACCGAATATTCTTGTGCCAATGACGGATATAGTTTTCCGGAGATTGAACCGCGACTGTTTAGTTTTAATAGTCCGTACGGGTATTGTGAAAGTTGTACTGGTTTGGGCACGGAAACTTTATTCAGTGAAAAAGTGTGTCCAGTGTGTGAGGGTAAAAGATTAAATAAAAATGCTCTGCATGTGTTTTTGGATGGAAAAAATATTTGGGAGGTGGTGTCCTTGACTATTGAAGAATCAAGAGAGTATTTTGCCAATTTGGAGAAAAATTTGAATGCTAAACAAAAAGAAATCGCCATTTCTCCTTTGCGAGAAATTAAAAACCGTTTGCAGTTTATGTATGATGTGGGGCTACATTATTTGACGCTTGGTCGGCGTGCTGGCACACTGTCTGGTGGGGAAGCCCAGCGAATTCGTTTGGCCTCGCAAGTGGGAACCAGATTAGTAGGGGCATTGTATGTATTGGATGAACCAACGATCGGCTTGCACCAAAAAGACAACGAACAGTTGGTGAGTACTTTGCGCAATCTTTGTGATGTAGGGAATACTATTATTGTCGTGGAGCATGATGAGGATACTATTTTGGCAAGTGATTGGGTGGTGGATATTGGTCCGGGTGCCGGGGTGAATGGAGGAAATATTGTTTTTACCGGTGAGTTGGAAGAATTGTTGGCTGGTAAAACAGGGCAAGCGAAAAAATCTTTGACCGGCAAATATTTGCGCGGTGAGGTAAAAATAGCGTCACCGGAAAATAGAAGAAAAGTTGATAGCTCTACGCCAAAAATAAAATTGAAAGGTGTGACTGAACATAATTTAAAAAATATTGATGTGGAAATTCCGCTTAGAAGATTGGTGTGTTTGACCGGGGTCAGTGGTAGTGGTAAATCCACCCTGATGAATGATGTCTTATATAAGGCTGTGGTTAAAAGATTTTTTCGGACAAATAAAAAAGTTGGAGCACATAAATCTATGACTGGCACAGAGTATCTTGATGATATTGTCCGAATCAATCAAAGTCCGATTGGTCGCTCACCGCGTTCCAATCCGATGACCTATACTCAAGCTTTTGGTCCGATTCGTGATTTATTTGCCAGCACCGTGGAAGCGAAAATGCGTGGATTTAAACCTGGCAGATTTAGTTTTAATCGTCCGGGTGGTCGATGTGAGAATTGCCAAGGTCGAGGAATTTTAGAGATTGAAATGCATTTTTTGCCAAGTGTGGAAATTGTTTGCGATGTATGTAAAGGTAAAAGATTTAATCAAGAAACTTTGCAAATTCATTACAAGGGTAAAAATATTTTTGATGTGTTGGCAATGACTATTGCTGAGGCAAAAATATTTTTTAAAGATATTCCGATGATTGCAGATAAAATAAAAATGCTTGATGAAGTAGGTTTGGATTATTTGACTTTGGGACAGTCTGCCACAACTTTGTCCGGTGGGGAAGCACAAAGAATAAAATTGAGTAAGGAACTGTCTAAGAGGGGTCATGGCCGATCTTTATATTTGCTTGATGAACCGACTACTGGCTTACATTATGAAGATGTAAATAAACTGATTAGGGTTTTACAAAGGTTGGTTTCCAAAGGTCATAGCGTCATGGTGATTGAACATAATTTGGATGTTATAAAAAATGCAGATTGGATTATTGATTTGGGTCCAGGCGGAGGAGATAAAGGCGGAATGGTGATGGCAGCCGGTACTCCGGATTATGTGGCACGTATTAGTGGTTCGGCTACTGGTGATTATTTAAAAAGATTATTATGATTTCCGAAGCCATCAAGAAACAGTTAATTTTGTTTCCAAATAAACCCGGTATTTATTTATTTTATGACAAAGATGATGAGATGGTCTATGTCGGTAAAGCGACTAATTTGAAAAATCGGGTCAAAAGCTATTTTGTTGGACAAAAGTCTCCACGGCCAATCGAAGAAATGATTGATGTGGTGATCAAAATAAAATTTAAAGAAACCGAGTCAGTGCTGGAAGCAATAATTTTAGAAGCTGATTATATTAAAAAATATCAGCCCAAATACAATGTACTCGGCAAAGACGATAAGAGCTGGAATTATTTACTCATCACCAAGGATAAATATCCGTGCGTGAAAATCGTTCGGCAACATGAATGGGAGGGAATGAGAAATGATGTGTCTGCGGAAAGCAAAAATACTGGAGAAGTTTTTGGTCCTTATCCCAATCTCAACGGTCAAGCAATGCTCAAAATTTTACGACGAATATTTTTTATTTCCGAATGTCATCCGGAGCAAAAGAAACCCTGTTTATATTATCAAATGGATCAATGCTTAGGGGTGTGCACCGGAGAAATCAACGCAGATGATTATCGGAAAAAAGTGATTCAGCCACTAAAAAGTTTTCTTCGCGGACATAAAAAACAGGTGATAAAAAATTTAGAAAAGGAAATGAAGTTGATCGCAAAAAAAGAAAACTTTGAAGAAGCATCGCGGTTGCGTAATCAAATTTTTGCGTTGAGAAAGATACAGGATATAACGCTTTTGCGTAAGGATTTTTTATTGCACGATTCACCAATGGTAAATTTTTCTGTGAAAAGAATTGAAGGTTATGATATTTCTAATATTGGAGATAGTGACAAAGTTGGAAGTATGGTAGTGTTCGACGCGTTTGGTCCGATCAAGAAAGAGTATAGAAAATTTAAAATAAAAACTGTCATCGGACAGAGTGATGTGGCGTGTTTGCAAGAAGTTTTGGAGAGAAGATTTGCACATATTGATTGGCCAATGCCTGAGGTAGTGTTAATTGATGGTGGATTGCCACAAATTAATTTAGCAAAGAAAATTTTGTTAAAGATGAAAAATGATGCTTTTCTTTTAGGGATTGCCAAAGGGGCGAAGAGAAATAAAAATGAATTTATTTTGGTAAGCAAAAACCCAATCTTTTTAGATTGGGTCCGAGCTAACAAAAATCTTTTAATTCAAGTGCGTGACGAAGCTCATCGTTTTGCCATAACATTTCATCGACAAAGACGGGAGAGGATTATTTCTTGATCAATTTTTTAATGTTTTGATAACAGCCGTCGTTCTCTATTTCAGTAATATCAATTTTTTTCTTTTCTGATAAAATGGTATAAATAATTTCCACAGTTTCTTCAATTTTATTCTTCATTTCTTTTTTAATATTTATATTAAGATAAGTTTCCAGTTGCATGGCGATCTCATTTAAAAATATTTTTTGCGCCGGGTGTAATTCCGCGTTTTTTAAATTTTCTTTTAGTTTTTTTCTATCGTTCTCGGATTTACCAGATACATTTTTTAGTCTTTGTATGTTGGCAAAAAGAGTTAATAACTCACTACTATTTTCTTTATCTAAACCAACGACTACGGGAATAATATCCTGAATTTTTTCCGCTTCATCGGTAATTTCCGAACGAAAATATTTTACTTCTTTTGGTTTTTTTCCTGTAATAGACGAGAGATTGTTGGCAATTTTCTTTTGTAAAATTGAGGTGTCTGAGGACATAGTGACATCTACCACTAAAGCAATTCTTTTATTTTCTTCGCCTTCAATTTCAATTTCCAACACTACATCTATTCCATTAAAAATATCATCATATTCCGTTGTTTGAATTAAAGAAGAATCACCACCAAACCAATTGTGTATTTCCCCTCCCTCCACAATTATTTTTTCCATTGCCTCGCTCACGGTTTTTCTTTCTCTAATTACCAATATTTCATCCTTAGTTAAACTTTCCTGATCCTCGGAAAATTTTTCTTTCATTCTCTCTACCATTTTTTTATCTTTGAGTATCTCGTCTTTTTGATAGAGTTCTTCAAAGTCAGCCTCTTTTAAACGATCACTATGTTCTGAATTTTGGTTGGTCAAAATATATTCAGCTGATCTGAGGGTCTTTTGTTCCTCTGCTCTTTGTTCAGCATAACCACCACGCCCAGTTTCAAAGTTCATAATTTTTTTAAATCTTTATCTTTTCACTATATTGTCCGATACAGGGCAATTCTTTTTTCTTGTCTGTGGCGGCGTTGATAATACCAAGGATGCATAAAATCAAAATCAATAAATTACCTAAGGGTAAGACAACAAACCATCCAATAAACGGTACAGCCGAACCGACAATCTGAATGGCAATGGAAGCAATCAATAAAAGAATGCCTTGCTTGACATGAAATTTGGCGAATTCATCTTTTTTCATTTTTTCATCTACAAAATACCAAACAATACCAACAAGCAGGTAGGCTAAAATTGCGACTAATTTACTGTTGTCACAGCATCCTTTTTTGGTCGCGGTTTCGGTTGGGGTAGTTGGAATATTTTGTGGAGCTTCCGAAGTGGAATTTTGTTGTTCTTCCATATTATTATAAGTTAATTAAGTTATGTACTTATTATACTTTTTTCATAAAAATAAGTCAACTAAATCGGATGATTGTCGCTCCAAAGTGATAATGTCACCCCATACCAAAGTAGAAATGTCACCCCTGTGGTATACTGTAAGGTTATTCACTAACCATACAGTCTATGACATTTATCACTATGTCTACAAAAGAATC
>Ga0172381_10001442_pt1 | contig 27992 bp, 28 predicted proteins | sample Leawel6488metaG_FD_119754 | JGI IMG/M metagenome (GOLD analysis project Ga0172381, IMG submission 119754) | Leachate microbial communities from a municipal landfill in Southern Ontario, Canada - Leachate well 64-88 metaG | ecosystem: Engineered > Solid waste > Landfill > Unclassified | place... | reverse complement strand
CAAGTCGACCGTCAACGAGCGGTTGGCGGGCACGCGGAAGACCGCGTGCCTGTTGTGGGCGGTGGCTCACAACGTCAGGACTTTGGCTAAGAGCCTAAGACGTCTGATTTATTGGACAGTCTCGCTTTTACCGCATGATTATATTCTGCCGCTCCTTTGATTTTTCTGCAACATTAACCGGGTTTTTCCAATGGATTCAGTCAAGATTCGCAACGCACTCATAAGCGTGTCGGACAAGTCCGGCCTCGACACCCTAGCCTCCAGCCTGAAGAAGTTCGGGGTCGAGATGATATCAAGCTCCGGCACTGCCGCGTTCCTCAAGTCAAAGGGAATAGAGACCATCGACGCCTCCAAAGTCACCGGCTTCCCCGAAATCCTCGGCGGCCGCGTGAAGACACTGCACCCCAAGCTGTTCGGCGCAATACTTTCCAAGGAAGGCAGCGACTCCGACGACCGCGACCTTCTGGAGAACAGCATCGGCCGCATCGACCTTGTTGTGGTGAACCTCTACCCGTTCGAGCAGACCATCGCCAAGAAGGGCGCCACGCTCGACGAGGCGGTTGAGAACATCGACGTCGGCGGGCCGTCGCTGCTCCGCGCAGCTGCAAAGAACCACTCGCGGGTTGCGGTTGTCTGCGACCCTTCCGATTACCCCGAAATCATTGCGGAGCTTGAGAAGAGCAATGGCAGCCTCTCGCTTTTGACGCGCCAAAAGCTCGCCGCAAAGGCATTCTCCCACACGTTCGGCTACGACGCCGCAATAGCAAACTACCTCTATTCGGCTTTCAACCCCGACGTGCGCTTCCCTCAGTCATTGGGCGTTTCGCTTTCAAAGGTGCAGGACCTGCGCTACGGCGAGAACCCCCACCAGAAGGCGGCGCTATACGCGACGCGCTCTGCGGAAGGCGAACAGCTTTCGGCACGCAGGCAGCTCTGGGGCAAGGAACTCTCCTACAACAACATAGCGGACATCGACGCCGCAGTCTCGCTTGCGATGGAGTTTTCCGGCCAGCACGCGGCAGTAATCATCAAGCACAGCAACCCCTGCGGGGTGGCTGTTGGCGAAAGCAACGCAGCTGCATTCGAGACCGCGCTCTCAACAGACCCCGTCTCCGCATTCGGCGGGGTGATATGCTTCAACAATCCAGTAACCGAGCCTGAGGCCAAGAAGATTGCGCAGATGTTCTGCGAAATCGTCATCGGGCCGTCATTCGACGAGGCCGCGCTTGTTGCGCTCAAGGCAAAGAAGAACGTGCGCCTGATGGAAGAGCCGCTTCTTGCTCAGGCCGCAGCCAACTCCAAGGCCATTGACTACAAGTCCGTCCGCGGCGGGATGCTGGTGCAGGAGGCCGACGAGGAGCTTTACAATTCCGAAAAGAAGGTGGCCACCAAGCGCAAGCCGACAGAGCAGGAGATGGCCGACCTAGACTTCGCCTGGAAGGTCTGCAAGCACGTCAAGTCCAACGCGGTAATCTACGTCAAGGACAGCCGCACAATCGGAGTTGGCGCGGGCCAGATGAGCCGCGTTGACTCGGCAAAGATTGCGGCGCTCAAGGCATCGGCCTCCAAGCTTTCCACGAAGGGGTGCGTGATGGCATCAGACGCGTTCTTCCCGTTCCGCGACGGGGTTGACGAGGCCGCAAGCGCGGGAATCACCGCAATCATCCAGCCCGGCGGCTCGATTCGCGACGACGAGGTCATACGCGCGGCTGACGAGAAGAACATCGCCATGGTGTTCACCGGAATAAGGCACACGTGGCATTAAAGCATAATCCAGCCTTTCTTTTTTAGTTGTGCAATTTTCAGAAGAATATTTTTAGTTTTCTGATTTATTTCGTTTTTAGCGGTGTCTATTGGTAAATATCCTTTTTTGTGAATTACTATCGCTTGATTTATTTTCGCAATATCTTCAGTTATTTCATAAATATTTTCAAAGGATTCTGCGTCAATAACTGGTTCGAATAATAATGATAATTCAAAAAGTGTTCTTGCTCTCTTTTTCAAATAATTTCCTGCCATACCGCTTAGTATTGCATCTGCATATTCTTCTGAAATAGTTATCTCTTCTCCATTCCCTATTCTATTTAAAAATTCACGTCTGTCTTTTTCATCTTGTTTTTCAATTGCATCTTCTGGCTCTTCTTCTGCAAACATATGCACTTGTGTCTGATTTGTCAATGAATATAGGTCGGTATAAACAATTTTCAGCGTTTTTGAAATTGATTCTTTTGCTAAATGGCTTTTCTTTTCCTCATTTTCCCAGTTTGAATATTCTAATACTATTGCAGTAACTAATGCGATTATTGCACCTGCTAAAACATTTATTCCGAGGTCTCCAAAGAAATTTTTTAGAAATTGTGATTGTGATGTCATTCCTTCAACTAAATAGAAAAATGCTAAGCAAAAAAGTGCAAACGTTAGAAGAACAACTGCAACTATCTTTTTTGGAATCGTTTTAGCCACCCCTGACCTTTCTCATGTGCTCCACCCTCGCGCCAACAAGGGCCTTCGTGCCTATGTCCCGGCGGTGGTAGAGCTTTCCCTTCACGAACGAGCACGCGTGCTCGCAGGTGCGCTCGGCTGCCTCAAGAGAGTCGCCCATGCCGAGGATTCCGATTGAGCGCGAGGAGCCGGAGTAAAGAACGCCTTCCTTCTCGTCAACTGAAGCGTAGTAGATTTCTGCGCCGAGGCGCGCAATCGACTTTTCGTTGATTTCAATCTTCTCGCCCTTCGCGGGCTTTTCAGGATAGCCTTCGGGAACCAAGTATTTCACAACCGTGGCCGCTTCCGAGAACACGACCTTCTTTTCCGAAAGGGTGCCGGAAACGATGTGCCTGCACACTTCCGCAAAGTCGGTCTCCAGGAGTGCGAGCACGTTCATCGCCTCGGGGTCGCCGAAGCGCGCGTTGAACTCTACTACCTTCGGGCCCTGTTTGGTGAGCATGAACTGGCCGTAGATTATCCCCTTGTAGTCGATGCCCTCGGCTGCAAGCGCGGCAACTACCTGCTCGACAATGGCAATTCCCTTGTCGTATTCGTCGCGCTTCATGAAAGGCAACAGCTCGCCTGTTGAGTACGAGCCCATCCCCCCGGTGTTGGGGCCGGTGTCGCCTTCGTAAGCGAGCTTGTGGTCCTGCACCGGCGGCATCCCCCGGACGGTCTTTCCGTCAACAAAAGTCTGAAGAGTGAGTTCCTGGCCAACCAGCTTCTCCTCGATGACGACTTCGCCCAGGCCGCCCATGTTGGTTGAGAGAATTTCCTTGCAATATGCCTTGGCCTCTGCAGCGTCCTTGAGCTGGAAGCCAACGACTTTCACGCCCTTTCCCGCAGTGAGTCCTGATGGCTTGACCGCGACTTGGCCGCCCAGCTCGTCAATCAGTTTTCCGGCTGCCTCGGCGTCCTTGAAGGCTCCGAACTTGGGGCAGCCTTCGATTCCGTGCTTCTTCATCAGGTTGCGCGCAAAGGTCTTGTCCCATTCCAGGCGGGCGGCGGCCTTCTTGGGCCCCACAGTGGGCACGCCCGCATCCCAGAGCGCATCGGCAATCCCCGCCTCAAGAACTGCATCCGGGCCGATGACTGCGATTTCAACGCCGCATTTCCTTGCAAACTCGACAACCGCCTTCGCATCGCGGGTGTTGCCAACTGTTGCCTCAACCGAAATCTTCCTTATCCCGGGGTTGTTGTTCGACATGAACGCGTAAACGTCGGGCCGGCTTGTGCTCTCGTGAAGCGCCTTCGCTATTGCGTGCTCGCGCGCTCCGGAACCCACGACTAGGAATTTCATCAGAATGACCCCCTTGGAAAATGATAATGAGAATTTGGCAGGAAAGGCCTTATTTAGTTGTGGTGCAACTTGCCAAGGTGCTTGCGCGTCGGGTAGTCCTCGTCAAGGCAGGCCATGCAAAGGTCGCTCTTGGGAAGGCCGATTGACTCCATCAGGCCCTCGATGGTCACGTAGTTCACGGAATCGGCCCCGAGGAACTCGGCGATTTCCTTGATGGTCTTGTCGCTTGCGATGAGCTCCTTGTAGGTGGAGAAGTCGACTCCCATGTAGCACGGCGCCTTTATCGGCGGGCAGGATATCACTAGGTGGACTTCCTTCGCCCCTGCCTCGCGCACCATCTTCACTATCTTTGCCATCGTGGTCCCGCGCACTATGCTGTCGTCAACCAGCACCACGCGCTTTCCCTTGACTATGTCGCGAACTGCATTGAGTTTGAGCTTCACGCCCGACCTGCGGGCCTTGTCCGAAGGCATGATGAAAGTCCGCCAGACGTAACGGTTCTTGATGAGTCCCTCCTCGAAGGGGATGCCGCTTTCCTTGGAAAAGCCAAGAGCTGCGCTGCGGCCGGAGTCGGGAATCGGGATGACCACATCCGCCTTGATTTTGCAGGTGCGCGCAAGCGACCTTCCCAGGTTCTCGCGGACCTTGTACACGTGCTTTCCCTCGAAAACCGCGTCGGGCCTCATGAAATAGACGTATTCGAACATGCAGTGGCCGTGCCGCTCATCCACAAGCACGCGCTTGGACTTGACTTCGCCCTTGTGGACGATGACCACTTCGCCCGGAAGTATTTCCCGGTCGAACGCCGCCTCGACGGTGTCAAGCGCGCACGACTCTGACGCGAGGAACACCGCGCCGTCGCGCCTTCCCATGCACAAAGGCTTGAACCCCTTCGGGTCGCGGCAGGCGATGATTTCGCCGTGGCCGGTGAGGAGGACGATGGAGTACGCGCCGTCAAGCTTCTGCATCACGGTCTTCATCGCCGCAAAGTAGTCCGTCTGGCCGTTCTCGATTTCGTGTATGAAAAGCTGGCCGATGACTTCGGTGTCGGTAGTAGATATGAAAACGGTGCCGGAGTTCTCAAGCTCGGCCTTGAGCTCGTCGTAGTTCACGATGTTGCCGTTGAATCCGATTGCGACCTGCATCTCGGGCATCTTGAACACGAAGGGCTGCGCGTTGGTGAGGTCGGAAGCGCCGGTCGTGGCATAACGTATGTGTCCGATGGCGCTGTCGCCGTGCAAATATTGGAGTTCCTTGTTCGAGAAGACGATTGAGGCCAGGCCCATGCCGACGTGCACGCGGATGTCGCCGGAGCCGTTCACAGCCGCGATTCCCGCGCTTTCCTGGCCACGATGCTGTATTGCCATCATGCCGTTGAACATGTCGACTGCGACCAGGCGACCGGGAGCCTGACAGGCAAAAACGCCGCACTTGTCGCGGGGTTTATGGTCTTGCTCGTTTTCCAGCTCAATCATGGCAACCGACTACCTGTTTGCCGCCTTCTTAAAATTCGCCTTGTAACTACCATCCAATTTGCTGAAAGAATGCGGTAAGACTACTTTGGCTTGAACGGATTAAAAAGCCTGACGGGAAACCAAAAGTCGCCTTTGCCGTCAGCCGAGGCTTCTCCTGATTTCGCCCGCCCGCACAACGTCCTCGGAGACGTCCTTGTTGTCAAGGTAAAGCAGCAGGATGTTGGAGGTTATGTTGCGGTGCATGAAGTCCTCGGGAGTGCGCGGCCCAAGCTCGACCCCGAGGTAGTCCTCGGCAAGCTCGACGTCAAGAGCGATTTTTGCGTAAGCCGGGTCGCGTTCTGAAAGCGCCTTGAGGTTTTCCTTGTTCAGGTACCTGCCCGCAGTCTCCAAGTCGAGCCTCAGGTTGGCGTAGTTGCGCTCAAGCGCCTCCAGAAGCCCGGCTTTTCGCGCTTCCAGGATGCCCCGGCCCGTACCGATGAACTCGGGCGGCACCCCAAGCGAGTAGAACGCTGCTGTGAACTTGATTGCGCGCGGAAGCTTCTTCTTGCCGATGCTGCGGGCGTAGCCGAACACGCCGGTGTGCAGCTTGCGTTCGCGCCTCTCGGGCACGAAGGCGGCGATTGCGTTGACGTCGTCGGTGAGCGCCTCAACGGTCTTGCGGTACTCTTCGGTGAAAATCACAATCAGCTTCCTGATTTTCTCAACTTCCGCATCCTCAATCTCAACGGCCTGCGAGGAGCCAAGCGAGGAATTGAGCTTCGCAACTGCCTTTGTGACTTTAGCCTGCGGGTAGTCATAGCGGAACGCGGACTGGAGCGTGACCGTGCGCATCCCGGGATACTCGCGGATGAAATACTGCACGCTGTCAGGCGAGAGCCCGCCCCGGAAGCACAGGCATCCCACCCCAATCATCGGGTGGAACGTGATGCCCGTCTTCTTGGCAAGCTTGGACAGGTTGGAAAGCCCCACCTTTATTGAGAGTATCGCAGGGACCATTCCCGCGTTCATCGCAGGGTCCGAGCGGGCAAACCACACGCGCATGTCCTCCGTTGAAAGCGAGCTTATCGGCATCGACTTTTCCTTGCACATGCGGATGTAGTCTGCGACTATCTTGTCAGCGTCCATCATTACGTCCACTTCCTCGACAAGGGGGATGACGTCGATGTTTGCAGGCCCCGAAGGCTTGAGCTCCTGGAACGCGCGCGCTATGTGGGCGTATTTTTCCTTGACGTAAATCAGCTGGTCAGCAGAGGTCGTCATGGGCAGGTACGTCTCCACTATGGGTGCGTCCGGCATCCCGTTGTCGTGGGCGAAGTCGTTTGCCGAAAGGATGCTTACGAATGCGTGCGCGAGCCTGTAGTTGGTCTCCTTCCACACGTTGGGGATGCGGAACGAGAGCGTGAGCTCCTTGCCGAGCGGCTTCTTGCGGAAGTAGTCCATGTAGCGCTCGTAAAGCTTCTCAACCACCGACTCGTCGGCGTGCTTTCCCTCCCAGTCCCACATGTACTCCTCGCACCCAAGGTCGGAATAGCACCGGAACGCCTCCTCCGGCTCCTTGAACGTGGTGACGAAGCGTCCGCCGATGAACTTGAAGGGCACGCGCGTGCCGTGGCTTGAAAGCTTGGCAGAAAAGTCCGAGAACGAGTCCGACGCGTCGGACAGCCAGTAGGGCGAGCACGCGTTGTCGGGGTGCTGGGTGGCCATCGTCGCAGGGACTTTTCGCGCCATAAGAAAACCGAAAGGTATTTTCAACGAGCCGGCTTTTGAACCAATCGCTTACGTGACTTAATCCGCGGCCGGAGCTCAGGTTTGCACCGGCAGGCCGCAACCTTAGGCCAATAAAACTCTTGTTTGCCCAAAAATATCAGGATGGACCTTCAGCAAAAGATTGCATTCAACTATTTCTTCTCCCGCCAGGCGCGCCAGTACCTGTCAGAGCAAGGCCTCGGCACCATTGCAAACTCGGACTTGGAGGCGGCACAGGACTTCTGCCTCCGGCTGATACGCAACGCGCAGGCGAAGGTCCCGTTCCAGCCGTGGGTGGCGCAGGACGGCGACGAGCTGAAATGGATTGCGCTTTCAAGGATGCTACTTTCGCAAAGCGGAAACCCCTTCGCGGCAAGGCTGTTCGGCGAGGGCCTGGCGAAACTATGCGCCTACCGCCTGGGTTTGGAAGACACGCAAGTGTTTGCGGCGGTGCTTACGCAGCTTTACCCGACGCTGAAGGCGGATGGGGACAAGTACGCCTTGGGGATTGCGGATTACACGAGCGGCCAGAACGAGCTTGTCTACGCGCCCCTTGATGGCGGAAAAATCTTCATCGGCCGCGATTCGCTGATAGAGATGGCGTCCAGGCTCGCGGCGTCAAGGGCATCCGACCTTTCCGGGATTGACAAGGCCGCGCTGCCGCCGCTGATTACCGAATTCGCAGTTGACTTCACTGCAGCGCTTCCCTCATCGCCCGCATTGATGATGCGCCAATTCGAGGGGAAGTTCCTCAACCAAGGCTGCATGAAAAAAATCCTTGCAGGCGTCGGCGAGGGCAAGAGGTTCTACGGGAGCATGGCAATAGCCATAGCCTGCCAGAAGGACGGCCTCTCCAAGGAAGAGGCTTCCGCGCTTATGCGCCAGTACGTCACCAACTGCCAGCGCTCCTCGCACGAGTTCCGCGAAAGCGAGGCCCTCGCATCGCTTGACTGGGTCTACAAGCACCCTGGGATAAACCTCTCGTGCAGGAAGCTTTTGCAGCAGGGCCTGATTGACAGGTATTGCGACGGCTGCCCGCAGACGAAAAGAAAGGCCGAGTGATTTTTTTGGATTCTGCCGCCACCACAAAAGATTCTTCTGCCCCGGAAGCGGCTGCGCCCAAGGAATTCGAGCGCTCCAAGGAGCACGACTTCATCGGCAAGCATTTCCAGCAGTTCTACAAGACGCACCAGGTGAACGTGCCGTCGGTCTCGATGCGCGAGTTCGGCTTCGGATACGAAAAAAAGATTGACCTGCGGCACAAGTCCTTCCAGAGCCAGAAGGAGCTGCAGGAATACTTCGTCTCCAAAGTCCCGCTCTATGCCTCCTACTCCGCGGCATTCTACGAGTACCCCGCAGCACGGCCGATGAGCGCAAAGAACTTCCTCAGGGCGGAATTGATTTTCGACTTGGATGCAAGCCCCGCACACGAAGGCCACAATCCCGTGATGTGCAGCCACTGCCAGGAATCGGTCCGGGCGGACGTAATCCGGCTTCTTGAGGACTTCCTGTTCGCGGACTTCGGTTTTTCAAAAACTGAAACCACGGTAAATTTTTCGGGGAGCAAGGGCTACCACGTGCACGTCGCAACCGAGGCGCTGATGCAGCTCTCCTCGACCCAGCGCGACCAGCTTGTTGAGTATTGCGCAGGGCTCAACGTGGACTTCAACCGCTTCTTCACGGTTCAGCGCCACGTCATCAACCACCGCTCGATAGAGACCATCTCCGGCCCCAGCACCGCGTCTGCGGGTTGGGCAAAAAGAATACTTGACCGCGCGCTTGCAATCCTTGCGCTTCCGGAAGATGAGTTCGTCGCAAAGTTCAAGGCCGCAGGCTACACCAAGAAGCAGGCCGAGACCATCTTTGCAAACAAGGATTACGTGACCGAACAGCTCTCGCAGGGCCGCTGGTCGGCAATAGAGAAGCCCGACCTGCTTGTTGCGGAAATCGCAAAGACTGCGGGAATAGGCAGGAACGTCTCCCTTGACCGCGCGGTGACTACTGACATGAGCAGGCTCATCCGCATTCCCGACACGCTCCACGGCGACACTGGGCTTGTCGCAAAGACCCTTTCTTTGTCCGAGCTTTCTAATTTCGACCCGACGACTTCGGCGCTTGCATTTGACATGAAAAAGACCGAGAAAGTCATCGCCCTTGACCACTACGACTTCTACTTCGGCGGAAGCTCGCACGTGCTGGAAAAGGAAAAGCTTGCGGAAGTGCCGCTTGCTGTTGCGATGCTCCTGCTGTGCAAGAAGAAAGCCCTTCTTCTCTAAGGTAGAAATGCCGCGTCAAAAACTCGCGCACAACCCTATAAAAAACATAAGCCACACGAAACCTACCACTGGGCGGCAGCAGTGGTTTTTTACAGCCTGCTTCCTTAATCATTTTCCAAGGGGGGCATCAAGTTTTCATGGCGGACGACTTCTTCGAAAAGCTTCGCAAAATCCAGCTTTCCGAGCGGCGCCACGCAACGCTGGCCCCGATTGACGACGAGTTCTACGTAGAGCTGAAAAGAAAGCTCACAGACCTGGGCAAGGGCGACTCGGCATTCGGAGACGACCGCGAGTTCAAGAACGTATGCGCAATAGGCCGTGACATAGTCGGCCGCAGGCGCCAGAAGATCGTGGCCAAGGCGCAGCGCGACCTCTCGTCCAACCAGATAAGCAGCGAGGGGCTTGCAAGCGAGGAGCGCGAGTTCTACCTCTCGTTCGTCGGACTTCTCAAGAGGATGGATTCCGTGCTCGACCCGGTCGAGGGAGCGGACGTCAAGCTCCGTTGCGACCCTCACCCGTCACTTGCAAAGGTCGCGCCCGAGATGACCATACTGTCCACCAAGGTGCGCATGCTTGCGGATGTGCCGGAGTTCCTCTCAAGCTCGATGGAAACGCTCGGCCCCTTCTCGCACTCTCAGGTCGTCGACCTGCCCAAGGACGACGCCGACCTGCTTGTCAACCGCAACCTCGCTCTCGCCGTCAAGGATGCACGTTAAATATACTTTCGCGCCATAACCAATACACTGCAAAATTCCTGTTTTTTGCTAAATTTAGGTGAATTTGAATGAAGATAGCTCCGACGGTAAATGCACACTGCAAAAAGTGCAAGACGCACACTCCACACAAGGTCAAGGTCACGACCTCCAAGATAAAGCCCGGCCGCACGCTCGCGTGGGGCTCGCTCAAGCACGAGCGCAAGCTCGCAGGCTACCACGGCAAGGTCAAGGGCAAGGCCAAGGTCAAGAAGCAGGGCATCCGCAACCGCATAATGATGGAATGCACAGTGTGCCACAAGAAGCACGAGCGCGTAATCTCGGGCAGGATGACTAAGAAGGTAGAGCTCAACAAGTGATTTGGTTGGGCCGCGTTCCGCGCCCCCCAGCCTTTGTAAATTTTTATGGTGGTTTTTCATGAGTAAGTTCTTGCTGGTAAGATGCGAGTGCGGAAGCGAAAGCGTGGTCTTTGGCGACTCCAAGACCGACGTGTTCTGCGCGGCGTGCGGAAACGAGATGGTCCGCGCCGCGGGCGGCCGCGCGAAGATAAACTGCAAAGTCGAGAAGGTCCTCGGATAATTTTTGATGTGAATAAAATTTGGTGCCGATACCCGACCTGGACGAGTATGTCATTGCGACCGTACGCAAGATAATGCCCTACGGCGCGTTCTGCTCCCTTGACGAGTACGGCGACATCGAGACCTTCCTCCACGTCTCGGAAGTCTCTTCCGGCTGGATACGCAACATACGCGAGCACATAAAGGAAGGCCAGCGCATAGTCGCAAAGGTCGTGCGCATCGACTCGCAGAAGAACCAGATTGACGTCAGCCTGAAGCGCGTCACCGAGGCCGACCGCAAGCGCAAACTCCTCTCATTCACCAACGAGCAGCGCGCAACCAAGCTCCTCGAGCACTGCGCGAAGAAGATGAAGGTCCCGCCAGCACAGGCAATAGCCGAGGCTGGAAACGCGCTTGTTGCCGAGTTTGGGGATTTGTATTCCGCTTTCGAAGCGATTTCGGACAACCAGCCGGTGAAGTCCAAGATTAAGCCCGAGTGGCTTGCGGTAATCACCGAGGTCGCAAAGCAGGAAATCAAGCCCAAGATTGCAGTGCAACGCTACGCCCTCAAGCTTGAAAGCTACGAGGGACAGGGCGTCTACACCGTGCGCAAGGTCCTCGAGGCAGTTGAGAAGTCCGCGTCCGAGGGGATGCAGGTCTCGGTCCACTACGTTGGCGCGCCGAACTACTACGTCGATGCAACTGCAAAGGACTACAAGACACTTGACAAGTGGCTCACAAAAGTCACTGCACTAGTTACTGGCATGATAAAGCCAGAGCTTACTGAATTCTCGATGGAGAAGGCCGCGAAGGCCTGAAGTTTGCACGGGGTCAACAGGCGATTTCTTTGAAGGCCCTCCTTTTCTGCAGGAAATGCCGCACGTACACTATGAAGCAGCAGTGCCCAAAGTGCAACGCGGCAACCGTGACGCCCCATCCTGCGAAATATTCTCCCCAGGACAAGTACGCAAGGTTCAGGCGCGCGCAGCTTTTGGAAACTATTTAGTTTCACTCACTTTTCCTTGCCGATGAATCTCACGCCCGGAAACGGCTTGAAGTGGGCGTCGCCGGTGACAAGTTCAAACCCCCTGTTTCTTGCCTGCGTGTAGATGATTGCGTCAATCATCCCCATTCCGGGAGCTGCTTTTCGCAAGGTTTTGAAATTCGTGCCAGCGTTTTCGCAGTCGAGTGCAGTCGCATCGATTATTGACGCGGTCTTTTTTATCGCCTGCAGGCATATTTGCGGGTTTTTCCCGCTTCTTCCGCACCACGCGATTATTTCCGCGAGGGTAAGCGCGCTTGCGTATATGCCTGATGTCGGAAGCTCGTTGCGCAGTTGCAGGCCTATCCGTGAGCTTTCAAACATCTCCACCCAAGCCCATGTGTCAAGAAGCATGAAGTCATCGCCTGTGAGGCAGGGGGCGGTCGCGCCTGTCGCGCACGAACGGCTTTGCGCCTCGCATGCTTCCCATCGCCCTGTCAAGCGCACTGAAGTCGGGCTGGAAAATGCTTATGTGCACCTCGCTGCCTGAAGAGAGGTTTGCTTCCTTGATGACTTCGGCCGGGATTATGACTCCCAGCGACGAGCCCAAGGGCCTTACTTTTGAGACGAAAACCTGCATGCAAAATCACATTATAATATGTTATAACAATTGTTTTAATGCTTTGCCGGCCGCGTTTCCGCTGAACCTCCCAAGTCATTTGCCAACCAATAAAACGCCTCGCAACCTAACAACTAACGGCACAACAGGGTGAGTTTTCAATTGGCATCAAGCAAAAGAGTCTTTACCATGCCCTCAGCCGAGGGTTTTTCGCGCTCCCAAGTCTCGGTACAGCGCAACGTCTCCGCAAAGGACCCACTACTTGTGGTCGGGCTTCCGGGAATCGGCTTTGTAAGCAAGCTTGCGGTTGACCACCTGGTCAAGCAGGTCAAGGCAAAGCGCATCGCCACCCTGAACTCCCCGTATTTCCCAAACCAAGTAATAGCGCTCAAGTCCGGCAAGCTCCGGATGTTCTCGATGAGGTTCTACTACAAGAAGCTCAAAAAGCGCGACGTAATCTTCCTCAAGGGCGACATCCAGCCGCTGACTGTCGAAGGCCAGTACGAGGTGTGCTCGCGGGCGCTTGAATATTTCGGCTCAGTGGGCGGCTCGCAGGTAGTCTCCATGGCCGGGTTCGCGGTGGCCCCGAAGCCCGACAAGGCGCCCGTCATCTACTGCACCAGCACAAGCAAGCAGTTCCACGCAAGTTTTGTCAAGCTCGGCGCCAAGAACGTCGACAAGGCCGTTCCTATAGTCGGCATGGCCGGGCTCTTTCCCGGGCTTGCAAAGGCCTACGGGATGCGCGGCGCGTGCCTCCTTGTCGAGACGCCCGGCTCGATAATCGACTCCAAGGGCGCAACCGCCCTTGTCAAGATGCTCGGTTCGGTTGCAGGCGAGAAGTTCGCAACTGCGGACCTTGACGTGCGGGCGAAGAAGGCTGAGGAGATGATACGCAAGCTCAACGAGCATGCCGCGCCGGAGGAGCCCAAGGCAGGCGAGATGCCCGCAGAGGACATAATCAAGCGCAACGAGAGCCTCTCCTACATCCGTTAGGCGGTGCTAAACATGGCTGCGGCAACTGACTCGGACTTTTCCAGGCTGGTCTTTGCCGACCTGCACCTGCACTCGAAATACTCGCGTGCGGTATCCGAAAAAATGGATGCAACTGGCTTATACGCCGGCGCGCTCGAAAAGGGACTTGGCATCGTCGCAACCGGCGACTTCACCCACCCCAAATACTTCTCGGAATTGAAATCCAAGCTCGAGCCTTCCGACTGCGAAGGCCTGTTCAAGCTCAAGGGACGCGACGACTCGGTCAAGTACATGATTTCAACCGAAATCGCCACCATATGCTCGCTTGGTCCGGTCAAGGGAGTAAAGAAAGTCCATCACATAGTCTACGTCCCTGACTTCGAGCAGGCCGCCCAAATCAACGACCGGCTATCCCGGATGGGAAACCTTGCAGCTGACGGCAGGCCGATGTTCGGCGGATGCACCAGCAGCCAGATTGCTGAAATCATCTTCGAAGTTTCCAAGGACGCGGTAATCGTTCCCGCACACGCATGGACGCCCTGGTTTTCCGTGCTAGGTTCGAACTCGGGGTACGACACCGTTGACGAGGCCTACGAGGACCAGGCCAAGAGGATTTTTGCGATAGAGTCGGGGCTTTCAAGCGACCCCGCGATGAACTGGCGGCTCTCAAGCCTCGACCGCTTCGCAATAATGTCCAACTCCGATTCCCACTCTCCGTACTCGTGGCGGCTTGGCCGCGAATGCAACGCGTTCAATTTCAAGGAAGGAAAAATGTCCTACGATGCCCTCTTTACTGCAGTGCGCAAGAAGGACGCGGACACGTTCAAGTTCACGGTTGAAGTCGACCCCAACTACGGCAAGTACCATTACGACGGCCACCGCGCCTGCGGGGTCCGCTTCTCGCCCGAACAGACCCGCAAGCTGAAGGGAATCTGCCCGGTGTGCCACAAGCCCCTTACCATCGGGGTGCTGAACCGCGTCGAGGAGCTTGCGGACCGGCCCGAAGGTTACGTGCTCAAAGGCGCAATCTCCTACAAGACGCTCCTTCCGCTCAACGAGCTCATCTCCGCATCAATCGGTTCGCCCCTTGCGTCAAAGAAAGTGGCAGCGGAATACGGCAAGCTGATTGGCGCGTTCAAAGCCGAGCTTTCAATTCTCATCGATGTGCCCGGCCCGAGCCTCGCCTCGGTTGTCGATGAAAAAATAGTGGCGGCGATAATGGCAAACCGCCAAGCAAGGCTCAAGGTGTCGCCCGGCTACGATGGGGAGTACGGCGTGGTGGAATCCCTGGGGCCGAGGAAGGCGAAAAAGGGTGTAGTGCCTAACTTGAGCCAAGCCGCGCCCCAGAAGTCGCTCTCTGACTATTGCTAAGGCTTGCTGGCTGTGCGCTGGGCCTTCCTAGTGGTTGTACCAGTAGATTAGGAAGACCACGATGCCGCCGATGAACACGTGCTCGAGGGCGATGACTCCCGCAAACATCAGGATTGCAAGGAGCGCAAGGAAGAAGAGGAAGAACGTGAGCGGCTCCATGCCAAGGATCGAGTGCTCCCCCCCGGAATAAGACGGCTGCGGCTGGGACGCCTGCGCCGGGGCGCCGCCTTCCGAGATGGGGGTCACGTTTCCCGTCTCCGGGTCCACCCGCACCGCAAAGCCGCACTTCTTGCAGTAGACTATGTTGTTCTGCGCATCGACATCCAGATTGGGGTTACCGCATTGCGGGCAGCTTACGTCCATTTGGAAAACACTCTTGAAAGCAAATGCGACTCGCACCGCTTTACGTGGTTTACATTACTTTTGGATGCTTAAAAAAAGTGCCGGAATCGCCATCCGGCCGTACGGGTGCCGGGTTGGGCCTTTCGGTACAACCCAAAGATTTCTAAGAACCGTCCTGCAAGAGGAAATCATGGCCCGGTCGCAGCCGTCAATCCTTTCGGCGTACAGAAAGCACCTCGCCCAGGTGGAACGCGACTACCCGTCTATACAGCACGTCCCCTACGTGGGGCAGGACCGGTGGGTCGGGAACTGGACCCGCTACACCCCGCGCAAGCCAAAGGACGTGCACAAGATAATCGCGGCCCTGCGGACGGTTTACGGTCACGTGCCCGTTGGAAAAAGGAAAGCCGTGCGCGTGCTCGTCCTGGCCGGTGGTTACGGCCACCTTTCCGACATCTTCGAAAAGGAAGGGTTCGACGCGCACCTTGTCGACCTGAACACCGAGAAGACGCTGGAAGTCGGTAAAGGGAGCGGCCTCAAGGGCGAACTGGTGGCCGCTGACGCGTTCAGCCTGCCCTACAAGGCCCGCACCTTCGACGTTGTCGTCTCGGACCACTTCTACGACTCCAAGTTCTTCAACCAAGCATACCGCGACGATGACCCGCTGGACAAGGCCCGCATCGCGGGTACCAATGCAAAAAACGACGGGAAGATACTTGACGAGATCAGGCGCGTGGCAAAAAACAACGCCGTGCTGATTGCCAACCGCTCGTCGCGCAGGCCCGTGGCAGCCAACGAGCTGCTACGCGACTCCTACCCCGCAGGGTACAGCATACTCGGAAACAACCAGATTCGCGTGCTTGCGCTCGGGGACTGCGAAAAGCAGCGGCGCCGGATAATGAACGGCCTGCAGTCAGCTTCAAATACGCCCGAAGCGCAAATGCTAGCAAGGCACGATAGGCGGAGGTAATGCGATATGGGTTTTGTAGACGAGTTCAAGGTATTCCTCAAGAACTACCAGGTATTGGGGCTTGCGGTTGCGTTCATCATAGGCGCGGCATCGACGAAGCTTGTCAGCGCCCTTGTGACCGACGTGGTGATGCCCATAGTGGCCGTGCTGGTGCCTGGCGGAGACTGGCGCGCGTCAATTCTCCAGGTTGGCCCGGTCAAGTTCCTCATAGGCGACCTCGTCGGCAACCTCATCGACTTTGTAATCGTTGCGATAGTCGTGTTCGCAATCGTCAAGTTCGTGATGCGTCAGGACGCGACGGCAAAACGCTGAGGGCCGCTTCGGGGTGGGGGGCCTTCCAAGCCACTCCCAATTGTTTTTTCCTCTCAGTTTTCCTTGGAAAGGGTTTTTATTGGCCTCCCCGCTTAATCTGTCAAAACCTTCAGTTTGAGACACACGGCCTTCCCACCAGGTAACCCCCGCAATGAGCATACTTTCCAAGTTCGTCGACTGGCTCTCGGTAGTCTTCTTGCGCAAGCATAAGTTCTCGCTCGGCCTCTACGGCCAGGTCAACGCCGGCAAGACCTCGCTCGCGAACCGCATCTCGCTCGACTGGCTGGGCGAGGAGGTCGGCAAGGTCTCCGAAATACCGCACGAGACGCGCTCGGTCACGAAGAAGGAGCACGTCGTAGTCAAGGCTGCAGGCAGGACGCTTGAGATGAACCTGCTCGACATGCCCGGCATCGCGACAAAAATAGACTACAAGGACTTTTTGCGCTACGGCATCCACAAGGACGCGGCGCAGGTGCGCGCAAAGGAGGCCACCAAAGGCATCATCGAGGCAATCAAGTGGCTTGAGAAAGTCGACGTCGCGCTGGTCGTGCTGGATTCGACCCAGGACCCGCTCTCGCAGGTGAACGTCACGCTACTGGGCAACCTGGAGTCGCGCAAGGTGCCCATAATCATTGTAGCGAACAAAATCGACGACTCCGCTGCCAAGCCTGGGAAGGTGCGCGAGGCGTTCCCCCAATATCCTGTTGTGGAAATCTCCGCGCTTACGGGCGAGCACATGGAAAAGCTCTACGACGCCATAGCAAGGAACGTGGGGTAAGCCGTTCAGCGGTAGAACAGCAGGTAGGCGACCAGCAGCAATGCCAGCAACGCAATGATTTGGTGGTGTCCGCGGCCCATGCAATGCACAAACTCCCTAGCGGTAGAGGAATACCCACAGCGCAAGGATTACGAGGACGACCAATATAATCATCTTCCTGTGCCCGCGCCTGTTGAAAAACTTAAAGTCGATGTCCATACACCCTCTTTTGCTACCTTCATTTTTTTAACCCGCCCCCCTCAATCAATAATCCACGTCAACAATCACAACGGTCCTCTGCAATGCCACACAAGTGCGTAACCTGCTCCAAGGTATACCCCAACAGCTCGCCCGAGCTGCTCAAGGGCTGTTCCTGCGGCTCGCGCATCTTCCTCTACATCCGAAACGACGACATCCCGCTTGCGGACGCGAACTCCGGGCTGTCGGATGCATTGGAATCCGGGCAGGTTGGGAAGCTTTCAAGGACCCAGCCCGTAAGCGTCGAGCTTGTCGACGGAGCAGACCTGGACGCCCAGGGTATGGGCGAATACCTCGGAGCGCAGGCTGATGCGGCAAACAAAAAGGAGCGGCCGGCGGAAAACATCACCGTAATCGACCGAGGCGAGTACGAGCTTGACATTTCCTCGCTGATGGCAGGCGACCCGCTGGTTGTACGCTCCCAGAACGGCGTCTATTACCTCAAGATACCCACAGTCTGCAAGAGCCGCTGATTGCCAGCGCGGACCAAGGCGCGTTTGCCTGTCCGCCCGCAGCATTTTATTTAACCCCTAATTACTATCTTCGCACTGCGCACGGCTCCCTAGGGTTCCTGCGCGCTGCGGAAAGAAAGCTTTATGGAACAACAGGCTCCTGCATCAACATTCCCTTCGGACCCCAAGGCCATAGTCTCGGGGCTTACGGACAGCAGCCTGCAGTTCGACGCGCCTACCGCGGTCTCGCTCCTACTGCAGGTCCAGTCCGGCTACGATTCCAAGGCAATAGGCGAGCAGGACTACGTCTTCGCCCAAGGCGAGCTCCTAAAGAAGATATCGCCCTCCGAAACGCCTTCCACTGTGCAGGCCCCTCAGGGCTCAAGCGAACGGGTGCAGGTGCTTTACCGGCAGAAGGCCGAAATAGTGCGCATACTTGACGGCCTTGCGGATGCGGTCGCCTCAGGAAAGCTTTCCGATGCCGACTACGAGAAGCTCCACGTCTCAAACAACGCCCGGCTGTCCCAGCTCCAGGCGCGCATCGACGCCGAGTCTTCCGGCCAGCCGCGGGTAGTTTCGATACAGCGCAAGGAAATCATCCCCTCGGCAATCATACTCGCCTCGTCGGCATCCAAGGCCTCGGAGCTTCCCGCCCGGGCAAAGGAAATCAAGCAGGAGCTGTCGGAAGCCCAGGCTGCGCCCTCTTCCGAACCGGCAGTTGACCAAGCTTGGGTCTCAAGATACGAAAAGTCCATGTCCGAGCTTGAGACTTCGGAAAAGAGGATGCGAAACGAGGCCAGCCAGTTCAAGGGGACGCTTGACTCGCTATACTCCAAGCTTTCGAACCTGGAGTCCCAAGTCGCCAACCTCCAGACCGAAACGGGGTACATCGGCACGGACGTGTCAAAAATCAAGGTCACCGAGCAGGACCAGCCCTCAAAGGACGTGGAGGCCCGGATGACTTCGCTTTCCAACGAGTTCGAAGGCAGGGTTCTCGAGTTGTCCACAAGGCTTTCCAACGCCGAGACGCAGATGTCCGAGAGGCTTGCCGAGATACGCGGCCTGGTTGACAAGGTGGACCAGTTCCGCCAGGCAATGGGCGTGGCAGCGGAGTCCGCAAGGCAGGTGCAGGAAATACAACGCCAGGTTGACCGTGCGGAGCGCGTTGCAGGGCTTTTAGGCAAGACGTTTGTGAACTCGCAAAAGAAGTTCGAGGAATTGGACGAAATCAGCATCAGGCAGGCCGAAAACGAGGCTAAATTGGCCAGCGTTTCCGCAAGGCTTGCAGCGCTGGAATCCACGCTTGACAAGCCGCCCATTTCATCCGCGAAGGCACAGCCGCAAACCCAGCCCGCCGCGGACCAGGGGCAAAATACCACCGCCGGCTAATTAAGCCGGGAATTCATACTTACTATCTTACTATATAACGGAAACAAGGCGACTTTGAGGCAATGGGCAGGATAATCACTGTAGTATCCGGGAAAGGCGGGGTCGGGAAGTCCACTGTTGCCCTTAACACCGCGGCAGCAATGGCCGGGCACCACAAGCGCAAGGTCGTCCTGGTTGACCTCAACCTTACTACTCCGCACTTGGCGGCGATGACCGGCATCGGAGCGAAGTCAAAAGTGCTTGAGGACGTGATAATGGGCGAGGCCGGCCTTGCCGAGGCCCTGAGCGAGCACGAGTCCGGGCTCAAGATACTTGCAAGCTCGATATCACCCCGCAAGTTCAGCATGGCTGAACTTGGAAAAATCGGCCCGATTCTTCGCGAGCTGAAGAAGACCTACGATGACGTGATAATTGACTGCGGGCCCGGCCTCGGGTCGGAAGCCCTGCTTGCGATGAGGTATGGCGACCAGCTGCTTTACGTGGCGACCCCGACCGTGCCATCGCTGATGGACGTAATCCGGTGCCGCAAGATGGTGTCCAACCTTGGAAAGAAGGAACTCGGCCTGGTGCTCAACATGGCCGCGAAGGGGGAATCCCAGCTTACTGCCCAGCAGGCAGCGGCAATGGCAGAAGTGACGGTCATCTGCACCGTGCCGCACGACAAGGCAGTCCCCAAAAGCCTGGCAGCTGAACGCGCCACCATCTATTATGATATGTATGCGCCTGCCAGCCAGGAGTTCCTGCGGCTTGCCGCAACCCTGTCCGACTCGCCCTTCAAGCCCAAAACAAGGGGTTTTATTGCTTCAATAGCACACTTCCTACGAGGAAAATAGGCCCCGAAAATAAAAGTTCATACCAAGTAATACGGTATTCGACTAGGTGCCAAGGATTCTTCGACAATCCCCAAGTTTTTAGGGGTAATGCTTATAAGTGCACCCAAAAGATAACACTTAACACGAGTGTCGTCTCTGTCTGACGTTAGGCGTTACGTTCTTTGACGTAACGGTTGGACGAGTGATGCGCGTGCACATAAGCCTTGATAGGAAAAAGACAAAACGAATGCATGGGCCCGTATGGGCTTTTGCATCGTACAGGTGGTATAAATGAAAAGCATGAGGAAGTTCGCAACCCTTGCGGTAGGCGCCATGATGGCGGCATCTGCAGTGGCAGCGGTTTCCATGGACAGCACCAGCCTCACCGGCTATAAGTTCTTCAACAACGGAGAACCGGCAGTGAAGGTTGTAATCGGAGCAGCGGCTCAGCCCCAGGACGTCGTAGTTGCAGCGAACATCGCGGCAATGATAGGCAACCTGGCGTACACCGACAAGGATGTCACTGTCGTCGGAAAGGACGGCGTGTCGTGCGGTGCAGGAGCAGGCACTTGCGCAGTTGACGACGCTACCAAGAAGGTAACTTTGTCAGTAACTGTGCCCGGAGCAAGCTCCTCGAGCGTCTACACATTGAAGACGTACATCAACGACTACCTTGACAACCAGGTCGACACAGTCCGCGCAGGGACTTCTGGAAACGTCTACAATGGAGACACCAGCACCTATGCCTATGCCAAGAAGGTAACTAAGGACCTCACTGACGTAGTCGCACTGCCCAACAGCGGCAAGGTGGACAACCCGCGCAACCGCGACGTCAAGCAGGAGCAGTTCGTATACCTCGGCGCAAAGACGATGTACGAGTCTGGAACTTCCTACAAGACCGTCGTATCAGACAAGATGCGCGCGTCGTACAACCTCACTTTCAGCGAGGCTCTGCCCTTGTGCTGGGACGTGTCAAAGACAATCCTGACTTGCCCGTCAAGCGACAACCTTACCGACACCCACACCAAGATCAAGCTCTTGGGACAGGACTGGGTAATCGTCAACGTTGACATGGCATCAGCATCTGCTGTCAAGTCAATCGAGCTCGGAAAGGAGACTGCGTACACCCCGTACATGAACGTGGATGACGAAGTCACTGCGGCAAACGGAGCAAAGGTAGCCCTCAAGTCAATCCAGGTGACTACTTCGACTTCGCAGGCTGCATTCGAGGTAACCTCGGCAAGCGGCACCAAGACCGTCGAGACCATCAACAACGGCGCGTCAAAGGACGTTGCAGGCGTGACAATCCGCGTGAACAACGTGTTCTCGGGAGTAAGCGGCTTCAACTACGCGGACGTGTCGGTGTTCTCGGACAAGGTGACCTTGTCTGATAACGTGCAGATTGACTCGACTACGCACCAGTACTGGTACGCGTCGATCAAGAGCACGACTATCGACCAGACGCCGGCAATCTCAAGCATTGCCCTCTATTCGTCATACCCGTACGTCAAGTCGGATGACAAGTGGAAGGCAGGCGAGAAGTTGTCGTTGATACGCGGACAGGAGTCATTCGACTTCACGTTCGACGGGCTCGATGACGCGTCGGTAACCTACGACAACCTCGGGTTCAACATCCAGAGCGGAGACATCCCGACAAGTGCTTCCGGAAAGTTCACTGGAAAGTTCGTCGAGGTCAACTCCGGAGTGTCAAACGCATTCCAGACTGGTACCATCAGCAAGAACATCGTGCGCATTGCACTGACTGCGCTGACCGGTTCCAACGCATCCCTGACTACAGATGCACCGATAGGCACTCCGTTCATCCAGGACACCAACGGATTCTGGGTCCAGCTGTACGGAGATTATAATGCGCCTAAGGCAGGAGACGTGGTCTACCACTACAGTGGTTCAGAGCAATCTGTAATCAATGTAACTGGAGACACCTCCACTGCGGTTGTGGCTGTGAAGGAGTTCACTGAGGACAACATGGTAGATGCTGGAAAGTATCTGACCTTCCTCTATGACCCCGCACTGGGCACTGCAGGACAGTTCGCGGACGCAGATGGTTCGACTGTAACCTCAAAGGCAGGCTATGCAGCATCCATCGGTTCGGCGACTCCGACGTACGAGACCGGGTTGATTACTGACCGTGGCGTGAAGTTCCTCTCAATCGGAACCACGAACGCGGCAATCTCGTACCCGAAGGTCCCCGTCAAGGCCAAGTACACCCTGAAGACTAGTGGCACCAACGCCACTGCCGGCACGGTTGCACTGACCCTCGGCGTAGGAGAAAAGGGAACCATCGACACGGGATACGTGGCAACTGTCTCCGGAATCGCGGCAAGCGCATCCGGTGCGGCAGGAACCAGCGGCTTGACCGGACTCGACGCGATTGCGGCGAACCCGACCAAGGCAGCAGTCGTAAGCGAGCTCAACACGGGCACTAACCCGATGGTGATGCTCGACAGCGACGCAGGCGCATCCTCGGCCTCGGCGGTAATCGTCGTAGGAGGACCTATCGTCAACACTCTCGCCAAGGACCAGCCCGCACAGGCAGGTGACTCCAAGGTGGTAGTGCAGGGCGGAAAGATCTTCGTCTACGGCTGGACTGCAGCAGACACTACTGCGGCAGGAAACGAGCTCATCTCATGGCTCGCCCAGAACCGTGCGACTATCCGCGGGTAAGTTCCGTTAGGGGGGCAACCCCCCATCTTTTCTTTTTTCTTTATTTTTCTTCTGATTCTGTTGTTTTCCCGTCTTAGTTTCGGCTGTTTTCGTAAACTAAAAGTTAACCATATATAAACGGCAAGCCTACTTTTAGCGTGGACCTTCCCTTGTCCTGTCAAGGCACTACCTTTGGTAGGCTTCAAAAGGAATATGATGTAATAGTGGTCGGCGCAGGCACTGCTGGCTCCTTCTTTTGCGCCAACGCTCCAAAGGAGACTTCCATTCTCTTGGTGGATATGCGCCAGTTTCCACGTGAGAAGCCTTGTGGCGGGCTTCTTGTAGAGGAGTCGGTCAATACCTTGAAGGGCTTGGGCGTTCCAAAGGATGTGACATCCCGGCATTCCCCCTGTGACCTTGTTCATGTAGATTTAGACAGCAACAAGACCATCGTTCAAAAAAAACGCCTGGTAAATCTGAACCGCAAAAAGTTTGACTATTGGCTTCTCAGCCACGGGTTGAAAAGCAACGTGGACTTCGTTCCTGAAACCAACGCCGTGTCCGTTTCACAGTCAAAAGCTGGCGTTTCGGTAACTCTTCAGAACCAGGGAAAAACTCAGGCCGTAACTGCAAAGTACTTGGTTGGCGCAGACGGTGCAACCTCCATGGTGCGGAAAGCGGTCACCGCTAAAAAAGTGTCACTTAGTCTTGCTGTGGAGGATTATATCCTTCCCAAGGGAAAAAGTGTCGACTCGACGTATTTCGTGTATTCCAACGCAATCAACGACTATTACTCTTGGATAATTCCAAAGGACGATTTATTGCTTATTGGCACAGTCTTTCCCTTGGGGTCTCAGCAAAAGATGGATTTCCTTCATGGGATTTTGAAGGAAAAACTGGGTGTTTATGGCGTCCATAACAGGCGTCTTGCGCATCTGCTATCCCGGCCTTCAAGCCCGGATGAGTTATGCTTCGGAAATGGGAACAACATATTTTTGATTGGCGAGGCAGCAGGAATGGTCACCAGCAGTACCGGCGAAGGAATAAGTTATGCGTTAAGGAGTTCCAAGTACCTAGGTGACGCCTTGCTGTCTTCAGACGTAGCTGGAGCGTATTCCTCTAGTGTAACCTCCCTTGTCCATGAGCTTACTCGAAAGATGGCGAAGGCAAAGCTATTTTCCGAGGCTGGTTCTCGGCGTAAGGAGTTTGAAAAAATCTTATCTACTACCTCGAAATAACTGCTTTTGAAGACTGCTATGTTTGAGTTGTGTTTGTTTTATTACTGCAGATTGTATGTGTCTTATGTTAATCATTGATATTTTTGGGGAAATCAAATGGTCAGTTTAGATATCGTTCGTAATTTCTTCGTCCAGCGGATTTTGATGCCTAGGGTATTCCAGATAGACATTCCGGGTTATGTCATAGGAAAATTCTATTCCATTGAAGGCCAATCCGTATTTGCACGAAACTTATTTTTTACGGAAACCATGTTTGTTAATCTAGAAAAAAGGGTAATACAAGAAGAAGGCGATGCGGGTCGAAGCAAGCTTTATTCTTTAGGGAAGAAGTTCGGTCACAGATTTTCGACGATTAACCGGTTTCCAAGGGGATATCTCAGTTCGTCTATCTCTATAATATTCCGATTTTTTGAAACTTTATACGCGGAAAAAATTGACGGCAGCATTGTTAACGGCAAAAAACTAATCTTAAAAACAAGAGGATTGGCAGTTACCCGAAAAAATGGCGGCGGCTTTATCACTAACGTCGGCGGATGTGCAGGAATATGGGCGTACTTGCTAGATGATTATAGCGTGGAGTGCTTGATTCAGAAGGTTTCAGACTCAGAATATGACTTAATCAGCGCCCCGCGAGACATGCTGCAGAAAGAAGGGCTCAAGTTTTTTACTTGTGACGAGAAGCCATTTTATCCGTCAGACGTCAGTTATCGCAGGTATAATATGCCTCCAAAGGCCCTGCCTCGAGGCGCATTCAGCATGCGAAAGCTGATGGAGACTGGCCTGTTTTCCTACAAGGAGGGAGAACTGCGGTTTGCAATTTCAGATACCCGTTTCGTTCCCGTTGAGATATCCCTGCTTTTTGAACTGGAACGCGCTTTTGCATTTGAAGTTTTATACGGCGCTACCTATGATTCGTTTAAAGAACTCGGTCAGTCCGTCGAGCAAAAAATGGACTCCTTTACCTTCATTGCGCAGATGCTTTCCGCTTTCGGGTTTGGTAATGTTGATTTGATGAAAGATGGAACAAGCGTAGCATTTAATTTTAGGGGATATCCTTGGGTGTCAACAGAGACGGAAAAAACTAATTACGCCATTATCTCTGGCGCAATTTTGGGTTTTCTCGACGGGAACTCGAAAAACCAGTACGAAATCAAATCTCTTTCCTCTGGTCTTTCGATAAATGTATTCATAGTCACTGTTGTAGTCGGTGTTAAGCCTTGAGAAAAGCGCTGATTGGCCTGAAGCAAGCGTTGATTCCACCGATTCTTCTGGTAGTGTTACCGACTACTGCAATGGGCTTTTTGGCCACGGGTTCCAAGGATTATTTTTTACTGGTTATTTCGCTTGTAATAGCAGCTTTGACTGATATTAGCGCAAACCTTATCAACAATTATGCCGACTGGGAAATTGACAAGTCAAATAAAAAACGAGAGAAAATGCAGGCCGTTTTTAGAAGGCCACAGTTAATCGTTCTTTTTTTCGCCGTCATTTACCTTTTGTTTGCTATCTTGAACCTGATTCACGCAAACGATTATTTGGCTCTGGCCGTGGTGTCTTTCATCTTGTTGGGTGTGATTTACTCCCTGTTCGTCAAATTGAAAGATATTTTTCCGCTCAACAACTTATCAATAGCCCTTTCCTATGGCGGCATTGCTTTTCTGATTGGTTTTTTCACTGCCACTTCTGATTTCAGTAGTCTTGCGCGCTGGTTTCCATTAATACTTTTTTTGATAGTCGTAGATTTTGGGTACTCGATGACAAAAGACTACGCGGATATCTTTGGGGATGCTTTGCATTCGAAACGGACGCTCCCGGTTTTGTTTGGCAAGAAAAAGGCAGTATTGATTCAAAGTCTGTTAATTTCCCTTGCATTTTGTTTTTTGCTCATAATGATTTTTTTGAATAGGTTACCTTTGGTTTTCGCATTATTGTTTGTCTCCTATGCTTTTGCGCTATATCAACTACGTATAATTCATTTTACCGATGACAGGCAAATCCATAGCAAAATGCATTTCTATTCCCAAGTTAACGGCCTCATCATCCGCATGTTGATGATGGGCATAGTCTTTTCATTGATATGATGGTCTGGTGAGAAAAATGCGCGGCTTGGAATCAACTGTTCCGTATTATCAGAAAGTCCATAGTTTTTGGGCGGAAAAACCACTGAAAGTAATAGCTTGGCAGGATGCATTAACCGAAGCGAAAGGTTGGTTGGTAATTAACAAGCAAATAAACGGCGCCGCAGGTGGCGGCATCAGGATGAAACCTGGCGTTACCGCGGCAGAAGTCACTGAGCTTGCAAAGGATATGAGCCTGAAATTCACTCTCCTAAATCCATGCATCGGCGGCGCTAAGGCTGGGATTGATTATGATCCTTCCAAAGCGGATAAGCAAGGTGTCTTACAACGATTTGTAGAGCATATCCAACCAGAGTTACTATGTGGGTATGGTACTGGCGGGGACCTGAATATCAGTGAATCCGAGTTGATTAGCGCTTTAGCCGTTGTAGGAATATCTCACCCTCAATATGGAATAGTAGCTGGAGTAAAAAAATCCGGCTACCCGGTTGACGAAAAAAACGCCATCGCACGCCTACGGCGAGGTGTTGTTCTTCCTCACGATGGCAGTACTCTTGTAGAACTTTCCACCGGGAAAGGAGTTATTGAAACGGTAAAGGCAGCCTTGGAGTATACGTTTGGAACCGGTTCTTTCAAAGGGAAAACTGCGACCATACAGGGTTTCGGTGTGGTTGGAGGCGGGGCAGCAAAATACTTTTCAGAAGGTGGCGGCACGGTGATTGCAATATCCGATGAGAAGGGGATGATTTATTGTGAAGATGGTCTTGATATTTCCCGGTTATTAAAAAACCGGATTAATGGGCGTATAGTGAACAGAACTGACTTGCCTTCGAATTATTCGTTAGGTGACCGGGAAAAACTACTCGGAGTTCAAGCGGATGTGCTGATTCCTGCTGCGCAGTCTTATGCTATAACTGACCGTAATGCTTCCACTATTTCCGCGCGAATAATTTCCGAGGGAGCGAATTCCCCAACGACCCCCGCTGCAAAAGAAATTATAAATAAAAAAGGAATATTGGTGATTCCTGACTTTATAGCGAATGCCGGTGTCGCTTGCCTGTTCCATGAATGCATGTTCTACGACGCTCCCTTAAAGGGAGATTTACTGTTGTCCAGAATAAGCACAGCAATTGGGAATAAAACTCGCAGATTGTTAAAAGCGCGAGATTCAAGTTCGGAAAAAGATTTTCGGCTGCTCGCCCAAGCTGATGCGATTGAGACAATGGAAAAATGGACGAGGTTGAAAGCTGGCTCTTTTGACGAGAAAAGCGTATAGTGCCGATTAACGCATCCTCTAATCGTTCACTCTGAAGTATTTCTTTAGGTACTCTTTCTTCAACTCGTTTGCCAGTTTCTTATTGCGAGTTATTACGAATGTGAGTGGTGCTTTTCTTGAGAATAGCATCTTGTACAGCTTTCCCAAGTGACCGGGCTTGACGTTTATCAAGGTCTCGATGTATTTATCAAGGGTGGATTGCGTGTCAATCTTTTTTATCACGAACTCATCGACCATAATAATGTCTTCCTTGCCTAGGTCAATCCTGCGGATGTACTTGCCGCCGAAATTGTTCTTCCATAGTTTTATCAGCTCGAGGCTGAACGTGTTGTTTGTCTTGTTTATCAGAACGTACGGCGTGTTTTTCTTGAAAATCTCAACGAGCTTGTAAAACTCTTCCTTGTCAACTACCGTGATTGGCCAGATGCCATAAAAGTAGGCCACGAACTTGGATTTCCTACGTTGCTGTTTTGCAACCTTGTACACCTCATTCAGGAACCAATAGTACGGGGTAATCATTACAGTCCTGAACGTGACTGCCTTGGTTTCGCCTTCTTTCAAATCCGCCAAATGGATTGGTTTGTCGGGGTCGTAGTCAACAGCAAGGTCGTGTGAGAACTCGTTTAGCGCCGATATCCACGTCCGGTCAAGCTCATATTTTGCCTTGACTTTCTCTATTACTATCCCCTGTTTGGCAAGAGTCAGGACCGCCTTTCTAGCAGCCTGATACGTAATCTTAGGCTCAAAGTTGTCGCGCAGGTTGTCGAAGATTTCCTGTACCGAGAGCGGGTGGCATTCCTTCAGAATGATTATTACCAAATTCTTGGTGTTTTTCTCCCCGGACTTTATCAGGGGCAGCTCCCGGAACGCGGGTTCGCGGCCACCGGGGTTTTGGGGTCGGTTTTCCTTGTCCACGTATGCTAGTAGGCAAAAAGGGTTCTTATTGGTT
>Ga0172381_10001441_pt1 | contig 28008 bp, 33 predicted proteins | sample Leawel6488metaG_FD_119754 | JGI IMG/M metagenome (GOLD analysis project Ga0172381, IMG submission 119754) | Leachate microbial communities from a municipal landfill in Southern Ontario, Canada - Leachate well 64-88 metaG | ecosystem: Engineered > Solid waste > Landfill > Unclassified | place... | reverse complement strand
GGTACCGCGAGGTGCACCTTCTGACCAGACAAGAATCATGCCAAATTGCCGCCCGGACGCCTTTGCGGGGGGGCGAATATGACGATTAAGACAAAAAGAACGTACACAAACAAGCAGGCGCATGAGCTGCTGGGAATTTCCGAGACTCAGGTCAAGGTCTGGCGGCGCTGCGGGATACTGGTCGACCATGCCGACGGATCGCTTGACGTCGAGACCACACTGACGAATGCGAATCGCAGCCTGAACCCAACACAGGGCGGACGTCCTGACCGTGGGTATGGTGGGCGCCCTTCACTTACCCCGACCGCGCCTGACGCCGGATCGGATTCCGAGGTCATGCCGGAAATCCTACCGACTGACCCGGACGAAATCCGCGCTTTGAAGATGGCTGAGGCCCGGGAAAAGGTCCGATCGCTTCGGCTGAAAAACGAGGTTTTGGAAAAGTCCCTGATCCCTCGCGACATGGCGTGCGAAATTTTCGCGGACGGCCTGGCCAACGTGAGATCCGCACTCACATCCTGGCCGACTCGCTGGCGTCACAAGTTCGTCGGCCTGCAACCGGCTGAAATCGAACGGACCATCCGTGCCGAAGTCGAATCAATTTTGAAGGAGCTACGCGATGCACTCGACCCCGATAAGCTCGACACTGGCCGGTGATGCGACGTGGACGGCTGCGCGTGCGGCTGTCTTGAACGCCGGCCGCCTGGCCCTCGAAGTAATGCCGCGCCTGACCCTGACGGAGATCGCTGAAGAGCACCGCATGTTCCCGGGCGAAACCTCGAATATCCAGGGGCGCTACAACGCGAACCTGACGCCATACACCCGGGAGATCCTCGAACGCCTGCACCCTGATGATCCCTGTCAGGTGGTCGTGTATGAAGCCGCTGCACAGGCAGGCGCGAAAACCACCATCGCTGAAAACTGGATGCTCGCCGTCATGGGTGGGTATTACCCGGCACGGTCCTTGTGGGTACTCGACACGCAGGAAAACGTCGAAGATTTTGCTAAGGACAACCTGGACACGATGATCGATTCCTGCCCCTTGCTGATGGACCGGGTCCGCGATCCGGTCCGGACTCGCAAGGGTGAATCAATGACGTCGAAATGGTTTCCGGGTGGGCGTCTTCGCCTGGCCGGTGCGATGTCTCCGCGCAAGCTCGCGAGAATGGCCGCGAAGAATATCGCTGGTGACGAAATCGACCGATGGGCGCAGTCGGTCGGATACGAAGGCCATGGCACCGACGTCATCATCGGACGCCAGACCACGTTCGGTCCGGACCGGAAAGCGTACTTCGCGTCCACACCGACGCTTGAGAGTACCAGCGAAATCCACATGTGGTTTCTGCGGGGTGATCAGCGTTACTACCGGGTGCCGTGTCCGCGCTGCGGGGAATTGCAGCGGCTGGTCTGGCGCGACGAAGACACGAACGAATACCGCCTGATCTGGACGCCGGGCCATCCTGATGAAGCGCATTACGTCTGCAAGTTCTGCGGCTGCGACATCGAAGAGTCCGCCAAGAATCTGTTTCTGCCCGCCGGCCTGTGGCAGGCGTCGCACCCTGAAATCGGGCGCGGCCTGATTCGGTCGTACAACCTGAACTGCCTGTACGCTCCGCTGGGTTACTTTTCGTGGGAAGACCTTGCCGCGGAGTGGGAACGGGCGAACGATGCGAAGCGGACCGGCGACCTCGAACCGTTGAAGACGTTCATCAACATCCGGCTGGCGTGGGTGTTTTCGCCGCCGTCCGAGTCTATCGCGGCGCATGAGTTGGAACCGTACCTTGACGACGGCTTTGGCGCGGACCAGGTATTGCCCGCCGGCGTGAGGGTCGTGACGCTTGGCTGTGACGTGCAGGGCGGCGAAACCGGATCGCGAATCGAAATGCTGTGGGTGGGTTGGGGCGTCGGCATGGAAATGTGGTTGCTCGACCACGTCATCATTCCCGGCGAACCGACTGACCCTGAGACGTGGCGACAGGTCGCGGCGATGCGTGACCGCAAGTGGCTTCGTGCCGACGGTGTCGAGATTGCCGCGGCGGTTTGTTGTGTCGACCGTGGATTCTCTCCGGACGACGTGCTAGTCTTCGCGAAGCGGAACAAGGCGCGCCGAGTGTTGGCCGTCCGTGGCGTCGAGGGTAAACCGACAGACCCGATATGGTCGAAGAACGCTTCGTTTTCGTCACGACTGAAATCGAAGAACGCGCCGTACTACAACATCCCGGTCGTGGCTGCGAAAGAAGTGTTGGCATCGATACTGCGGACAACGCTGGCATCGAAACCGGGCGCGACTGGCCCGAAGACTCTACACATCCCCCGGTCTATCGTGGCGAAGTTGCCCGACTTCCTGGAACAGATCACGTCAGAAAAGCGTGTCTCGGTGAAAGGCCACGTCGCGTGGCTGAAGAAAACCGACGGCGCCCGCAACGAGGCGTGGGACTGCATGGTCTACGCGCTGGCCGGTCTGAAGTCACTCATGCTGGCGGGCCTGTCTCTGAACGGTACCACTGCCGCGATACCAGCGCCCGCCGTGTCTGCTGCCCCTGCTGCCCCTGCTGAACTGCCACCACCTCGACCTGTTTTCGGGTTGCCGAAGCCCGCCCCGCATACTGAACCACAGGCACGGCCGACGTACAAGTTCGACCGCGCGAGGTCTCAGCGGCGGCGGTAATCGCATGACAGACGCGCAGCGCCTCGAAGCACTGGAAGACGCCTACTACTCTGGCCAGCGGAGCGTTCAGCTCGACGGCCAGCGAATTGAATACCAGGACATGGACGAAATGTGGAAGGCGATCTGCCGACTGAAGGCGGAGATGTCGCCAGCAGCCCGCCCGCCCATCGTCTCCATGCGTCCGACCATGTACAACAGGGGGCGGCGCTGATGGCGAAGACGTCCCTTCGTTACAGACTGGCCACGTCGGTTGCGCCGGAACTCACGAATCGCCTTCAGCGGTTCGCCGCCCGTCAGACTCTGCGCGTGCTTCGCCGTCTGCCGGATGCCACCGTCCGCCAGATTGGCACGACACTTCGCGGCTGGTCTGGCGCGGCAGAGGGCCCGCGTCGGAACATCAGTCACAGTTCGACGGCACCGGTCAATGCAGACTTGGCCCGCGACCTGCCCGCGCTTCAGGCGCACGGCCAGCATGTCTACCGCAACACGCCGCACGGCTACCGCATCACCGAAGAATTGACTCTGTCTGTAATCGGCACGGGGATTTACCCCCGCATCCGGACGGCGAAGAAGGGGCTGACGAAGAAACAGCGCCGGGATCGTAATCGCTGGCTGCAGGCCAACTTCGACGAATGGGCCCGTAACTGCTGGCCGATGTCCCGCGCTGGTTTCTACGGCCTGCAGGACGTGGCGTTCCGTGACGCGATGTCTGTCGGTGAAGTGCTGGTTCGCAAACTGTACCACCCGACGAAGCGTTTCGGCGGTGTGCCGCTGTACCTGCAGTTGATACCGACGCGCCTGCTGTCCCGCATAAGCGACACGGCCGGCCGCACCGCTGACGGCGTCGAGATTGTTAACGGCATTGAGTACGCGGCCGACGGAACCATAGCTGCGTATCACGTCATGGCCGACGATCCGAAATCGAAGATGCCGCGGTCTGTGAAAGTCGAGCGCATTCCCGCTGAGGAAATCCTGCACCTGTACTTCCCGCTGCAGTCCGGCATGAATCGTGGTGTCCCCAGGACCGCGCCGATCATGGACGCCATCCGGGACGAAGAGGACTACAACGAAAGCCTGCTGACCCGTAAGGCTGCCGAAAACAACATCGTTGCCTTCATCACGGGCATTGACGCATCCGAAGACCTGGTCGGCGAAACGCTTGGCACGGCATCCGGCCCGCTGTCTGCGCTTGATGCCAGCACCGGTGCGACGGTTACGCAGATGCAGCCCGCGCAGATCGTGCTGGTACCGAACGGCAAAGACGTGAAGCTCAGCAACCCGTCTTCGCAGTCCGACCTGAAGGATTTCGCCGAAGTTCAGCATCACCGTTATTCCGCCGGGTCTGGCATTCCGTACAGCCGCCTGACTGGTGACATCACCGGCGCGAGCTTCAGTGGTGAGCGTGTGGGCGCGCTGCCGTTCCGCCGCCTGTGTGCAGTCATGCAGCAGACGTGGGTGACGCCTGAAGTTGTGGCGCCCTGCTACGAAGCGTGGGCGGACATGGCGCTGGTTTACCACATCGCCGACTTTGACGACTTCGACGAATTCGGACACCTGCCCGCGTCTTACGTCTACCCGGTGGTCGAAGAAGCCGACATCAAGACGGCGACCGAAGTCGACATCATGAAGATCCAGGCGGGATTCAAAACTCACCGCGACATCATCATCAACGCTGGCGACGACCCGGACGCGATTATCGAAGGCCGCCGCGACGACCTCGAAGATTGGGACGAAGTAGCCGTCCCAGTGATTACCGACCCACGCAAGTTCGCGCCGACGGGCAATGCAGTAAACGGACCTGTTTTCGGGCAGACAGCGAAGCCCGCTTAGTCTGAGGGTGGAGGTGTTGTTCATGGCGAAGTTTAACGACACGAAGCTGGCGTCGACAGCGAAGCCGCTGAGTTACGACGCAGAGAAAAACACTATCGACATCCTGTTCTACACCGGCGCCTACGTCGAGCGTTACCGGTACGGGAAGAATGGCGGGTATGAAAAATACTTGCTGGGTTTCGACATGGACAAGGTTGATGCCAGCCGGTTCGACAAGGGTGTCGGGCTGTTCCTCGACCACTATACCGTCATCCAAAACCAGATCGGACACTCAGTCCCCGGCAGTCTGCGGCGCGCCCCTGAAGGGTACGTCGCCACGTTCGAACTGGAAGACGTGTCCGAATTCCCGCCCGAGAACAACATCCGCCGCGCTGTCGAAAAGCTGAAGACCCAGCGGGTCAACGAATTTTCCATGGGCGTCGACTGGGACGACCAGGTCGAAGAAATCAGGGAAGGCACCTCGTATGTGACCGCCACAGGTTGGCAGCCCTACGAGGTTTCATTGGTTGGCGTCGACGCCGATCACGGCACCACGTCATTGGACAAGGAGGGCAAAATGCCTGAAGTTACTCAGACCCCGGGGCAGGTTGCCCCCAACGAAGCGGAGCTGAAGCGCGAGGGCGCCAAGCTCGAACGCGAAAGGGCGTCCGCGATCGAACTGCTGGGACGGACGTTCAAGCAGGAGGTACTCGCAGCCCGCCACGTCAAGGACGGCACCGACGTTGTCGAAGCGCGCGAAGCGATCCTGCTGGCCGCCCAGCAGAAGATCGAAAGCGCCGAACCGGCTGGCACCCCGTCCGCCGCGCTGTCCAACAGCACGATGGCCCCGGCGGTGCAGCTTGGCAAGGACGCTGTTGAAAAGGTTCGCACCGGAATCGTGGAAGCGCTGGCTTTCCAGTTCGGCGCGAAGCGTCCGGAAGGAAACGAATTCACCGGCCTGACCATGCTGGAAATGGCCGAAGAACTGGCGGCCGCCCGTGGCGAAAAGTTCAGGAATCGTGGCGCCCTGAAGGCCGCGATCATGAACCCGCGATCCACCGGCCTGGCCCTCACACCGTCGGACTTCCCGGTCATCATCGGTGAAGCCGCGAACGTATACCTGCTGGGACAGGGCGTGGTCGAATCGCAGGCGTTCGAACGCATCGGCACCCGTGAAGACCTGCCCGACATGAACGCTGTCAAGGGCGTCGACACAGTCTTCGACGTGGCCGTGACGAAGGCGCTGGCTCCGGGCGAAAAGTACCCGGACGCCAAGATGTCCGAATCCTCCGAAACGTACCAGCTCGAAAAGAAGGGCGCGTTCCTGCGCGTCACCGAAGAAGTCCTTGACGCTGAACGTGTCGGCGCGATTCGCAACGGCATCAACCAGGGCGTGTTCTTCTTCCGTCGCCTCGAAAGTCAGACCTTCTACGGCGCCCTGTTCGGTACCGACGGTCTCGGCCCGGTGATGTCCGATGGGAAGAAATTCTTCCATTCCGATCATAACAACCTGGCATCCGCGAAGAAGCTGGACGCGGTCTACATCGCGGAACTGATCACGAAGCTGCGCAAGCAGAAGAAGGGCGCCATGCCCCTGAATCTTCCGGCGTTCGGTCTGGTTGTTCCCGCCGCGCTGGAAATTGACGCCGGCCTGATCGTCAAGGGCGATTTCACGTCCACGACCTCCGCCGCCGCCAAGCTGCCCGTCATTCGCGGCCTGGAAATCATCGTGGACTCGGCCCTCGATGACCTCACCAGCACGGGCTATGCGGTCATTACCGATCCGCGCCTCATCACCATCGCCAGCTTCGGATGGAAGATCGGCGAGGAGGGCGTTCAGCTCATGTCCCCGGTCTGGGACGATGAAACGGACACGTGGCGCTACAAGTTCAAGGACCGTTTCGGCGCGGCGGCGATGGACTACCGCGGCGCGACCTTCAACCCGGGCGCTGCATAGCGCAGGAATTGATCAGCGGCTTGGGGCTGGCAGGACCAGCCCCGGCTTGCTGAACAGGAGAATGAAAGATGATCAACAAAATCACGAGCCCTGGACAGGCGCTCATAACCGCCCCTGTTGGCGGCCTGGTTGCCGGTGACGCGTACTACGACGGCGCGCGTTTCGGCGTGTGCCCGAATGACATTGCAGCTGGCGTCGAAGGCTACATGGAAACCGAGGGCTGTTTCGAGCTGGTATTTGCTGGCGGTACGACCCCGGCGAAGAACGCGCGCGCCTTCTGGGATCCCACCGCGAAGAAGATCTACGGCGCGTGGTCTGCTGGCCGGGCGACGTGCGGCACGTTCTACGAAGCTGCCGCGACGGACGACACCGTCTGTAAGATCATGATCAATCAGGGGCTGGTTGATGACGGCGAAAACGGCGACATCACGGGCGTTACGGCTGGCACCGGTCTGTCCGGTGGCGGCACCACCGGCGCTGTCACTCTGGCCGTTGCCTTCGGCGCCACCGATTCCACGGCCTGCGTCGGCAACGATGCCCGCCTGAGCGACGCCCGTACGCCGAGTTCCACGCTGGCCCATGCCGCCTCGCACGCGGTTGGTCAGGCCGACGTGATCACCCCCGCGGCCATCGGTGCCTGCGCCGACAACGACGTCAGACTGACCGACGCGCGCACGCCGTCCTCGACCCTGGCACATGCGGCATCCCACCACACCGCTGAAGCGGACGCGCTGGCTCCGGCTGACATCGGCGCCGCGGCCGCGTCGCATGGTCATGCCGCCACTGAAGTCACGTACAACAACGTGAACGTTCCGCCGGCCACGAACGTCAGCAACTGTTTCGACACCCTGATCGGGACGCTGCTCAAAGACAATTTGACTGAAAAGTCGATCACGGTCCTGAACACCGCCACGACAGGCGCATCCGCCGCCGACGCTACCTTGATCGGTGGCCGCGTTGTCGGTGTGGTTCCGACCGCCGGCGTTGAAAGCGCGGTGGCCGGTGTCGCGATCGCCGGTGACGGTGCGATCACGGTGACGCTGGCCGCAGCTCAGGCAGTCGGCGACGGTACTCTCAAGGTGTACGCGCAGATTTCGCAGGCCTAGTTCGCTCAACCTTGTGACGAGTCCGGGGCTGGGTGACTGGCCCCGGACGTCTGATGACCTCTGAGGCAATGCCGTGGCATGGGCGGACACGAAACGCAGACTGACGGACAGCGTGATTCGCGCTTTTGAAGTCGCCGTTACTTATACGCCCAAGGGCGGCACGGCCGTTGAAATCCTGACTGACTTCCGGCGCAAGTTCCAGCGGACGTTGATCGACGGCGACGGCCTTGAAATGGACGACACCCGTCCGCGCCTGCTGGTTTCGTACAGCCTGATTCCCGACACGCTGGTAACCCGCCCGGTGAAGGACGACACCTTCATCGTCGACGGCCAGCGTTACCGGGTGGTTGAGATTCAGGACAGCGGCATCGGTTACTGGATTTGCTGGGCGGCGGAGATGTAGATGGCGGCGATAACGACAATCCGCAAGGCGGCAGTTACGACACTCAGCGCCGCGCACCTGACTTGTGACGGTGTCGAATTCGCCGTTGAAGATTGTCCCATTTACGGCACCGACCCTGACGAAGTGCCGACGCTGCAGGTGGCCCTGCACAAGATCCAGGGTGAACGCAAGTCAACGACCACGCAGGTCTATGACAAGTCACACATGCTAATGGTTTCCGCCGTGGTGGGTATCACCGCTGAAGAAACGGACGACATTGCGGACGTGCAGACGAAGCTGGCCGATGCGCTGGCCGACGCCGACGACGACATCCAAAACGCGCTGTTGCCGACTTGGCGCATATGGGCGGCGGGTGCGTCGAAAGTTGATTACCTGAAGTCAGAACTGATGGCAGCCGATGACGGCTCCGGTCATTTCGGCCGTGTTGATGTGATGTTCAGCGTGCAGGTTGAACGCCGATTCGGAACGACGCCGACAACGGTTGGCAAGATTCATGTTGAAGACAGCCCGAAGCCGAAGACGGACGCAGGCTGGGAGGGATAACAAATGAAGATTCGCATCGTGAAGCCGGTCGGTGATCGCTTGATCCCGTACCCGAGCGCGACTCTGCCGAAGGCTCCGTTTTTTGCGTGCATACCGCCCGAGGGCGTCCGTGTCGACTGGCCGGGTCCTGACGGGTACTGGGTCAGACTTCGCAACAACGGGGTTATCACCGCCGAAGACGAAGCGAGCGCCGTTGTTTCTGTTTCGAAGAAGAAGGAGGGCTAATCCATGTCCATCAATGTGGGGTTCACTGTACCGAAAGACCCCGGCACTTACGTCCGGACCGACAACAGCGCAGCCAAGGGCCAGGGCGGCGCAATCGGCCGCGCCCTGTGTCTCGGCCAGCGTCTGTCCGCCGGCACCGTCGCGAAAGAACTGCTGCGTTTCGTTCCGTCGAAGGCAGCGGCCCGCGCTTACTTCGGCGTCGGCTCGATGCTGGCGCGTGAAATCGAAGCGTACATGGACGCCTATCCGCAGGGTGAAGTGTGGGCGATTGCACAGGATGAATTGTCCGCTGGCACGGCTGCAACTGGCACGATTCTTGTTGCGGCGTCCGGGTCGCAGACGGGCCTGATCACGCTGCGCATCGGCGGCCAGTACGTCTACTGCGCCGTCACCGCGGGCGATGCTGCGAACACGATCGCCACGGCGCTGGCAGCGGCCATCAACGCCGTCACAAGTCTGCCCGTTACCGCCACAGCGAATACCGCGACCGTCACGATGACCGTGCGCTGGAAGGGCGTCACCGGAAACAGCATCGTGACCGAAGTCAACCCGCTCGGTGCTGACGCTAGGCAGGTTCTTCCGACGGGCGTGACTCTGACCGTGACCGCTATCGGCGGCGTGGTTGCCGGTGCTGGCGCTCCGGATCTCGACAACAGCCTCGCTGCAATTACTGGCACCTACGACGTCATCGTGTGCCCCTACGCCGACGCCGTCAGTCTCGATGACATCGAGACGAAGAAAGCCGCCGACTGGGATCCTCTGACGATGAAGTACGGGCACGTCTGCACGGCCTACGATGCGACGTATGCGAACTGGATCACATTCGCGACGACCATCCTGCAGAACGATCCGCACACGTCCCTGGCCCCGGCACCGGGTTCGTACATGCCGCGGCCGCCGTGGGAACGTGCCGGTATCTTCGGCGCGAAGACGATGGCGCACCAGGTTGACGCACAGCCCGGTGAACTGGCACAGGGGTTCTCTGGCGTTGAAATGACCGGGGACATCCCCTGTCTCGACGACAACGAATTCACACCGACGGAAAGAAACATCCTGCTGGGTTACGGCATTTCGTCCGGTTACGTCAGCGGCGGCAATGTGTACATCAACCGCGCCCGGACAACGTACCTGACCGACGAATCCGGCGAAACCGATTCGTCGTACTACGACCAGCGGACGCTGTTCATCCTGCAGTACCTGAACCGCGCCGATAAGGCCGCGTGGCAGGTCAAGTTCCAGGGTGCCGCGATTCCGGATGAAAACGTCGATGTGTCGGGTGTCAAGATCGTGACGCCGAATTTGGCACGCGGCTTCTTCGCCGGTCAGTATTCGAAGCACCGCAGCTCCGCGCTGGTTCGCAACATCGACCTGTTCCTGAAAAACCTCGAAATCGAAGAAGACGACGACGACCCGACGCAGATCAACGTCATCTACCCGCCGAACATCACGGGCTGGCTGGCCGTGTCGGCGTGGGTCAACCGTTTCCGCATCGGCGGATAAGGAGAGTGTGTCATGGCATACGGAGTCAAGAGCGTAACCGTTAACGGTTTTCCGCTGGATGTGACCAGCGAACCGTCATTCTCAGCGCGCACGAAGAAGTTCGAACCGATCGAGGTGATCTGCGGGAAGCCGAATCATTCGGTGAAGCGGCTGATGCCCTACATCGAAATCGAATGTCTCTGGCCCGCGGGCAAGAAGTTGTCCGATTTCCAGGGGCAGGAAGACAACCTGGTCCAGCTCGAAACCGAAGACGGCCGGGCGTTCTACTGGGACAGCGCCCCCGAAGTGTCCGACACCGACAACAAGCCGGTGGAAGGCAAGATGACGCTCAGATACGAATCAACGAACAGCGGCGAACTGTAATCCAGACGGCCGCGCATCGAGGCCACCATGCCGAAACCTGTCAAGAGTACGAAACCGAAAACCGCCACACCCCGGGTTGAATTGCCCGCGGGCGTGCTGGCGGTCATTGACCTGGAGCAGCCGATCACCATCGGCAAGATGGAAGTCGACCACCTGAACGTGCGCAAAGCGGCGGGTGTCGCTGAACTGATTGCGGTTCAAATCGCCTACGAAAAACAGGGCCTGATTCTGGACGGTGTGCAGGTCATTGGTCACATCCAGTCAATGCAGATCCTTGCGATGACGACGCTGATTGATTGCATGTGTCAGTTGGCCCCGGGCACGGCGGCGGAACTGGATATGACTCGCGACCTTTGGCACGCGATCAAGGTAATCACCCCTTTTCTTTCGAAGTATGCCTGACGGCGCCGTCGAACTGGACGGAGGCTGTGGGTTCGCTCGCTCGCATGGGGTGGCAACCATCGGAGATTCGGGCGCTGTCGTGTGCTGAATTGATGTTCTGGTTCCGGGCGATAAGCGAGTCGGTGACGGCCGACGCGAAGAGGCGCAAACGTGGCTAAGGATCTCGCAATATCTGTCGCGCTGAAAGGCAAAGACGAACTGTCGGGTGTCTTTTCGAAGGCGACGAAGAACGCGGACGGCGCGCTGGGTCAGCTGAAGAAGCAGTTCAATTCGTCAAAGGGAGTTCAGATTTTCAAAGGCGTTGCGGGCGGCGTCGGCATGGTGGCATCGGCAATGGCCGGTGCAGCCGGTGTAGTCGGCGGCCTGTTCGCCGGTATTACCTCTGGCGCTTTTGCCCTTGCCAACGCTGCGAACGAGGACATCGACGCGCTGGGTGATCTGGCTGCTGGAACGGGGATTGCGGTTGGCGAACTCGACCGTCTGACGCAGATGCTGAAGATGTCCGGCGTCGAGGCGGGTCAGTCCAAGGCCATGTTCAAACTGTTCAGTAAGAATCTTGGCGACCTGCAAGACCCGGCCACGGGCACCGCCCGCGAACTTGACCGCGTCAACGGCCCGATGGCGAAACTGATCCAGACTTCGGGCAATGCCACCGACGCGCTGACTGGCGCACTTGACATGCTTGTTGAAATGCCCGCCGGGTATCAGCGCACGAAGACGGCCACCATGCTGTTCGGGCGGTCTTCAACCGACCTGCTGCGAATCCTGGCAAAGGGCCCGGCTGCGTACCGTGAACTGCGAAAGGAAATTGAAGCGACCGGCCTGCTCACGGATGACATGGTCGCGAAGTCCGATGCTTACGGTGATGCGCAGGACAACATGTCGCGCGCCATTGTCGGTTTGAAGCGGGCGATCGGTGTCGAACTGATGCCTGCGTTGACGCCCGCTGTCGAATCGCTTGCCAAATTCGTCAACATGAATCGGGGGCAGATCGGCTCTGCCGTGGCAATCGTGGCGGGCAACATCGGTGAAGCACTCAAGAACATGGTCGAGTACCTAAACTCGAACCCGACGGCGCTGAAGGATCTGATCGAAAACGTGACGGTTACGGTGTCACACCTGGTTGCGCAGATTAAGAAGTTCGACGACTTCGTGGCCGACTTCAAGGGGTTCTTCGGCCTTGGCCCGGATCGTGTTGAAGAGGCCGAAAGGCGCGCCGGTGTCGGGGTTGTGACGGGTCTGCCGACAGACGAAGAAGGCAAGCCGACAACCCGCGCACAGTCCGCAATGAACGCGGTCAAGGAAGAAGTCTTCGACCGCGACCGTAACTGGCTTGAGACGTACTCGCCGCTTGGTTGGCTGACAACCGGCGTCCGCGCCGCGATTGCTGGCGCGTCGGCATTGTTCGAAGACACGGGCGACGTGCGGGATACCACAACAGCGGTGCGGAATCGTGACGTTGTGAATTCAGCGCCGGGAAGCAGCGTTGTCGTGACCAATCCGATGTTGACCCTGCCGCCAGATATGAGCATTCCGGCTGAACTCGCAGGCACCATCAACGTGACATTCGCAAACGCGCCCGCCGGGATGCAGGTTGGCACGATTCAGACAAACAGTCCGAACGTTGCGCTGGCCGTCAAAGGCAACACCGGCGTCAACAAAACGGGAAGCGGTGGATTATGAGTCCCGACGATCTGAAGACTGCCAAATTCCGCGGCATCGAGTGCAGCGCCCGCGACCTCGGCTTGAAGGCCGGCCGTCGCGTAGTTCGGGAAGTGGTGCCGGGTCGTGACGGCGAAGTCTCGGAAGACTTGGGCCGCGCGGCTCGTGAATACAAAATCCAGTTCGTCTGCTCCGGTGCCGACTGGAAAGATACATACAACCGCCTGATCGTCGCCGTCGAAGACCCGAACCCGGCGGAGTTCCAGCACCCCGACGGCACAATCCTGCAAGTCATCCCTGACGGCGGTTTTGAATTCTCGGTCGTGTCGGTGGGTGAGGCGACGGTTGACGCGACGCTGGTCGAACTGACGGCCACGAACCGTGTTGCCGCTGAAGAAGACGCGAAAGCGGCGGCGGCCACGGCGGCGGATGCTGCTGACACGACGTCGGCCGGCCGTCTCAGTGACAACCTGACTGGCGGTGCTGCTGCCGCAACCGCGATCGCGAACATCACCGAAGGGATGCGGCTGTCAATCAACATCGGCAAACAAGCCGGGGCTGCAGTTGGCACCGCGCTCGATCTGATTGACGCCGACGTTGCATCCATCGTGCAAGCGCCCATCACCGCGGCGTCGTACTTCACGACGCTGTACCGGGACATTGAAGACTGGCCGATGCTGTCACAGGCGCTGTCACGGTATCACGAAAGCGAACTGCTGATCCTCTCTGATTACGCCGCGCTGACTGACCCGACGGCGCAAGAGTACATGCGCGATGAGTTTGAACTAAACCTGCACTGCCTGCACTGCGCGATCGCACAAATGGCCCGCATCGTGAACAACGCGGAGTACGCGGCCTTTGATGACGCGCAGGCGGCGGTGTCGACGGTAGCTGACTGGATAGACACGGTGGCGCCGTACTCGAATGCCGTGCAACTGGCGGCGGTTGCAGACCTGCAGGCGCAGCTTGTCGAAAGTGTGCTGAACGGCGCGCAGCAGATGCCCCGCCTGAAGGACTTCACGCCGTGGCGGGTCATGTCTGCGGATGAGATTGCCCAGTACCTGTACCAGGACGGCACGCGGGCCGGTGAAATCGTGGCGCGGAACAAGGTTCAACATCCGGGCTTCATCGGTCCGGACCAGGTCTTGAAGGTGCTGGAAGTATGAAAGAAGTCGTGACGCTGAAGATTGGCGGGTATGAGTGGACTGGCTGGAAGTCCATCGTGATAACCCGTGGCCTGAAAGAGGCGTCTTCCGCGTTCGCACTCGACCTGCTGTACACCGATCCTGACATGGGTATCGTGCTGACGCTGCAATCGGACATCGACTGCGAACTGTACACGCGGCCCGAAGGGAAGGGCGCGAACGCCGACGAACTGCTGATAACTGGCATGACCTCGGATGACGACGGCAACGAAGTCGGCACGTCGAAATCGCTGCAACTGAACGGCAAATCCCATACGCACCGGCTGGTCAAGAATTCATGCCTGCATGAAACGGGCCGTCTGACGAAGTTGACGCCGTTGCAGATTGCTCAGGCGCTGGCGGCACCTTACGAAGTGCCGGTGATTGCGACGGTCGACACTGGCGACGCGATACCGGTGTTCCGGCTTGAACCGGGCGAAAAAGTATTCGACGCAATCGAGCGGGCTTGCCGTGGCCGGGGCCTGCTGATTACTGATGACGCACAGGGACGGTTGGTACTGTGCCGCCGTGGCACTGCGCGCAACGACGCGATCGTGCATGGCGGGCGCGTGGATGTCACGAAGTGGGGGCATTCGAGGTCGTCTGCTGAACGGTACACGGAATATCGGGTCATCGGCCAGCGTGCCGGGAACAACCAGGCGTTCGGGGATCACGTCGCGGGCGGCGTTGGTGTCGCGTATGACGCCGGGTGGACCACATACCGCCATGTCTTGACCATCATTGCAGAAGGCGAAGCGGACGCGGCAGCCTGCCAGATGCGCGCACGGTGGGAAGCTGCTGTACGCAGCGGCAAGGCGTCGGAACTGAAGTTGACCGTAAAAGGGTGGCGCTCACCGTCGGGTCTGCTGTGGTCCCCGAACCAGACGGTGAAAGTGCTGTATCCGCTTCGTGGCATCGACCGTGACATGCTGATCTCTGGCGTGCTGCTGACGCAGAACGATGAAGGCACCGTCGCCAATCTCACTCTTGCGCCGCCGTCGGCATACACGCCGGAACTTCCGACCGAAAGAAAGACGTCTGGTTCGTGGCTTGAAGATTGGGGGATCTGATGGGTCTGGAACGAATAATTCAGTCGATGCTGTTTCGCGGCGAAGCCAGCCGCGTCGATGACACGGCAGACGTGCAGACGGTGCAGACGTCGGGCTTTGACGGGTACATTGACGAAGCGGAACACGTCCAGCCTTACGGATTCCGGTCGCGTGCGAAGCCGGGGGCACAAACCATCGTTGCGCGGTTGGGCGCTGTTGGCGCTTTAGTCGCGTGGGTATTCGATGGCCGGTATCGCCTGACGCTGGAAGAAGGCGAAGTCGCGATCCTGGACGACCAGGGGCAGAAAGTACACCTGAAACGCGCGGGGATTGAGATCACAGACAAGAACGGCCAGTCGGTGAAGATGACATCGGCGGGCGTCGAAGTGCTGTCTGACGCGGTGAGGTTGGGTAACAGCGCGTCGGATGCTTTGGTAAAGCGCGACAGCCTGAAGACGTACCTGACCATGCTGAATATCGCGATCACGGCGGCAACAGTGGGTGACGTGCCACTGACGATTGCGCTGCCGAGCCTGCCGAGTGATGTAAGCCTTGGCACGACGAAAGTGACGGCGAAGTGAGGGTTTGACGTGGCAACGAAAACGCTTGGTACTGGCGGCGATTACACGACGTTCGCGGCTGCTGTCGCGGGCATCGCCACGTGGGATAAGTTGAACGTCATCACCGCTGGCACCTACGCCGAAGCTGCGGCGCTGCCTACCATATCGAAAACCGTCGAATTCGTGAACCTGTCCGGCGGGAAAATCAACATCCTCACGCCGGTCGGTCAACCCATAGGGTCTGTCAGCGGCGGCCCCGTAACGGTGACCTGGACGGGCGATTTTGACATGCAGATCCGCAAGGGCGGCGCGAACATCGAGTACCACTGGCTGCTTGGCGGCAACGCTGGCGTCGATAACAAACTAGTATTCGACGGCTGCACGTTTACGTCGGACTACACGACGGGCCTAACGCAGGTCGTGTACCAGACGGCGGCACGGTCGCACGAATTCTATGACTGCACAGCCGTGGGCGTCTACGACTGCCTTGTGACGGTCGGCACCGGCAAATGCAACACGTCAGTCATCGATGGACTGACCGTTACCGGCTCGGTCAAATATGTGGTCCACGGCAACACGGCTGGCGACCTGTTCGGCACATTCGACCATCGACGGATTTTCGGCAACATCACGAACTGCCCTTATAACGCTGGCATTGCAGACATCAGCGTTACCACGTCTGGCCTGTTGACCACCTCGCGTATGTGGGGGCTGGATGGTATGTCATATACCCAGTTTGGTACCGGCGCAATCGCTGTCGAAAAGTCGGTGTTCACCGGCAGCCGAGCTTACGGCTTCGCGGTTTTTGGCACGGCTTTGACGGCGACGACGTTCCGGGACTGTGAGTTTGGTGGATTTTCGTCGCACGCGGTCAAAGCGTCCGGCGCCGCCATGTCAAACTTGGTCGATTACTGCGGCGCGGGCAACGGGTGTCCCGCGCTCTGTGACATCCCCGGCGATCTGGGTGCGCACAATCAGATAAGCGACCCGTTGTTTGTGGATTATGCGGGGCACGATTATCACTTATTGGCCGGTTCACCGCGCATCGACACCGGCACGGCCTGTATCGCCACGGTGGACCCTGACGGCAACACGATACCCAGCGGCGGTGGGTATGACATCGGCACATTCGAGTTGGTCCCGTTTGTAACACCGGTCACATACGACAGTGAATATACGAGCGGCGCCACGATCATCTGCACCGACCTGTCGGGTACGCCCATCCCTGGATACAACCCTTACGATCTGTTCCCGGCGATAAACGACCCGTTGGTATCGCTGGCACAGATTGTACTGGTGTCGCTGTTTTCTGACCGCGTGGCCGGGTACGACGACGAATTGCCCGCTGGACAGGTTGACCGCCGGGGCTGGTTCGCGGACACCGCCGAAGAAAAGACGGGTTCGCGGCTGTGGCTGGATGAAGGCGCGGCCGTGGTCGATGACACGCTTGACCGCAACCGGCGGTGGGTCGAAGAATCCCTCGCACACCTGACCCGCGACGGTCTTGCGACCGCCGTCGAAATCGAAATGGACATCGCGGAGTCCGAAACGAACCCAGCGGAAGCGATGTTGCTGACTCAGATCACTGTTCGCCTCGATGAAGACCGGGGCGTGATTTTGAAATTTCCTGACCTGTGGGGGCTTTAATCATGGCATGGGCAACACCTGACAGAACGACACTGGTATCGCGCGTGCTCGGGTATGTGGTCAACCGGACTGGCGAAATCTCCGCGCTGATCTGGCGCGCGGCGCAACGGGCGATGGCTGAAGCCTTTTCATCGGCGCAACTCGACCTGTACGCTAACGCCGATACGGAAGTGAAACAGCTTTTCGCGCGCACGGCCGAGGGTGAATACCTCGATAGGCACGGCGAATACTGCGCGGTACCGCGTCTGCCCGCCGGGAAGGCTACAGCGACGTTTGCATTTTCCGGCACGGCTGGCGCGACTCAGGCGTCCGGGTCGAGTCTGACCCGCGAAGACGGTATCGAATACGTCACGACGGCGCTTGCGACTGTGGGCGGTGGCGGTACGGGTACCGTGGCGATTGAGGCTGTCGAGGCTGGCGAAGACGGCAACTGCGACAGCGGCACGGTGCTGACGTGGGCGTCGCCGTCTGCCGGGATTGATCCGACTGGCGCGGTGACTGCTGACGTGGTGAACGGCCGCGACGAAGAAACCGACGAAGACTACAGCGAACGGATCATTGATGAACGCGCGCGGCCGTCACAGGGTGGGGCCACGGCCGACTACGCGAAGTGGGCCAAGGCGATGACGACGGTTGCGGTGTCGCGTGCGTGGGCGGTGGACTACCCGACGCTGCCCGTCGGTGAAGTGGAACTGTACTTTATGATCGACGCCGGGGCCGGTGCTGAAGAAGTGCCTGACGCTGGCGAAATCGCGGCGGTGGATGCTGAGTTGCAACCGCTGAAATGCGGGGGCACTCAACTGACCGTGGACGCGCCCGCGACGCTGGACATGGACCCGGCGATAACCCTGCATGTGCTGGCCGGTTACACGATGGCCGACGTGAAGGTGGCAATGGCGGCATCACTCGCCGCATTCCTGGCGCGGGTGGAACTGACCGGGGGCGCGACGCTGATAAGGAACTCGCAGATCCGCGACGCCTTGAACGTGGCTGGTGTCGACTACTACATCCTGACTTCGCTTGCTGGCGGCTCCCCGACTGCTGACGTGACGCTGCCCGCGTACACGGTGGCGATGGTGGGAACGCCGGTGTGGAGTTGACCATGAAACGGAAGATTCTGCCCGCGCTGACGGCGCGAAGTTATTTCGATCTGCTGGTACGCAAATTGCCGCCCGGCTGGATATGGCGGATGCAGGTACAGGACAGCGGTTCGGTTTACGGTGATGGTAACGCGGTGCCTGCAACGCGCTTCGGACGGATGCTGTGGGCGCTGGCTGATGAACTGGCGTACTTCCACGGGCGGATGCGGGCGATGTTCGCGGAGTCGATTCCTGACACGGCGACGGAAACGCTGGACGAATGGGAGTCGGATCTTGGTCTGCCGTTCGCCGGGTATCCAACACCGGCAACGACAGCTGAACGGCGGGCGATAATCAAGGCTCAAGACCTGATGAAGGGTGGCACGCAGAACGCGCACTTCGAGGCGCTGGCGGTGACGCTGGACGCTGTCGTGGATGTGTTCGACGTTCCGGGCCAGAAACTGACCATACAGCATTCATCGGCAGACATCGTGCGGGCGGACTGTACCTGCGAGTGCAACGCGGCTTTGGTGTCTTTCGCGTCTGCTGAAGCGGAAAGGTATGCGTATTTCGCGGCGCGGTATCGGCCCGGTGGACGGCGGATTTACTTCACGGACGAAGCATAGGAGACAACGAAATGGCACACAAAATAGACACACCGAATGCAGTTGCGGTAATGCCGGTTGCTGGCGCGGCTGGTACGCCGGGATGGTTCGCTGACACGAACCCTGCGGCGATCACGCGACTGGACGCGGACTGGTTCAACATGGTGCAGGGGGAGCTGACGAACCTTGTCACCGGCATGGGCGGCACCTTGACTAAGGGTGTTGTTGACCAGCTCGCTACGCTGATTGTGGACAGACTTACCGTTCACGGCAACTTCAGCGCGAGCGTGGTTGCTGGCGATGCCACAGACTATGTTGAAATGTCAAAGCTGTTTGGCTTTGAGTGCTTCGTGGCGGGGGTGAAAACTGCATGGCTCGACAGGTCTGGCTCGGCGTCGTTTGTAGATACTACCATTAAAGGTGTTCTTGAAGCCTTCTCCCTGTTCAAGGCTTACGGCAAAATCTGCAACGCCGCCGGCGCCGATGTTGTCTTTGATGACGGTATCGACGTTGAGGGTAACGCTCAGGTACGCGGCAAAGTCAAAAACGCCGCTGGCGCCGATGTAGTTTTCGATGACGGCGTGGAAGTCGAAGCAGGTTTGAAAGTCGGCGGCAAAATCACTGTCAAAAACGCCGCTGTCTCCGAAGACTTTGTCGACTGTATCCTTGTTGATTGGACATCCGGCGGCGCGGACCATGCTTGCGCGTCAGCACCGGCCACAGTCAACGCCGCGCCCAACGCCAGCTTCGTCGTCAAGCTCGGCAACTCCGGCAGCGCCACCACAATCAATCCTGGTGATGCCATACTCGTTGACATCTCCAGCATCGAAGCCACGGGGCAGACCCTACTTGCCGCACATGCTGAAGTGATCAATATCGATCCAGGCACATGGGAGACTCTTGCGGCGCTTCGCGGACTCAGACTCACCGCTGGCATGGTACACGATTCATCGGGTGCGGCACGCCTGGCCTTAACATACGTCGGACGCGGCAATCTCACTGTCGCGGGTGGCGCTACCCAGGGGCAGGCGTTCATCCGCGTCCGGCTCCAGTACGCAACCCTGACGGCGACAACCTAATGGCCATCAACGTTGATATCGAAGTCGACACCCACGCCTTCGACGGGCAGATGAAAGGCTTCGTCAAGCAGGTGCCGTTCGCGTTTTCATTGGCCATCAACCGCACCGCACGCGATGCCGTCGCAGATCTGAAGAAGGCCGTGCGCCATGACCTGACCATCCGCGGCAATCAGTGGGTGCCGAAAGGTCTGCAAATGCGCGCGTCGAATAAGCAGACCCTGACCGCGCACGTCGGCTCAGTCGATGACTTCATGGTCAAGCAAGTCGAGGGTGGCACGAAGAAGGGCAAGGGCGGCGGCAAGATGGGCGTACCTCTTATAGGTAAGGGACGCGCGCGCGCGCGCAAGCGGGCCATCACCGCACCCGACGCCTGGCCGTCTGGACTCGCCGCGAACGATCCTGACGTGTTCATCGGTACGGCGGGTCGTAAGCGGGGCACGAAGAAGTACAAGAACAAACACAAGTACCTGTTCGACAAAAACGGCAGGGTCGGCGGCGGCACTTACGCTGTCTGGCGTCGGATGCCAAAGCACAAGTTGCGGATGGTCTACCGCTTCGACGAAGCTGTCGAAATCAAAGACCGCTGGCAGATGGAAAAGTACGTCCGCGAATCAGTGAGCCGCAACTACCTGACGCACGTCACCAAGGCCATCGAACACGCAAAGGCTACAGCCAAGCGTTGACCTGTTTTCGGGTTCCCGCATAGCCCCGACTACTCTGTATTCAGGCACCTTCCCGTGGGATATCCATGCAGGAAAACCGCGTCCGTGTTGCGAAGTACGGTATCCTGACACCGAAAGACCCCCGCGCTGTTGCCGTCCCATCTATCCCTGGCAAGACCTGCAAGCTCCATTACCTGGCAGCCGACGCGCTTGCTCGAATGTCGGCGGCCTGTGAACGCGACACAGGTATCCCCTTGCTGCTGGCGTCGGGTATCAGGCCGCGGCGCTGGACATCGCGTGGCCAGTACGAAGACTATCTGATCCTGAATTACGCTTACCTGGTCAAAGACGAAACCTTCACAACCGAATCAGCCAGACGCGCCGCCATCATCGAAAAGGGCGACGATTACATCGCGTACAACACTGGCCACCAGACTGGCCTTTGTGTCGACTTCGGATCCGGTGGCTTGGAACCAAGGGTAAGTACAATCAAAAAACAGCGTGAAACCGTCGTCTACAAATGGCTCTGCGCCCACGCCCATGAATACGGATTCACGCCGTACATCAAAGAACCCTGGCACTGGGAATACAACATCAGCAAAACTGACTGGGAGAGGTTGCCGTGACAGACCGCCTTTCGGACGTCGAAATTCTGGAACGAATCGGGGATATCCGGGAATCGCAGGTCAGAACCGAAACTATCCTGACACAACTGGTGGCGAATCTACCGCGCTGTGAGGACCACACGAACCGTCTTGGCTCGGTTGAATCAAACGTCGCCCAACTGTGGACCGTCTTCAAGGTCGCTGGCACAATCGCCGGTCTGCTCATATCTGCTGTCGGAGTCATCGCGGCGTTCGTTTGAACGTCGTTTTAATGGAGGATCCCATGAAATCGTACATCCTGTTTCTGTCCGTGATGGTCTGTCTGGCCATCGCCCCGTCGGCGGGATTCGCCGAAGTGATCGTCGGTGATCTCGACGTGGTCGAAAGCGCCGACGTCGTGGTTGCTGCGCCGGTCGAAGTTGTGCCTGTTGAAGTTGCCCCGGCACCGGTCGACCCGGTTGTCGAGCCCGCCATTGAACCCGTGCCGGTTGAAGACCTGTCGGGCAGTATCGCCACGCCCACAAGCCTGATGGTGGTCATGGCCGCAATTACTCCGATGGTCATCGAATTGGTGAAACTGATACCTGGTACGGCGCCGTGGATGCTGCGAATTCTGGCCGTGATTGTGGGAATGCTGGGTGGATTGTTCGTCGGCCTTGGCTGGTTCGGCGCAGTTTCGTACAACATCGGTGTCGCGATACTGTCAGGCGCAGCCGGGGGTGCTGGATTTACTGCGATTAAGTGGGGCAGTCAGGCTGTGCGTTCCGGTAATCGGCCGGCTGGTTTCGCATCGATAAGGGCCATGCTGCTGCTGGGAATAAGCGGGGTGCTGTTACTCTGCATGATTGGTTTGTCCGGCTGCGGCACGACATTCACCGCGAAGACTGGCGAACCCACGATTACATCCATCCATCGCGGGCCGCCTGGGCAGATGATTGCCAAGGTCGCAGACAAGATCGCATGTACCGTCAACAGCGCGCCGGGGGATGAAATGCTCATCTCAAATCCCTGCAAACCCGGATACGTGCCATGGTACGAAGGCGTCATCGTTGACTGCATTCCGAACCCGTGCACGCAGGGGGTACTGACTCACAATCCCGACGGCACCGTCGGCTGCAAGTAGGGGGCAATCATGGGTATCATTTCCGACAAGACCCGTGACAGTTACCACACCGCCGCGAACGTCCTTGCTGCTGGCCTCGAAGCACTCGGTGATCCGGGTGCGGCGATGGCTGCTGCAATCATCCGCGCCTATGCCGACAAGGCCCTGGAACTCGGTTACGAAAAGCTGGGCATGACCGACGAGGTGACGGTTGAGGCTTCGGGTGATGTGACCGGGACGATCGAGTAGCAGCGTCCACCAGACCCTGTTCAACTATTCCCGCCGTGCTACCATACCCCCATCATTAACGAGGTCGCGACATGCAAGGTGAATTCCTTGGTGTCATGTTTCTGCTGGGATCTGTGTGGGTAGCCGTCACGTTCATTGCGGCGATCATTGTGGCGGTTGACGCTATCCAGGTCGCGCACTACTCGAAGATCACAGCCGACGAAGCGGTCAAGCAAACAGAGCTGTTGCGGTATCAGGTTGCGTTGATGCAGACGGCTGACGAAGAAGACCCGCCACCGGAACAGGCGGGCGTGTACGCACGACCCGTGCAACACATTCAGCGGATGCCAGCGGTCAGGGGGTAGGCACTACTTGAACCAGTCTTCGAACCTGACGCCGAAAAGCCGGTCAAGCCCGATGAACAGTGTGGCGTGTGGGGTGCATTTGGCCCGCTCCCATCGCCAGATTAGTCTATCGCTGCATCCAAGCTGCTCCGCGACGTAAGCCTGTGTCCAGCCCCGCGCCTTTCGCAATTCCTCAAGTCGCTTGTCGTTGAACTCCGCGGTAACTTTGTCCGGTGCTTTCGGACTCATACTAACACCTCAATCAGGTTGTGCCCTTAGCGTACTTTTGAACAGATCAAATGTCAACTTATCGGTTGTCAACGCAAAGATGCTACTTTTTCATTGACAACTTATCTGTTGTCACGATATACAACCCATCAGTTGTTAACCGGGCCAGTCATGGCACAGCGGCAGATAGTACAGCGGACGCGCCCCGACGCCATCCGTCTGCTGTCATGGCTGGCCGATGCGGACCATAAACGAATGCTTGCTGAATCATGGTTCTGGAAGCGATTCCACGCCGTTGCCCGCGATGAACGCGGAATTAAACAGATACGCGAGGCTGTTGTCAATATGGTATCTGCGCGCGTCGGCGTCGCACCTTTGCGCTGGCCCGGGGATGTTGGCAAACCACCGTCAGGCGACACACAGACTGTGTGGCTGTCGGCGGCATGGCTTCGCGGCCTTGTTGAAATACCTGAGCTTGACGCCCCTGTCGAGACGTGGACTGAGGCGGCAATCGTTGAACTCGGCGCGGAGTTGGCGGGTCGTGACGGCCTGCCCTGGAACATCATCGCTGACGAACAGGGGTTCCATAGCGGCATCAGGCGCTCCCGTGCTCGTACATACGGCGGGCGCTTTGAAGTAATCCTCCCGCACCCAGCCATATCCACCCTTGCGGACAGCGCCGCGCTATTGCCCGTGGCAATACTCGAAAGAAACGCCACCTAAAACCCCACCCGCCGACCTGCGAATCTCCCGATTGAGGGTGACACAAACTCGAACGTGGAGGTAATCCCCAATGTCAAAACACCCCGAACAGAATCACGAATCGACGCCGGTCATTTATATGGACGTGGCCGACGTCCAGACCGTAACCGCGTGTCAGTCGAGCATCCGGCAGTCGATGACGTACATCACGCAGATCCTGAAGAAGTACGCGCCGGATGGTGTCGATGCCGTCAGCGTGTACGTCTCTGGCCTTCAGTACCCCGGCGAATGCGTCGTTGACGGCTGGTTGTGCCTGCGTCACGTCGCCGCGAACGTCGACGATCCGCTGTCCATGTACACGACCGTCAATTTTAACGACCTGTCCACCGACACCATCCTGCGGGCATTTAATCGTGCATGTGCCGACTTCAAAACACAGACAACCCCGGAGGAAGACAACGATGAGTAATCCCACAACCGCCGCCCGCAAAGGTGGCGACACCGCACCGACCCCCAACACCCACGGCGCTGACTCCACATCGGCGTCGTGGGGCCTGCCAACCCCCGCTGGCATGGTCGCTGTCACCGTCTGGTCGTCCGCCAAGGGCAACATGCCGCTGCGGTACCCCGACCACCCCGAATGCGACGAAGACCTGCACTACGAAGACTGGTGCGTCCGCGAAGTCAACCGGCTCCGCAAGCAGGGCAGGGTAGCGATGGTCGTGTACAGCTCAAAGGCCGGCATTCTGGTCTGTCGCGTTATCGCGGACCAGGTGGCCGCGGACGAAGGGGAGGGTAACGATGATTGATCGCATCGCCCTGTCATATTCCGGCCTGCGCGCTTTCCAGAATTGCCCCCGCGCGTATCTCTATCGGTACCTCGATCGCATCGAGCCCATGACCGACAAACCCCGGGCACTCCGCGCCGGGTCCGCGTTTCATGCGGCACTCGAAAAGCATCTGATCGGCGACACTGACGGCGCCCGGGCCGCACTTGTGGCTGAATTCGCGAAAGCGAACCTGGGCGATGACCGCGTACTCGAAAACCGGGCGAAGACGCTGGCCATGTTCGACGCCTACGTCGAGAGATACCCGTCCGACCCGTTCACTGTCGAGCGTGTCGAGGCTGAATTCTGTGCGCCCATCGTGAACCCTGACACGAACGCTGAATCGCGGACATTCGACATGGGCGGGAAAGTTGACGGTGTTGTGTTGTACCAAGGTGAACTGTGGCTCCTGGAGCACAAGACCACGTCGCTGATCGATGTGGCATACATTGAAAAACTGTGGACCGACTTTCAGATCCACGCCTACGCCCACTTTCTCGATATGGCATTCGGCGTCCATACCGTCGGCGTCATCTACAACATCGCGCAGACCTGCATGCTCAAGAAGAAGGTTGAGGAATCCGAAGCCGACTTCGATACCCGCTATGCCGAACTGTGCGCCAAGAACAAGTCCGGCAAGTCGTCAGCGACCCGAAACCTCGGTGAGACGTGGGACGAATATGCCGCCCGCGTCATCGCCTGGTACGCTGAACGCTCAGACCCCGACACCGGCGCCTTCCAGCGCGTCTTCCACAGGTTCCGTCCCGCAAAGGTGGCGGAAGTCGCCGGGACGGTGTGGGACCTGACGCAGGCCCTTTTGGAAGCCCGTCGCGCACAGCGGTACATCCGTAATCCCAGCCAGTGCTACGTCTACAACCGCGCCTACGACTACGAACCCCTGTGCCGGTCCTGCGATGACCCTTTGATTCGTGCGAACTGCTACCGGGACCGCCCGGTACTTAACGAAGAACTGTCCGGCAATCCGTCGGACACGCCGGATGAACCGGCTTTTTAACAACCTTTATTGGAGGTACCTGACATGCTCCCGACCGCAAAAACCGAATCGAAATTCGACATCCTGAACCTGCGAATGTTCCTCTACGGCCCGCCGAAAATCGGCAAGTCAACTTTCTGCGCCGGTATGCCCGACGCCGTCTTCGCTGCCACCGAACCCGGCCTGAATAACCTGTCTGTTTTCCAGGCCCCGATCGCAACCTGGAAGGACTTCTTGCAGTTCTGCGGGGAAATCGGCAGCGGCAAACATCCGTACAAGACCGTCATCATCGACACGATCGACCGCCTGTACCGGCTCTGCGAAACGCACGTCTGCGAATCGCTGAACATCGCCACGCCTGAAGACATGGACTACGGCAAGGGCAGGGCAAAGGTCAACGCGGAGTTCTTCCGCATTATGGACCGCCTGACCAGCCTGCCTTACGGTCTGGTCTTCACGTCGCACGCCGTTACGAAAGAAGTCAAGACCCCCGGCGGCAATACCGACCGGACCATCCCGACGCTGCCTGACAAAGTCAGTCAGTACATCATCAGCCTGGCCGACGTGATCGGGTTCGCCTCGATTCGCCCGGTCATGCAGGCGGATGGAACCACGAAACGGGAAAGGGTCCTGTGCACGAAGCCGCACACCGACTTCGACGCGGGCGATCGCACCGGACGCCTGCCCGAATCTCTGCCGCTGTCCTGGGCGGCATTCGCGTCCGCGATGACCCCGAAGGCCGCGCCCGTCACGGCGCCCGTTCAGACCCAGCCCCCGAAGACCGCCCCGGTGGGAGGTGCCAAATGAGTTACGCACGCGACTTTCTGACCGACCGTGCCGCGACTTTCGCGGGCGTTCAACCCCCAGCCTCCGACATGGCCACCATCCCTGACGGCATGTACACAGCGGAGATCGTGGAATGCTCGGTGCAGGAATCCCGCAAGGACGGCTCGCCCTATCTGTTCTGGTTGCTCCGCATCACCGACGGCCAGTACCAGGGGTGCACCGTCAAAAGGTTCAACCAGCTCGCAACGGAACAGAACCTGTCGTTTTTAAAGGCGGACCTTACGGCCGCCGGCATGACGCTGACGAACCTTCCGGACCTGCCCGAATGCGCCGGCGACCTGGTCGGGCGCATCGTGGACGTGAAACTGCAGACGAAGGGCACCTACCAGAACTGCTACCTGAAAGGCTTGGTCCTGCCGAACACCGCGGCCAACGTCAGCGATGACGACGTGCCGGCGAGCTGGAGGTAGACCGTGATCATCCTGAACACGCACGCAGTAATCACGAACGTGTCGGACGTGCTGGCCGAGCGCCTGATTCGCGACTTCGCGACTATCAAGAATCCCGCGTGGGAAAACTCGAAGCGTTTTTCCTACAACGGCAAACCCGCGAAAGGTGTCGACGAATACATCCGCCTCGCGACGTTCGACCATGACACTGGCGTCCTGACGATGCCCCGCGGGCTGTTCGCAAAACTGCGGGTATTCTTCCCGGCGGCGATCGTCCATGACGAAATGGCGCGGCCTGACGTATTCGGTGGTCTGCGTGCGGATCAGGTATTCACAGCGGCAAACTTCACCCCCCGGGATTATCAGTCGGCTGCCGTCAAGGCAGTCATCGATAATCTCGGCGGGGTGGTAGTCGCCCCCACCGGCACCGGCAAGACCATCATCGGACTGGAACTGGCGCGACGGCTGGATACACCGACGCTGTTCTTGGTTCACACACTGTCACTACTTCAGCAGACCATCGGCCGCGCCCGTGAAATGCTCGGTGTCGAGCCCGGCGTAATCGGTGGTGGCAAGTGGGCCCCCGGCTGGTTCACCGTGGCCACCATCCAGACGCTGGCCGAGCGTGGCGTCGGTGATCTGGCTGACAAGTTCGGCTGCGTCATTTTGGATGAAGCGCATCACTGCCCGGCTGAGACATTCGCCGCCGTGATGCAACAGTTCAGCGCGGCGTACCGTGTCGGTCTGACGGCGACACCTGAACGCGCCGACGGCCTGACGCCGGTACTCCATGCCGTCATCGGGCCGGTGGTCTACACGCTGGACGGTGTGAGCCTGCCGCTGAAATACGAAAGGGTCGTCACTGACCTGACGCTTGAAACCCTACCGACACGCACACCCCGGGGTGGTATCCGCGGCAGGGCGCTGTCACTGACCGGCGGTGAAGACACTCTCGACTATACCGCGCTGATGTCCATCCTGTGCGCCGACGAAGCGCGCACAAACTTGATTGCTGACACGGTACAGCGTCGCCACGTCGGTATGTCACTGGTCGTGACGGAGCGTGTCGACCACGCCAAACGACTGACGGATCTGCTGCGGGCCCGGGGATTGTCGGCGGTCATGCTGGCTGGCCCGAAAGCGGGACCGTCGGTGCGGCGTGACGTGACGGAGGGTATCGAGTCCGGCAGGTACACGGTGCTGGTATCGCCGCCGGGCATGGTTGGTGAAGGCTTCGACT
>Ga0172381_10001440_pt1 | contig 28009 bp, 44 predicted proteins | sample Leawel6488metaG_FD_119754 | JGI IMG/M metagenome (GOLD analysis project Ga0172381, IMG submission 119754) | Leachate microbial communities from a municipal landfill in Southern Ontario, Canada - Leachate well 64-88 metaG | ecosystem: Engineered > Solid waste > Landfill > Unclassified | place... | reverse complement strand
CAATGGAGCGAAGGGAGTTCACTACTCCGAGGTCACAGTCACTCCTTCACTCTTGGTAGATGCTCTCTATCAAGGGCTTAACTTCTTAGGTTAGCTCATCTACAATAAAGGAGGGGAGGTAGTGGAACTCCCCTCTTCTAAGGAGTTCTCAATGCACTCAACTTTAAAAAGCTGGCCCGATCAGATCCTAGCTGAGTATAATCTCTATCCGCAGCTCTCAAAGACTGACTGGGTTCATTCATCTATCAACATCAATAAGCTCTTTACTTCCCTCTATGCCACTTTCAGTATCTACCCGCAGCTCTCAAAAGAGGAATTGAAGTGGCTTAAGAATTTCACTGAACGATTTAAAGAATTCCTTGTAGACTACACCCTAGCTTGCTGCCTAGGTGAGCTGCGTCATGCTTGGAAGCATTCTACCGCTCCTTCCTGGGATTCATCGAAAAGATTAACCCTGCTTCCAAAAGAAATTCTTCACCTATTCACCATTCTTAACTCTGGAAACTTTCTTGGAGATCAGACTTCCCGTACTAATAGGGCGAGAGAACTTTGGCGCTACTATAAAAACAGAGGAGATACCATACCCAAGATCTGTTCCCAATTAGAGGCCTTCTTCAATATCTTTCAATGGGATTCCTCTTTTGGGGGTAATGCTTGGGGCTTTATTGCCTCACTCGTAAGAGATCTCTACAAAGCTAGATCATTTCCTAGCATAGTTCACAATATTGATGCACTAGCCCATGCGGCCCATAAGAATGCTCCCTTCTTCACCTCTTCAAAATTCAATTGGGCCCAAGCTTATGATCTAATTACTTTTATGGAGTTCAAGAAGCAAGCCCAGCCCTGTTGTTTCTACCATTACATGGATAAGAATAAATACTATGTTTTACCTGTTTCCGTCTTTGAGAAGCTGGGAAAAACTCCAAGACCGGCAATGCACCCATGTTGCGTTAACATCACCTATATAATACCTAACACTGCTGCTAGATCCCAAGAGCAGCTAGATTACATTGAAGATCATGCTAAGATTGCAATAGAATTTCGCAACAAACTACAGAGGAGTAATTACTGATGAGTAAACACAAACACAAATCCCACTGGTACGATCATTTACTTCTCCCAGGAGGAGTAAAGGCATGCCTAAAGTTGCACGAAATAGGAATTCCCCTATTTGGTACAACCCTCTATGGCTTTCCTGGTACATATCACTCCCAGCATTATAAAGCTCTTAATGTCTGGCTGGATAGGAGCAATGTCCCAGAAACTCTTTATACTTTCAATCTCAAAATGCCAGCCCTGGCTGTGGAATATGCCCATCTCTTCTTTCCTGTCTATGACAGGAAGAAACCCCTTAACGAGGTGGGATACCTCCGCCTCGTGGAGAAATGCCTTCACACTCTGAAAGAGGGCCATGAAGTAGCAGTTTCCTGCATCGGAGGACATGGGCGCACTGGCACACTTCTCGCAATTATCTTCGGCCTTGCCCACCCTGAAGTCACAGATCCCATTGAGGCAATACGTTCTCAGGGTTGTGACTCTTGGGTAGAATCCGAAGAGCAAGCAAAGTTCATCTTTAAACTGGTAAATAAACCTTATCTTCCCATTTACGATGATCCTATCTTTCAACCTTGGAGCCAAAATGACCTACAAAAAACCTATTATCCCCCCATCTCTGGAAGAGGAGGTGTCACACCTCTTGTCAAATCTAACAGAATCGAAACCAACTATTGCTGGAGATCCAATAGAGAGTTCGATCCCAAGCCCTAAGATCCATTCCACCACTACTCCCTATGTGTTCTATGGGCAGAGGGTTTGTGGGAGTTCTCCCATTAGTGGAGTCCTAGCATGGACTCCTTCCTTCATTAAAACCTGTCTCAAGGAGGGGAAAGCTTTCATTCTCCTAAGGACAATGACAGACCCCGCAGATGTAAAGATCATTCGCAAGGCGGCGGCAGTTGTCACCCTTGAAGGGGGGCCTGCGTGCCACGCAGCGATTAATTGTCATCTTTTCCATGTGGACTGCATTACAGGTCTTACAGGACGTGACTTGTGGTGGGCAGGCAAAAGCTTTAGTTTCCAAGACTGTTCAAAAGGTAGTTATATTAACATAAGCATTCCTGAAGGAACCCTCGCCTATCTGGAAGACGGCGCTCTTCGAATTGAGTTGCCTCCTACAAAAGAAAGGACTATCTAATGCCTGAGCCTAACATCTTCTTTGCCTTCTCTTCAGAGGAAATTCGTGAGCTGATCTTAGCTCTAGACGCCAGAGAAGAGACGTTGAAACGTCTTGAACTAGTAACGCAACTTCATTGTTCCAACCCCCTCTGGGGGCAGAATTACCATGATAAAACTGCAATTGTTGCAAGGATTAGACTTCTATTCCAAGGAGCCCTACAATGAAAGTCTTTAAAGTAGCTAGAAGATTTATTGTGTTAGAATTTCTCAAATAATGAAAGGAGCAGCAAAATGGAGAAACAACTTACTACCATCCTTCAATATCTAATTGAAGCGATTCAATTAGGAAAGAAAGAGATCCCACTTCTCGCCCAAGAGATAATTAAGTGGCAGCTTGTGAAAAACTGGATGACACTAGCTTTAGCGTTACTACTTATAATTGTGGGAATTTGTGTAATACGAAAAGGCTATAAATGGATTAAAGAAGCTGAGGCTGAGAAGGAGAAACATGGTTATACAGATCGCCATGAAACTCTTGCTACCATTGCAATTGTTGCAATAGCTGGAAGCCTTATTTTGGATGTAGTAATGCCCGCAGTACTGATAGGCAGTATTTATGAGCTAGTCCAGATCTATTTAGCTCCTAGAGTCTATCTCCTTCAATATGTAAGATCACTCTTATGAACCCACAAATATGGTTCACCAGTGATGAACACTATAATCATGAGAATATAATTAAGTTCTGCAATCGTCCTTTTAGGTCTGTGGAGGAAATGAATAATGAGATTATTCGAAGACATAACCTCTGCGTCAAAAGTGGAGATGAAGTCTGGCATCTTGGTGACTTCGCTTGGTCTAATGCCGCAGGGATCCTCAAGAACCTTAATGGCCGTAAGCACCATCTCTGTCTGGGAAATCACGATAAAAAACATATCAAACAAGAGCTGGGACTCTTTGACTCAGTGCAAGATGTGGCCCAAGTTCGATGGATGGGGGAAAGAGTCTTCCTTAGCCATTACTCTCACGCAAGATGGCCTTCCTCTGGAAGAGGGCGAATACACTTGTTTGGTCACTCGCATGGAACCTTTGAAGGTCTTGGGCTATCAATCGATGTAGGAGTGGATGCGTGGAGCTTCCAACCCATAAGTTTTGAACAAGTCTTAGGGCTCTTACGAGTCCCAAGAAAAATTTGAAAGGAACTCTAACATGAAAACTGTAATCAGGCATGGCGTCTTCGAAACTAATTCCTCCTCTTGCCACGCTATCAGTATTGGCAAAGGGAATCTAGTTGATCTCGCAGCTTCAAAAAAAGATTCAATTGTCCATATCTCCTCGGGAGAATTCGGCTGGGGTCCAGAAGCCTTTTACTATTGGAAAGATAGGGCTTCCTATGCCCTAACTTATGCCCTGGATGAGCCAGAACTCCAAGAGAGATTAGAAAAGGTAATCAAGGACTACACCCAAGCTGCGGATGTAATCTTACATTGTCACCCCCATGATTATATAGATCATGAGAGCCGAGCTGAAGCAGGGGATATATTTGAAACGGATGAAACTCTGAGAGATTTCATCTTCAGTGATAACTCCATCCTGGTGATAGATAATGACAATCACTAAAACTAGTTACACCAATAACAACTATAGGGTAATTATCTACCCTGACGGAACCAAGGTCAGATACACCCTGAAAGAGGAGTTCAAACCCCTCTTCCCTGAAGCAGTAGACCTAAAGATCACAAATAGGTGTTTCAACAACTGCAAGCACTGCCATGAACTCTCCACCCCCAGTGGACTCCATGCCCTGCTCCCAAATATAAAACATCTCTTAAAAGAGCTTCCACCTGGAGTGGAGATTGCCATCGGTGGGGGAGACCCCCTAACTCACCCCCTCCTCCCCTTCATTGTGGGCTATATCAGGGGTCTGGGATTAATTCCCAATCTCACAGTGAACGCGCTCTCTCTAAAGACAGGTGATGAATTGAAGGAACTTAGCTCCTACCTAGGAGGAGTGGGGATTAGCTTCTCTCCCGCGAAAAAGTGCCAGATAGAGAAGGCTCTCACCCCGTCCACAGTGGTGCATTTCATTGCAGGGCTGGACTCTATTAAGGATGCCTATCACTATCCTAAGAGACTTATCTTAGGCTTTAAAAAGCATGGAAGGGCTTCTAACCTGGAACCTCCCCTCATGGAACAGTGGATCAGGGAGATTCACCTCCTTATACTAGCTCCAGGAATCACCTGCTTTGATACCCTGGCTCTAGAGCAATTAAGACTAAAAGATCTAATCTCTCCCCAAACATGGGCTTCTACCTACATGGGTTCCGATGGGGAGTTCACCATGTATATTGATGCTGTTTCAATGGCTTATGGGATCTCGTCTATTTCCAAAACTTTTCCTCTCCATTTCCTGAATATAAGAGAGGCTTTCTCTACCCTAAGGAGCTTACCCAATGACCAAATCTAAAGAAGAGTCTTTAATCTATGGCTTCTGCTGTACTAACTGTGGATTTGAACAGATTTTCCCAGGCTCATCCTACCAAGATATAACTAGGTTAATCTCCTGGAAAGGGGGATTCTTCTGCAACTGCACCAAGAAGGAACACTCCCTCGTTACAGTGCATAGGCACATTTTTGATGATCTAGTATTTCATGGGAAGGTGTTAAAGTTGAAGGAGGTGAAGAAATGACTGAAGAGTTTGCAGGATTCCCAAAGATCTATCGCTACAGTAGAGAGGTTGTTGTAACTGAGAAGATAGACGGCGCCAATGCCCAGATTTGTATCGGGCCTAGTGGGGAGTTCCTGACAGGCAACAGGACCAGATGGATCACTCCTGAAGATGACAACTTTGGCTTTGCTCGATGGGCCCTCGATCATAAGGAGGAGCTCCTAACTTTAGGCCCTGGAAGATATTTCGGGGAGTGGTGGGGTTCTAAGATCCAGCGAACCTATGGCCTAAAGGAGAGGAGATTTAGTCTCTTCAATGTTACTCGATTTGCAGTAGAACGCCCTGCATGTTGCGGAATTGTGCCTGTACTCTGGAAGGGGAACTTCGATGACCTCAATATTAAGGAGGTTCTAATTGCACTAGCAACAAATGGCTCAAGCGCAGCTCCGGGCTTTATGAACCCTGAGGGGATTGTCATTTACCACCTAGCAGGGAATCTGAGCTTCAAGAAAACCTTTAAAGATGACAACAAGGGAAAGGGCTAAGATATGACTCTGATTAAAGGCGCATTTACAACTAGTGATTATAGGGCTTCACTTTTCCCACCCAATCAAGACGACGGGGATCTCTTCACTCTTCCCTATCAATGGAGGGATAAGCCCCACCTCCATGTTCGGGATCTTTGTGAACACATTGACAAGCTCGAAGCTGAACTTGAGAGACTCAGGGCTATAAATCGGGAAGCCCAAGGCTACCTGGACGCGCAATGGTAGAGTGTGCTATAATATAGACTGGTCTTTAGACCAGACTGGGTTTTAGCCCAGGAAGGAGCTACTTAATGGCTGTGATTCCACATGCACAGTTCTCCCTATTTGCTGGAGCTTCGGGCGCTGGCAAGACAACTTTGCTGTTGCAAAGCTGGCTAGAACATGAACTTCATCCAGGCCACTTTCCTATATCTTACGATCCCAGAATTAAGAGTGCAGGGATAATAATTGCAGATAGAACTAAGAGCGAAGCTGAAGCTAGAATAGCGACCCTTGGAATTAAGAACCTTGAAGTCTACGGCATAGTAGATGACCATGCCCTGGCTACCGATTGTATAAGGAGACCAGATCTCCTCACAAAGCATGTCCTTCCCAAGTTCAAGGAGAAGCATGATCTCTACTTCATAGATCCCATAGGCCTATTCATGGAGGGTTCCCTCATTGATTACAAGAGTGTAGCCTCCAGTCTCATTGGCCTCAATCGAATCGCCTCCCGTCTTGACGCCACTCTCCTAGGGGTGCATCACACTACAAAGCCCAGGAGCGATGTTAAATTTTCCCGACCTCAAGATCGCGTAAGTGGAAGCGGGGCTTTCCCTGGGTATAGTTCAACCCAGATCATGCTGATAGAGGGTCTCGAAACCCAGGCTACATTTGACTCTCTAATTATTGTCCCTCACATGACTCCTAAGGAGGAGTACCGTCTGGTAAGGCGGGAGGATGGGTACTTTGCCTTGCTTGAAGAGCAAGCAAGGGGCCTACTTACTACTCTCTTTGAGAGTTTCAATAAGTTCATGAAGCTGGGCGAGTTCAAGTCACTTGCTGCTAAGAATGGTCTTACGGATTCCCAAATAAACCAACTATTGGAAGAATCAAAAGACTACAAAGTAGAAGATGGCTTTGTGCTTCAAGCCTAGCTAATAAAGAGAGCCAGCCTAATTCCATTAGGTGACGGACGACCTACGCGATAAGTAGGGGCTGGCTCTTTCTATCTCTAAGGGGGTATCAGTATGGAAGTTATGGAAGTTCTACGCTATCTAGGAGCAGGAATCATAGCTGGTCTTGCTTGCTTTGGTTTAATTGTACTTGGGGTGCTCACAATAGAAGAGTTTAGCGGAGGTAGAAAATGAGACCCAAAGAATTCACTAGCATACAAAATGATGATGAAGTAATAACTCTTTATCTAACTAAGCAAGAAGCAAGAGCTTTAAGAGAAATTACAGAGTGGAGTAGTGCAGTGAAGAACTGTGTTATAAATGTTAATAGAGATGCAGGTTTCCCTCTCGTATCAAATGCGTCTGACCTCATTATAGACATGCTAGAACATTTAAGAAGTCATCTCTCTGCGAGAAATATTACTAATCTTTCTTCCTATAAAAAGAAGGACTCAAAACCTAGTAAACTATCACCGGATCTGGAGGATCTATTGAGACAAGGTGAACCCTGCGGTGGAACTCTTTTGTATTGTAAGAACCCTGATGCTCATCTTAGATATGCCGCTCTCACCCCAGAGCAGCATCGACTAGTGTGCGAGGAGTATTGTAGGAGAACAGAAATAAAACATAAGAAAGGATAAGCATAATGAATGCCACTAAAGAGACTAAAATCATAGTACCTGAACAACACATCCCTGCTGTCACCCAAGATATAATAACTCTTACTCTAACTTTAGAAGAGGCAAGAGTATTGAGAGAAATTGGGGAATGGCCTAGACAAATTCTCCAAACTATTCGTAATTGTAATACACAACATTTCGGTAATGTTCTTGAGGAAGACATACCAGATGCTACTATCACTAAGACTCTTGAGACCTTACATCAAGAACTCTTTAACATAGGAGCGCCCCATGCTTACAAGTAGCTCCACCCAATACGGAAAATTCTACAAGTGCCCCTACAGTCACTACCTCTACACCTATGCAGAGGGAGGGGGCCTTGTAAACACGGAGGAGAGTGAGCATACACTCTTCGGGAGTCTCATGCATGAAGTTATTGAGGGGCTCTTAGTGGGGAAGGAACTTCCTTCTCTCCTACCTGCCCTAGCGCAGGGATGTTCTGAAATCCCAGGGCTAACCCTAGATAAGGTTCCCCGATCTCAGGAACTCTACTGGCTGGGAAGTGGCCTCGCTTATTGTGCCTCTACTTATCTCCTTCCCCTACTCCAGGCCCAGTATGCAGTGGAGGCAATAGAGCAGGAACTTGTAGTTCCCCTCAAGGTAGGGGGTGTAACTACCCCGGAAGAGGCCTCTCTTCTCTGGCTTACACGTCCTGATGCACTCCTTCGCAGAAGGAGTGATAACGCTACCTTCAACTGTAACATTAAAACTACAGGTTATATTAAGGATCTCCAGAAGATCTATGAGTTCTCAGTTCAGATGTTAATGGAAGCCCAGGCGATTCAACTACATAAGGGAATTGAAACTGGAGGCACAGTTATCCTTGCTCTCAATAAGGGCCAGAAGGGAAGGCCTTCAAAAGAGGATAGGTTACAAGGAAAGACTGAAGGTTACAGGCAGGATTCACCCCTCACTTATGTGTGGTGGAAGAATGAAGCTCCCACCTTCCAGTGGTCTAAGGGTGCAGTGAAGAAGGGGGTTTGGGAATTCAATTCCACTCCTGAGGAGTGGTTCCTCAAGCTCCCAGTGGACCTAGCGAAGCAACAGGTGGATCTCTCCCTCCCCATTACACACACTGGGAGTAGTTCCATCTCTGATGTAATTGAGGACATTGTAACAGTGGAGACTCTGGTGAAGACAGGCTTCTGCCCTAAGAATCTTGATGCTTGTAACTCTTACTCCACTTTCAATAAACCTTGTGATTATCACAAGTGGTGCCATGGGACTCCTCAAGAGAGGGGTGAGAATTTCATCCCAAGGCAAGCAAACCATCCACTAGAAGAAACGATAGGAGGAGATTTCTAATGAATGAATGTAGGGACTGTGATTACTACCATGTGAATACTATGGCTTGGTGTAATTTGTGCAAGAAACGCATGGGTCCCCATACTCAAGCCTGTGGGCATGGTGTCAATAGGATAAAGGCGCTTCCCCTCGCAACCCAAGAAGGGGGGGATCACTATAAGAACTTTCCCATTCAGCCTGTGGAATTCATTACTGAAAATGGGCTCTCCTTTCTCCAAGGTTCTGTTATCAAAAGGATCTGTCGCTACAATCAGAAAGGAGGAGGTGGAATTAGAGACTTGGAAAAATCCAAGCACGAAATTGAGCTTCTAAAACATTTTCTACTTAAGGAGATTTCTAATGGAGAGTAAAAAGAAAGCAGACACCATAATTCTCACACTCAGTCTGGAGGAAGCTAAGATTCTCTCAGATATTGCTACCTATCAGACAGCTATTCCTAAGATGTTAAAGATGATGGGAGCTGTCTATGTGAACTCTTATTCACGAGCAGAATTAACTACCGTTCTTAGGCAACTTGATCAAAGCCTATTGACACAACTTGAATCCTAGTGTATGCTAGGTTTACTTTAAAGGAGGATCGGATCTAATGAAAATAGAAAAAGAAGTCTCTGTAATTAGGGAGGAACAAATCATCCCTGCAATCACAGCAACTGTTTACAAATTGGAATTCTCACATGAAGAGTTATGCACTATCTTCGCAGCTCTAGGAGAGTCTTCCAATACCACAAGAGCTGCGCTCTTAGCCAAGTATAAACTTGACATTAAACCTGATAAGAATGTAGGCTGGAACCTCTACAGAAGCCTAGGCTGCGTTCTTAACTTGCCTGGCTTCTCTTATCCTTCAATGTTTACCTTTACAGGAGCCTAAAAATGGGAACACTAATTGCAGTTCATGGAGACAGTGGCCATGGAAAGACTGGCATATGTGGCTCTTTCTCCGAATGGCTCCAGGAAAAGTATCCTGGAACTAAGGCTCGATTGATAACAGCAGATAACATAGATGTGGTTGAACCCCACATCCATGCAGGTCTCATTGATGTGTGGCAAATTCCACTTTGGGATCACCCCTTCGAAGCAATTAACTACGCTTCCCAGGGTTACTGGCCTCAGGATACATCCAATCCTAAGAGTAAACTTCTTCCACCCACTGCTGCAACATGGCAGTCTGTAAGACTACTCATGTTCGAGGGCTTAAGTCACTTCTCGGATATGCTTATGAAGCATCTTGGGGATTTGGGAGGAGAGGGAAAGAGCATAGGTCCAGGCACTCGCACAGGCAAGGGTGACGGGGAGAAGGCGGATCTTATCAACTTCCAGGATGGGGATTATGGAGTAGGCGGGAATAGTATGAGCCACTACAACATAACCCAGAAGGAGATGCGTAAGTACATCCTAGCTTCCTCTGTTCTCCCAATCCCTTGTCTGTGGACAGCGCACACCATTAAAGCAACAGAGGATAACAAGCCCATCTACGGTCCTCAGTTAGCTGGGAAGGCGGCGACAGCAAAGGTTCAGAGTTGGTTCTCTGCCTTGCTCCATGCCCATGTCCAGCCCCAGGGGTCTGCCCTGAGTTATAGGTTGTATTTGAAGGAGCATGTAGATACAAAGAATTGTGGGCCCATTCCCTTTAAAGCCATTCAGAGGATACCCTTGCCACTTCTCGATCCTAAGTTGAAACAGACCATTGAGAATAAGTGGAATGAGATTGTCCCTGAGTACATTGAATGGACGAATGACTCACGAATAGCTCACAAGTACATGGCTATCCGGGAGAAGATGCTTGATGCCACGAGGGAATTGCTCCTTCGGGCAAAGGAGGAAAAGAATGCCAGTTAGAAGGGCAATTACAATCACTACCGCTTCCCCCTCTATCAACAAGCACATAGTGGAGGAGTGCGGGGGAGAGGATTGTGAGTACTGGGATTCAGTAGATCCTCTACAGACTACTGACCTTCAAGAGATAAAGGCTTATTGCCTTCTCTTTGCTGAACCCCTTTACAAAATGAATGGTAAACTACTCCGCTGTTCTCTCTGCTTGGAGAGCGGTGGGGTCGAGGTGAAGGAAACTTTAAGATTTCCTTCTAAACAATGCAGTAACTTAACTTAACTTAACTAAAACCGGAGGATTTACAATGGCTGAAGAAACTGATTTCATGAGTAGTAATATTGACTGGGAAGAACTTGGAATTGATCCCAATGAAGAAGTGGGAACTGCTGACTCTGAGTATGTGCCCACATCCCAATTTCCCATTCCCCCACCCATTGGAAACTATGAATTCCAGGGCACAGACGGGGGTTATGCCTGGGGGCGTGGCAATGATGGATCTCTCTACCTTAAGAACTGTAAGTTCTCGGTAGTGGGAGGGGAGTTTGACGGGAAGAAACTGGATGGCTTCATCTCGAATCGGGCCACACCCTTCAGGAAGAACGGCACCGATCTGGAAGATTTCATCCGGGCTGCTGGAGCTGTTCCGAAAAATGGTTCCCGCTTCACCAACGCAGAGATGGTGAAAGCAGTGGAGGAAACCTTCAATGCTATCCGTAAGGGCTATGTCACCTGGGAAGGTTACTGCTCTGATTGTGGAAAGACGGTAGCGCGAGGGAAGAATGGGGCCACGAAAGAGAACAAAGATGGCTTCCGAGTTGTGGGTTTCCTCAAAGGTGAGACCCTCTCTCCTGTTGTTCAGTGCCCACTCTGCGGTAAGATGATTACTGCCAGAGCCAAGGTCCAGAAATTCTACGTTGGTTAACTGGTGCAAGCACCAGGGGGAGGGGAGTAGTAAAACCCCTCCTCTCTCAAGGAGGCTGTATGAAATCTGTAAAATCTATAAGACCTATAAGCATTACCTCAGCTTACAATGGCTATGTAGCCACAGTTGGTTGCAAAACTTTTATTCTAGGCTCTGCCCAAGAATTGTTAAGGGAGCTTAGGAAGTATTTAAAAATGGGTAGAAAGTATGAGGACTACCTAAACCTAGGTACAATAGCTCCCCAACCTGAGGAGACTACTCAAGGATTTCGAGGGCTAAATACGATCGCGCCACTTCTACGGGATATTACTGCGAACCAAGCGTGAAACTAAGGAGGTCTACCCCAATGAAACCACTGCCCCAAAGCTCAGAAGGATTTAGATACTCAAAGACACAATCACTCAGAGCCCGTAAATTGAACAGTGAAACTCCCCTATCCCGGCAACGCCGTAGAAGAGGGGAATTTGCTACTGTATTAGAAGCTGTGAAGAAAGCTTATCCCCGGATGGCCCGGAGAGAGCGGAGAAATCTTGTATTCCCAGGGAGGAAAATTGGAAACTGATCTCTTCACGTTAGGTGACATTCGTCAAGGACTGGATGGCTACCTTTGGAGCACAAAGAGAGACACTCATAGTTTAGCTGCTAGAATAAAGATGGTCAGTGAAATACTCACCTATATAGTAGTGGCAAAATCTCTAAGAGGGGAGGAGGACTCTAAATGATTATAATGTGGGTGTTCCTCTTTCTCTGCCTCTTCCTCTATAGGTACAGATAGAATGAAAACAAAACCCTTACTGTGCAAGGGTTGCCCTTGGGAGGGATGGTCTCATGGATACATCCCTCCCTATGGATCAGGACGCAACCTCATTCAACTCACAAGCGACTACCCTGAGTATGAAGAATTACAAACCGAAATCCCTCTCTCCTACGGAAGAGCAGGGGATATGATGAATAGGACGTTACGTAGATTAAAAGAGAGGAGAGAGAACTATGGAATCAATTACCTCACTCATTGCAGGCCTCCTATTGCAACCAAGGCCGGAGGGCGTCCGTCTCTGGATGATGTATCCAACTGGAGAGAGGCCACGACTTTTTGTAAAAGTCACCACCCCGCAGTGGGGGGTAAGAAGTGTATCGTTGCCCTTGGTTCTCTTGCTCTTGGAGAACTCACTTCTCTACCTGCCTCTGATAGAACGAGAGGTTATGTCTATAAGGGAAGCTCTTATCCCGTCCCTGTCATAGGCACCTACCATCCAGCAATGGTTGGCTTGGGTAACACAGGTCTACTCTTCACTCTCCGGTATGATCTAGCTACAGCCCTGGCTAAGGCTTCTCCCTCTTTTGGGACGCAGGAGAAGAACTTCCAGATTGATCCACCCCCTGAGGAGTTTGCTAATTTCGTCCAGAAACTACTAAGTGAGGCTCAATGGTGTGTAGTTGATATTGAGACCCCCTTCGCGGGAGATGATGAGACTGAATATTCGAAAAAACATCTCTCCTATAATATCATAAGGGCTTCGTTCTGTGGCTCTAATGACCCCACCCGAAGTGTGTCAGTGACATGGATGCCTTGGTACTATGAGTCACTTAAGAAGCTTCTCGGCTCAAATCTAGATATTGTCTACTGGAATGGAGACTACGATGACCCCCGTCTTGCTTACAATGGTTTTAATCGTCATGGACGCTTCGTGGATGCTATGTGGTTGTGGCACTTTCTACAACCCGATCTCCCTAAGGCCCTCGCCCATGTTGCAACTTACCACACAGATCTACCAGAGTGGAAGTCAAAGTCTGAAGAAGATCCTGGCTACTATTCATGTTGTGATGCATATGCGGAGGCTCAATGCTACCTCGCAATTCTGAAAGCCCTTGAAGCTAAGGATATGCTTTCCATTGCAGACAGGCATGTTACTCAACTTCTAGGTGAACTACGAAAGGTCACAGTGAGGGGGGCTCAGACAGATCCTTCAGTGTTACAGAAGTTAAGAGAAGAGGTTAAAGTTAAGCTCGATCAATGGGATGCTAAGATAAAGGAGCTCTGTCCAAATGAAGCTAAAAAAGTTAAGTACTATAAAGGAACACCCCCTGGGGTTAAGTCAGGTAAAGTTTATGTTGGACTTTCTAAAAGTATCGGGGGTCACTCTGGACAATATTTCCAAGATAGCACTGGGAGATGGGGGTTCAGGTTTGATTTTAATCCTGACTCTCCTGACCAACTCAAGACTTATCTTCGATTTAGAGGCATCAAGATACCAAAAGCTTATCGAACAAAACGTGAAACAACAGATGATAAGGCGCTCAAGAGAATCCTAGCCCAGACTCACGATCCATTAGTGGCAGAGAGGCTAGAAAGGGCGAAGGCTGCGAAGATCTATTCCACCTACACCTCCTGGCCCCTAGACACTGAGAATAGGGTTCATCCAAAGTTTGGGCTGGCTCCAGCAACGGGGAGATTTAATTGCACCAATCCTAACTTCCAGAATATTCCTAAGGAAGGGGAATGGGCTTCGCTAGTGAGAAGGGCTATCACCTCATCCCCAGGCCATGTGTTAGTAGCGGCGGATTATGTGGGTATGGAGTCCTTCCTTACTGGCTACTTTGCAAATGATCCACTCTACATGAAACTTTCCACCATGAATATCTATGCCTATGTAGTGGCTAAGAATCAAGGATGGGAACTAACGGAGGATAATGATGAGCAATTACGAAGAGAACTGTCAATCTACAAAAAGAAGGCTAAGGGACTTCTTAAGAAGGGAGAGTCAAAAACTCTCTATGATAAATTCAAATCTATCGTTCTGGGAATCGGATACGGAGAGGGTAAGAACACTCTGTTCTATGGGAATCCAGGCCTATTCAAAGATCTTAGCGAGGCTGGCAAACTACGAGAATTCGTGTTCCAGACTTTCCCCAAAATCGGAGAGTGGCAAAAATCCATTACCAAGCAGGCTTCAACTGGCTACCTCTTTAATCCCTGGCACTATGTCAGATACTTCCTCGACTGCCCCGGGAGTGACAGCGCCAAAGCTCTTGCCCAGTTACCACAATCCACTGGGGCTGCTATGATTAAGGATGTAATTCTGGCCCTAGCTTCAACCTGGGTAGGGGAGTTTCTCATTCTCCAGATCCATGATGAGCTCGTCTATGATGTGCCCGAGGAGAGGGAGGCTGAAGCTGTGGAGCTAATAAAGAGTGTAATGCAGCAGAAGTGGCCCCAGCTCTCAGGTCATTCAATTGCAGTGAGTGTGAAGAGGGGATATAACTTAGCAGATCTTAAGGAGGTCTAGTATGAGAAGCCATTCTGATGCTTTCAAATCTGACTGGGAACTTAAGAAAGAACAGACACAATTACAAAGTAATTGGTATAACACACAGCAAGATGTGTTTTCTCGTTGGGATTCGGAGAAAAGACTTCGGGAAATAGACCAAGAATTTCAAAGAAGGGACGAAGAAGAAGAAAAATTAATACGAGAACACGAAGAAGAAATTCGGAGAGAAAGAAGGGAACTTCAAAGACGTGAAGAGGAGGAAGAGTATCGGGAATATCAGAAGGACTGGCAAGCTATTCAGGATCTACAAGAAGAAATTGAGGAGGTGTAACTATGGAACTACTAGTAATGGCGCAGACTTCAGTCTTAGGGCAGGCTACCTCTTACATAGAAGCAGCCATTAGAGAGATAGCTTGGCTTGGCTTCTACAAGATTTTCTCAAAGGAAGAAGAAGCTAAAATGCTTGAGACTTTAAGAGGTCTTAGGGTAACTATTAAAGATAAGAAAGATGCCCTTCTTAAGGGAGAAGAGGAGAAGAAAGATGATGACAAAGAAAGATTTTATTAACTTAGCTGATGCTATCAGATACTATAATGAGAAGATCTCTTCACAGGGAGAAGCCTTCACTCTGGCGCAATTGGATTGCCTGGCGGATTACTGTAATTTTCAGAACCCAGCATTCAAAAGAGAGAGATGGCTCTCCTATATTCACGGAGAGTGTGGGCTGAATGGGGGAAGAGTGAAAGGAGCGGAGAGTTAGAAGATGGACCCTAGATTAGGAGAATTAAAATCTCTGCTTAAGAGCTCAAGGAAGAGACCAAGGTCTACAGAGTGGGTCTTCTTCACTAAAAGCGCCTGTGCTAAGGCGTTGGGTAGACATTCTAGTGCATTTCGCGCTATGTACAGCTCCTTGCTCCCGCCGCTTCCTATCACTAGAGCTTCTCTAGAAAGATGGTGGGAAGTCACAAGGAGAGACAGGGCGCGGACTTATCCAGATTCGCTTCTAGTGAGGATTCTAAAATGGAAAGGAGTGCATAATTTTTGTAGAAGGAAACTTAAAGTTATCTTGCGAATGAAACCCCTCACTAATGAGGAACTATACGGAGCATGGAAGGCTGCTCTTAAGAACTATGAGAGATTGAAATCACAGGTTCCTGGGCTCCCCTCTACAGTAGAGGAATTGCTCCAATTGATAGAGAAAAGGAGGCAGGAAAGAGCTAGTTATAATCTAAGGAAGTATCGTAGAGCCCAGGGTAGAGGTAGAGATGCTTATTGGAAACGATTACAAGAGGAAAGGAGGAATAATGGGATGTGAGCTGATAGCATTGCTTCCTGAGTTGTTCGCCACACCCAAGAAGCAGGAAGAAGTAGTTAAGAAGCCTGAACATCCAAGTGCTTGTAATGACCATTTGTGGAGTAATTTGTATATTGGGGCTCGTGGCCAAAATGCAAGTGAAAATAATGGCTATGATTGTCTGGGATTTGGAAGTAACTGCTCACATAGTAACTAAATGGAGGAAGTGAATGGAACTGTCTCAAATAAAGAAAGCTGACTTGATCTGGATGGCTAAGCATAAGTGCAAACATGGCCACTCTTATATCACACACCCCCAGTGCTATGCATTGGATCATCCAGTAGTGGAGGAAAGGGTGGGGATCTATGATATTGAGTGTTCAAATCTGAGTGCAAGCTTTGGGATTATTCTCAGCTATGCAGTAAAGGAATGGCATGGAAAAGTTACGGGCAGGTGCATCACCCCAAGGGAACTCAAAAGTAAAGATCAAGACAAAGCCCTTGTTAAAGAATGTATCGCTGAGTTGGCCCACTATGACAGGCTCGTTGGATTTTATAGTAGCAGATTTGACGGGCCTTTCATACGAACAAGGGCAATGGCACATAATCTTAAATTCCCCGGACAAGGTATGGCTCCTAAACAGACTGATCTCTGGTTTCAAGTCAGGGGGAAAATGAAGCTCCACTCCAATCGACTCCAGGTAGCCTGTGACTTCTTGGGGATTCCATCTAAGCAGCACAAACTGGATGGCCTGCTCTGGACGAAGGCTCTCAGTGGGGATGGGGATTCACTCAAGTACATTATGGAGCATAACTTTGAAGATGTAGTGAGCACTGAGAAACTCCTTGACAGGCTCAAGCCCTTCTTCCAGTTCGGAAAGGCTTCCCTCTAATGGGAGAGTGGAGATGCCCACGTTGTAGGTTAATATGGGAGGCAGTAGAAAAGGGCAAGTGTCCTGCTTGCAGGTACTGCTCTCCCTACAGGATGGAGGCTGAGGAATGGTTAAGGAAGGAGTTAAAAGAACAAGAAGAAAAAGCCCAGAGTGGTATGCCAAAAGAGGATGCTACTGTTACACTAGGGATGACATAGACTATATTAACTTGCGCCTAAGCTGCTACAACTTTATGAGCTTAAAGGAGATTATAGAGGAACTCAAGATGAATGCTCCAGCCATGGCGGAGAAGTGCTTTCGGATCTCCCGGTATATAGACCCCCCTGAGCCTAAGACAATACCTGTGGGGAGTAGTACTCTCCTAGTGAAGTTACAGGAGAAATTTCAGAGGGAGGAAAATTATTACTAGGAAGAGGAGGGGGTTAATACCCCCTCCAAGTTCTGCGGATTGCTTAACTGCATTACTACTACTGCTATAGGATTCCCCGCTTGGTCTGCTGCAACAACCTTACTGATCCCGCTAACCCCTCCTTGAAGGTGGAAGAGAAACCCACTTACTAGTTCTAGCCCGTAGATGAGGACTCGCCAGCCCCCAGGGATTGGGGCGCAGGAGAAGTATTTCTCCCCTACTTCCGGGGCCAGAGTTGGAGCCACTGAAGAGGTTTCAATATCACATTGAAAAGCAGCCACTTGAGTAGCGACCCCAATCCACGTAAGCATTTTCAGACCACACTCAACATGACAGTGAGATTGAGTACCTTCCCAGGCTTAGTCTGGGGTAGGTTAACCTCCACTGAGTCGCTAAGTGGACCCTCTCCTAGGATATTAACCCCACTTGCGGTGTAGATGTGGGAACCTGGAGCTACATCCTCCAGGAGGAGAGCTGCTACTGGAACCTCATCTAGGAATTGACCCTTATCATAGAATTTGTAAGATGTTACCAATTCTGAGGGTGGATTCGGGCTGCATTGAAGAGTTACATTTATCATTTTTTAGCTCCTGTAATTGCCTGCACTATTGAGGAGGTATTCCCCTTCTTCTCCATAGTCCTGCCTATAGACCAGATACCCACAACTCCTGTCCAGGCGTACCAGAAGTCTGAGGGGAGTTCAATCTTGGGAGGGCCAAAACCTGTGAAGAATGCTATGTAGGGGAGGAGAACATAATTGAGAGCTATGAACCCCAGACCACAGTAGACAATGGTGGGCCTGGCTCTCTTAGTGTAGTTATCGCCCTGCTGCATCTCTGCAACTACCACTTCCTTCTGGGCGCTCACAAGCGTATTCTCAGCATCTATAGCCTTGACCTGGAGCTCAAACTCCTTGAGCTGGATCTCGTGTTCATTCTGGTCAATGGCTGCTTCAAGTTCTGCCTTCTTAGCGGGATCTAGTTTAAAGGTTCCCACTACCTCCTTGAAGAGCTTCCCTAAGTTACCCCCAATCACATCTGTGAAGATGCTCATTCTTGAGCCTCCTTTTCAATTTTTAAGTTAATCCCCAACCCTGCCTGAAAGGCAGTGGAGAGGAGAAGGAATAGTATACCAAACGCCGCCCTACTCTCCCCAACGAAGTCTGGTTTTTTTGTATTCCCTACTAGAATACACCCCTCTGTGTCTTTGTCTGTGTTGCCATTGTGGATTCGGATTCCACTGAAGCCAGGAACTGCAAGTAAGAGGGGCATCAATCTCTTGAATCGCTTAGACCTGTCAATTATGACTTTGTAACTACCGTAGGGGATACAGGTGGACCCTGAGACTTTAGGCCCCTCCCTATATCTATCCTCAAGGGTATAGCATTGGAATACCCCATCCACCCATAGCTCACCTATTGTGGAGAGGGGAGTGAAGTGTTTTCTCTTGAGCAGCAATTTCATGTGGGCCTCCTTCTTACTTTGCGGTTAGAGAGTAGAGATAGTAGGTAGTTCCCCCGCCTGAGGTGGGAGGGCTAGAGGGAGAGTCAGGTTGATACTGGCCGACAAGGCCTGGATCTCCAATGATAATGCCCTTGTTAACAGAGAAGTAGTTAATGACTCCTGAGATCCCGGTAAATCTTCCATGATTAGATTTCCCCCCAACGAAAGGATGGAAACCTCCTAGAGCTATAGGCGACTTAAACCGGTAAGTATGGGGGTTATCCCCTGAGGTTACACCATCTTCCCAGTTATTATTGACTGGATTAAATCTTTCAAATATCTGATGTATATCTGTCATGTAATTATTGTCATGATGGGTATGGTACGAAAGGCGAACTCTAGCTTCATGCCAATTTTGGGCATTAGTATTATTGAAGAAAGTAGTTCCCATGCCTGCCTCGCCAATAGCGACGCACATATACAAACTGACTCCAGTGTTATTTCCCCATTTTCCTATTCCTATAAGATCCCCATCAGTACTAGTGAAACCTGCTTCTCCCCCGCCAATGCAGAGACAGTGGGTAGAGTTCCCGCCTGTTGTGTTGTAGGCAGGCCAACTAAAGTTAGTAATGCCATATTCTAGCTCCATATCTCCATTAATATCCGGGACTATAGCAGGTCTAAAACGAAGGCCTCCTACAATTTGAGACCCACTATTGTAAGCCGAAGCATTATTGTGAGTAAAGGTAAAGGTAACATTATTACTAGTAGCCACAATTCCCCAGCAAGGATGGGGATGCCTTTCCCAATAGCGACCGTCAGCAAAGTTAGTGTAGACACCGAGGGGAAGTTCATTAGTAAGGGGCTGGTCTGTAGAAGAGACTACAGTTCCAGTGTAGCCCCCATTGCTTATGGAATAGTCATTCTCGAAGAAGACCCTAGCTTCAATGTTAGCGAAGGCCACTGCTCCAGGGAGATTAAAGATGTTAGAGCGAAAGATCTGAATCTGCAATCCTGAGGCGCTCGTAGCTATGGAGTAGAGATCCTGTTTCTGGATGCCCACAAGTCCCTGGTATCCATCAGTAGCCCACTCGTTGAGGGGCTTCACTATTTTAATCCGCACATCAGTGGAGGCAAGGAGTTTGAGAGAGGGGAGATTCTTAATTACAGCCCCACTCACTTGTGTAGGATTGATGGTAGCCCAGAGACAGTAATCCACATCGAAGGCCCCACCTCTTACATCCACTAGGAGGAGACCTCCATAGAGAGCCCCATCTCCATAGTCACCTGAGGCCTTAGTGAGGGTTCCCTCAAATACATTATAAGTGTGGTCTACAGCACTTCCATCGTAGTGAACAACTGAGGCGCTAGTGCCTGCGTCTACTTCCTCCCAGGCTCCTGAGGAATTATCCTTGTACTGGTAGAGAACTGAGTTTACAATCCCCCCATTAATGACAGGTCTTGTAGCCTCTACATAGAAACTAGTTCCAGTAGGGCCTTGCTTCAAGCTAACAGTCCAAGAGGAGGGTGGGCCTGAGCCTAGGATGGAGGTGTCATTAGTGTCAACGTAGTGATAGGCGGAAGAGGGTTCAATATTCCCATCAGACCACCTACTCCATCCATTACTATTACGAAGTCTCCACTCATAGTACCAGCGCCCTGCTGCTGCGGAGGTGAACCTATATTCCACACTCATTAGATTGCAAGCGATGCACCCCACATGGATCATAGTGGAACCATCATCAGCGAAGGTTCCTCCCTCATCAGCAGTTCTCAGATCCACAGTGGAAGGGAGGGAAGCTCCTGGGGCGTAGTACTTAGCTCTAACCTCAGCTAGGCAGGTGGGATCAAAGTTCACCATAGCTGTGCCCATGAGGAGAATTGAGAGACCTGTAGCGAACCCTGCAACCTTGATTTCCCCTGGGGCATAAGTCACTCCACTGTAGGTTTTAACCTCTCCAGTGGAGGTTTCCCAGTGAGCTACTAGATTTCCAAAGGAATCATATCCCTTAAGACCCGCAGCATCCATAGTGAAGTTGGGGGTGGAAAGATCCTGCTTTGTCCCTACTATCTTGAGGCCATTTGGACCTATGACTATCTTCCCCCCATCTTTGAGGGGTATTACAAGGTCAGCCTTGAGAACAGTAGTCTGGGATATAATATTGGAATTGGAACCCATTAATCTCTCCCTTTAGTTGCCTCGAAGGGCTTTTAAGAGTTGAAGCCCCTTTTCTCGCATAGGAGCCATTGTATCATTGAACTTCTGAGAGGCTGCTTGAGAAAAACTATCCATACTTCCTTGTTCGAGAGGAGCCACTCTCTTAGGAGGAGCCGCCGCTCTGAGGAAACTTCTCCTCACAGTGGCAGGAGAAATGCCTATGTTATAGAGGGGAAAGAGTCTCCACCCATTAAGTTCATCCAGGAGAGCCTTTCCCTTAGTTCCTGAAGTCCCTGCATAACCCGCAAGCTTGGAGGTGAGAGCGCCCTGGTACTCAGGGGTTTTGATATGCTGAAGAATAGCCTGCTCTCCTTGTGGGGTGGAGAGGAACTTTAATTTCTGGGTGTCATCCATTCCCTCTGTGCCTTTAAGAGGAGGCATTGAGGGTTGTTTTAGTGTACTATAAAGCTTGGAGATGAAAGCTCCCATTAGTCGCCTACTTTCTGATGAAGAAGAATTTTTAAATCTGCCTGTATAGAGGCATGAGCTAAGTCATTTTCTTTGAGGGCCTTCTTCAGCCATTCAATGTCTACTGAAGATTTCTGAGATGTTATCATCTCACTTTTGAGTGTTTCCACATCCGCCTTAACTACATCTACATCTCTGGACTTGTACCCAATGGCATAAGAAGTGCCAAGAAGGCTAATCGAGCCTATCACTAGACTCAGGTACAATATCCACTGTGAGGCCTTCGAGGCGTTTTGGTTCACCATTAGTAAGTCCTTTCAATTCATTGCTGCTAAGTTGAGTGATGATAGAGCGAATGTCAATTCCAACCCTACGCTCACCAAAGAGTTTCCTATATTCACCTGCAAGCTTTATCGCTTGGAGCTTGTCCCTGCTTGATACTAGGTCATCCTCTAGGATTTCCAGGAGTTTTCCGAGGATGTAGTTTTTGTCCAACTTCTCGTCATTAGTAAGGGGAGTAGCCACTAGATCTCTCCTGCTAAGTCAAAGTTATCCACCGGCGCTGGGCCTGAGTCGAAAGGGTCTTTAATCCTGCCCTCAGCTTTTAACTGGGCCATTTTCGTAGGGACTGTGAGATCCCAGGTTGCTTTCTTGCCGTAGTCAAAGTCATAGACTCCTGTCCATTTTCCAGCCTTCTCCATCTTGAAGGCGAACCATGCAGCGCTGCCCCGAAGATCCATTTCCAGGGGAGCCCCGCATATGGAACATGTTCCATGCGTCCATTTTCCATCTTCCTTCATGGACCTTGATACGAGGACTTGTTGTTTCGGGTGCTCAAGACATCTGTAAGTGTAGATCATAAATTACTACTCCTCCTCGGATTTAGCTGCTTTCATAAATTGTCTAATGAGAGGCGTCCTCTCGGCTGCTGCTTTGAGAGCCTTCTTAGGAAGGTTCTCTGTTTTCTGATTTCCCTCCCTTAACTGGTAGAGGTAGTTCTGGAAATCAGCCATGTCCTTAATGAACGGTCCCACTCCTGGAAGGGGAGCCACATCTCCTAAGAGGGAGGTTGCTCCACCAATGGAGAGCTTATCCTTCCATTGGAGATAGGCTGTGACTGCTGCAATTGCGGAACCATACTGGGCCAGTAACCGAGCCCTCATCCCCTTGTCACCTCGGAGCATTGTATCCAGGATGAATTCCGCCTGCTTCAGTGGGTAGGTTGAGAACTGCCCAAGTACGGGATACTTCTCTACATAGCCCACAGGTGAGACTTTCCCATAGAGAAACTGGGTGTCTAGGACCATTTTCCAGCCTGCTCTCGTTGCTTCTTCTGCGTCTCCTGGATGCTTTGAGAGATATTTCAGTTTTCCCGCGTGGAACGCAGTAGCCCTGTTAAGTTGCTCTGAGAACTTAAAGGCGAGAAAGAGGAAGTCATCAGCTACATCCCCAAAGTTCTTCTCTTTAAGATCCTTCTTCCAGGCCTGGTAGAGACTCTCAGAGACTTGGGGATAGCCCTCAAGCGCTCCTGCCCTTCTGGCTTCAGTCATGGCTTGCTTATAGGTAGAGGGGCTCACTACATACTTAATAGCCTTGCCTGTGCTAATATAACCTGCCCTCGTTACTGTGTTGAGATAGGTCTGGGAAAGGTTAACTCCCGCTGATAGTGGGTTAGCCCCAATGAAGGTTCTGTAGTACCAACGAGTAATAGGGCTCTTAGCCTCTCCTAGAGCGGAACCACGAGAAGAAGGTTGTCCTATGTAGTTACGGAGATAATCTACAAGTTTCTCCTTGTGGATGGCATTTTTCACTCCCCCTGCCAGGCGATTAGCCTCATTGTAGGCGAGGAGATCATACTTAGTTTTGGCGGAACCTCTAATGTAGGCCTCTATTACAGAGTCCAGATTCTTATTGAACTCAGGCTCCTCAAAGGGTCTTGTTTTCCAGAAGCGGGATTTGAGCCTTCCCGGTTTCAGATCATGAATCATCTGCTGAACAAGAGCAGGGTCTTTAAGTTGAGAAGCCCAAGCTGCTTGCATGTGCGGGAAGTAATCCTTGAGGTAGCCCACTTCTCCTATAAGGGAGGCTAGTTGGGGATCTTCCTTAATAAGTTGATGGATAGGTTCGAAGACCTGAGTTCTAATCTCTTCTGCCGCCTTGCCAAGATCAGGCCTGGTGTAGAGGGGGGCTTTGTTCCCATTTAATATCTCAGCTATCAACTCACCACTAGCCTTGTCGAGGTTGTACTTAATCTTAATGTTGTGATACTGTTCAAGGAACTTAGAGATAAAGAAACCCTTATTGTAAGTGGCATTGTGCACCTGGTCCACTATGGGTTTGTAACCAGAAGCTTCCGCCCACTTATCCTTGGAACGGAGTTCTGGGGTCCATTTTGAAAACCAGTCTTTAAGGCTTTCTAGTGTAGTGCGAGGAGCTTTAGGAGCTTCTTCTGTCGCTGTAGGCGCAGGAGTTCCTTTGAGGGCATCCTTCTCAGCTTTCTGTGCAGCTTTCGCAGCTTCTAGTGCGCCCTTTTCCTGGGCCTGTACCTGGGAGAGCATGGTTTTCTGATTCTTAATTGCGTCTTCAAGAGTTCTCTCAGTAGTTCTGTCTACTACACCTGTAGTTTTCGAGGCATCTCTTGTCTGCTTGAGAGCAGTTTCTAGTTGTTCCAGATCCTTCTGAACCTTCTCCCCTCTTACCTGGAGAACTCCAGGTTCTGGAGGAGCCTGTGGTAGAGGTTTAGGTTCAAATCCCCTCTCCCATACATCTGTAGCTTTCAGATTTGGAGTCTTAGGAGGTCTCTTTGCCTGCTTCTGGAGTAGACCTAAAAGGCCACTCTCTCTAGCATTATTCGTGACTACCTCTCTAAGCTGCCCATTTCGGGCTTCTTCCAGGAGTCTCTCCACTAGCTCAGGATTCTTAACTTCTTCCGTGTAGATTTTTCTAAGTTCTGCCAGAACCTCCTCAGTGATAGGGCGATTTTGGGACGCAGCCATAACTCTATCTACCATTGAAGTAGATTGGGGCGCAGCCTCAGCCAGCACTACTTGAGGGGCAGCAGGAGGGAGGAGTTCTCCCTTAATCCCTGTCTGGTGGAGATTCTTAATAGCATCCACAGATCCCTCGCCTAGGGGTTTGTTGGAACCAAAGGTGGAAGCTGTTTCAGAGATGGAGCCAGCTTTAGCTGGGAGCTGGAGTTGAGGTTTCTTTGGGCGATAAACTATCCTAGAACCTGAACTCTGGAGAGTGGGACCGGCTGCACCGGGGAGCTGAAATTCAGTAGGGGCTGGAGGCAAGGCCTTCATTGAAATTGCTTTATTAAAAGAGGCAATAGCTTTTTTTAACTCCTCCACTCTCTTAGTGTCTTTTGCGATTAAAGCTGCTGAGAGTTTTTTCATGAGAGAGGAGAGAGCCCCACCTGCTAATTTCCCTGTGAGGAGATCACCACTCAAGTCTGAGGCTACATCCCCAGCTTCAGCTCCAGTGGTAGGTCGGCCTGCTCCTAGGTTTGTAACCTTAGCTAAATTGCTCTTTAGGAGTTCCTTCTCCTTGGATGAGTAAAGGGGAGCTGTGGGATCCCCCTCTTCAAAGAGAGGAAGAACTGCGGAGTGGGCAGTCCGAACGAGATTCTGAACTGGTTGCAACACTGGATTGAGAATGGAGAAGAGAGCCTTGAAGGGTTCTCCCTCTTCCATTCCCTCTTGGTACTGCTGCTTCACTGACTCTAGAGCTGCTTTGAGGGGATGCTTTATGTAACTAATGCCTGTAGCCGGACCTATAGTGGAAGCATGACCTACACTAGCAGTGAATTTGGGTTTCTTCGCAGGGGTGTCTACAGGGACAAAATCATCCACTGGGGTAAAGTCAGCCACTGGCTCAAAGTCATCTATGGGAGTGAAGTCATCAGCCATTATTTAGTCACCGCTTCATAGGTGGTGGTGTCAAAAGGAGGAGTTACCTCCCCAACTGTTCCAGCAGGATAGGTCTTGCCATTTCTAGTAATGGGTACTTTACTCCTAACTCTTACTTTTGCACTTGGGTTTGGAGCAGTAGCTTTGGGAGTCTTTCTCTTGGTTACTATTTTCTTTTTGGGAATTGTCACAACCTTAGCTTCTGGTTTATCCCCACCCAGGCCTGTGCCAAGGAATCCTGGAGTGTAGCCATACTGTTCTTTGATGGCAGTCTTGGCTCCAGGGAGAAGTTTGAACATGGTCTCTAAATTCTTAATGTCTTCAAGTGGAAGTGTTTGAGATTCCCCTCCCTCTTCAGGAGTAAATTCCACTCCCTGTTGGGGAGTTTCAGTCTCTTGGGTAAGGGCCTCCCCTACTTGGTCCACTTGCTGCTTGTAGATGGGAACTCTATCCCTATTCGCCTCGGCATTAGTAACTGCTGCTCCAGCCCTCGTAACATTAGCCCCTGCGTTAACTTGGGCTGCTCCTGCTTGCATGAGGGCAGCTCTGGAGAGAGCTTCTGCTCTAGCTTTCTGCCATCGATCAGTCTGATCTGCAAGTTTCTGCTTAGCTTCAGCTATCTCTTTGTCATTAGTCATCCTATCAAAGGCTGTATCTGCATTCTTTGCATTAGTCTCGGCATTATGGAGGGCAGCTTCCGCTTGTTGGAGCGCTGCATCACCTCTTTTAATGCCCTCCTTAATATCCGCGTCTGTTTCAAGGCCCTTTATTCGGAGGGTCTCTGCTGCAAGTTCATTCTTCTTAGTTTCTAGGCCAACCCTAGCTGTGGTGTAGGAGGCAGAAGCTTTCCTCTGCTCAGATCCAGCTCCCATGTAGGAAATCTCTGCCTGAGTCTTGGCAAGGTCAGAGGCATGTTTCTCCGCAGCCATTTTCTTAGTGGCTTCCTGAGTAGAGAGGGCATTCCCAGCTACTCTGGAGGCTGCTCTCCTCTTGGAGAGATTCCCTAAGATGCCAAGGCCCCTATTCTCATAGTCCGGCTGTTGAGCCGCCACTAGGTCAGAGGGACTCAGTTCCTTATCGGAACCTGCAAGGAGCCCTTGGAGTGATTCAAGTATCTTTAAGCCTGATCCCATTTAAGCCCCCGTTCCGAAGTACTTTTCCATTAAATCTGAGATTTCCCTGCGAGTTTGTGTGTCTGCATTCTGAGCGAGTTCAGAAAGCTTCAAGGCAATAGTGGAGTCCAGTTCCTGAGAACCTAACTCAAGATTGCCCAATCCCAGTTCTCTCTGGAGTTCAAGGGCCAGGAAATCTTTATTGATGGAAGCTGCCTGATTGAGTCTTTTAATGTTAAAATCACCTAACCCCTGACTCATGCCATAGGCATAGTCTCTATCAGCCTGGGCTAGTTGCGAGGTAGCCTGTCCTCCTGAGATGCCTTGAGCTGCAAGTCTATTCGAGGTTTCATCAAGTGAAGTTTTCCGGGCTCCCTGAAGCGACTCCACTAACTTCGAGCCCATTGTGTCTGTGGCTGCTGGGCTGCTCATCCCCAGTTGTTGGGAGGTGGGAGAGTAACCTGAGATCAGGGGATTGCTTGTAGTGTTGTTAGAGCCCATGGAGTTGAGGAGACCAGAACCCAACTGCCCTGCTGTAACCCCACCTGGAGCCTGTCCATTGTTTGCGGAAGCTGTGGCTTCCGGGGACATATTATTGTTATTGAAAGGAAGACTAGGACTGCTCATCGTTTGCACCCCCAAGACTGGAAAGAGTTCCTAAAATGCGAGAACCAAGACCCCTTAGATCCTGGAGAGCTGCTCCATTATTAGAAGATTGTTGTGAACGGTAGGTTTGGTAGGTATCCCCAACATCAGCTCTAGGGGCAATTAACTTACCAGCTACAGTATCGCCTGCGAAGTTATTCCCACTACTGGTTCCCATAAGCATCTGTCTCATGAGGGAAGCTCCTCTAGCTCTCTGGGAGTTCGCTCCATACTGAATATTTCCACTCCTGCCCCCAGCTATGGATTTCTGGGAGGTAGCCAGGGGATTGCCTGAGCCTGCAACGTAATCCTCGTTGACGTAGGAATTCTTAATCCCCTCAATCTGGGCAATCATGTTATTAATGCCCCGAGTAGCATCACTGACCCCAGCATCCCAGTAGGCATTACCTGTGCCATTCGAACCACCGCCTGCTGTAGTTCCTGTAATGGCCTTGAGAGCTTGGATTGCAGTGTCAGCGTCTATGGAGCCTGAGTGCCAGTCATTGTAGATGTTCTGAGCTTCAGCGTACATCGACTTCTGGTTAGTAGTAGCTCTCTTCTTCTCTACGCCTTGGGGACTGGTTTTGGCAAGGTTTGCAATCTGCCCACCAATATCGATGGCAGTTCCAATTCCCCCCATTATGGGGTTAACTGTCCCCATAACACTAGTCAGAGATGAACCCAGGCCTCCACCTTGTTTCGCTACAGATCCTGTATCATGCAGAGCTTCATGGGCGGTAGTATCCATTATCTTTTATCCCTATCTATATGTTGCTCAGATGAAGGAGCTTCTTCAGCCTCTTCTACCTCAGCAAACATATCATATATTTCGAAACCTTGGAGAGCAGCCACATTCTGGGTTGCTGTAACTCTAATACTGAGAGAATCCACTACTGAGTGGATGGGGATGTAGACTGTAATGTATTCCTGGGACACTTGAGAGTTGCCACTATTCCCATAGCGTCTCCCGATATTACTTACATCTACAAATTTAGACTGCCATCTGTCATTATTATTCACCGCCCATTCTACCTTAAGCATGGGAGGAATATAACTGGAGAGTGGCAAGGCCCTACAGACAATCCCTACTCTAGCAATTTCCATCTGCTCATCTTCCCGCGAGAATGGAT
>Ga0172381_10001439_pt1 | contig 28039 bp, 32 predicted proteins | sample Leawel6488metaG_FD_119754 | JGI IMG/M metagenome (GOLD analysis project Ga0172381, IMG submission 119754) | Leachate microbial communities from a municipal landfill in Southern Ontario, Canada - Leachate well 64-88 metaG | ecosystem: Engineered > Solid waste > Landfill > Unclassified | place... | reverse complement strand
AATAAGGAGGAAGTAGGATGAGCTTACAATTCAGCACGAAATTGAGAAATACTTTGCTTAGTGGTGCTCCTGCATTAAGAAGTGATGTTAGCATAACAGGTACGACCATTGCGGCTGTTGATGGTGGAGCAGGAGCTGATTCATTCACCGATTCAGGAAACGGGTTCTTGACTGCTGGGTTTACACCAGGTGATACATTCCTTTCTCATGGATGGACAACCGGAGGAGCAAATAACAACAACAAGCTTTTCACGATCGTGACTGCTGCCGCAGGTGTAATCGAAGTTGCAACTGGTTTGCTTGCTGCTAAGGAAGCCGGCGACACTGTTGTTTTTACCCTGGTAAATGGGTCCTGTCTCAGGGATATATTCAAGGATGGAGTTATCAAAATCTATTCTGGAACACAACCTGTAAGTGCAGATGCTGCAATTACCGGTTCTTTGCTTGCAACACTTACTCTGGATAGTGGTGCGTGGGTTGCAGGTGCTCATGCTAACGGTCTGGAGTTTGGACTGGCAAGTGCGGGTGTCATTTCCAAGGATTCAGGTGTATGGTCAGGTACAGGACTCGTCCTCGGAATAGCCGGTTGGTACAGGTTTTATGCCAATCCATCAGACACCGGTGCACTTGATTCTGGATTTGCATACCCAAGAATCGATGGCGCAATTGGAACCTCTGGTGCACAAATCACAGCGTCTGCAACAAACATCGCTGTTGGAGCTAACATAACACTCAGTTCCTACAGTATAACAATGGGCGCAGAGGGGGCATAAAATGCTGAGGGCCGTAGAAAGTATAAAAAGATTTTTTGTGCACTCCACCTGGACTGTTGAACATCTGAGAAGGAAACAGATTGGTGCATTGTACAGGTGGGTTAAAGTTGTTCCTGATTCTGTCAGTCATAATATTGTGACTGATGAGGGGATAAATTCTACACTTAACATCATGTTTCATGGGGCAACCCAGATAGCAACGTGGTATGTTCTGATTTTTGATACAAATACTACCTGTACTGCAGCTATGACATACGCAGTTCCTGTCTTCACCGAATCCACAGCTTATGATGAAGCCAACAGGCCAGCGTTTGTTGAATCAGAGTCAACGGCCAAAACACTGACAAACTCAGCAAGTAAAGCTGTTTTTACAATGAATGCAACTGTTGATATATACGGTGGTGCGCTTGTCGGCGGTGGTTCGTCTCCAAGTGGTAAAGGAGATGTTGGCGGTGGTGGAACGCTGTTTTGTGCAAGTAAATTCGATGCATTAAAGGCAGCTAACAACGATGATATTATCAATGTTACTGTCACAATTTCAGACGCATCGGTTTGAGAAACGTATAATTTTGACGTTTCTTAGAATTATAGAGGGGTGAAATTCCCCTCTAAATTGTGAGGAAAAATGGCAACTCTTGAAGGTGCGATAACTGAAAGTTTGTCTTTTGCAGATACTGTTGTAGGAGTAAGGAATATATACGGCGGAATTTCTGAAACTATATCAGTTGAAGATACGATGACTTCTTATGCTATTTTTGATGGTACTATCAGTGAATTAACTGAATACACTGATGCTGCTGAATCTATCTTTGTTATTATTTTAAACTCAGAAAATCAATCTTATTCAGCATTTTCTTCGGCTGCATTTACCGGCTGGGTAGCAGAGTCACAAGAAACGCCAAAATTTGACGTTTCTGGCACGTTAATAATCTCTCCTATATTTAATGCATCAGCAAAGTTTCCTACATTTTCTTCTGATGGTGAGTTAATTGTAGGTGTTGTATTACAAGGTTCCGCAACATTCTCAGCATTTTCAAACACATCTGAGATGATTCACAATCCTGTTATGGTTCATGCAGGGAACTTTCCAGTGTTTAAAAACGCCGGACAATTAAGTGTTGGTGGAAGGTTTACTAATTATGTTCTGAGGTATGAGAGATGATAACACTTGGAATAGCACTTAACACTGGGAACTTAGCACCTTCACAATACGCAGGATTGAATTTTAATTCTCTGTGTGTTTTCAATGGTGAAATTCTTGGTGCTGGTGAAACAGGGTTATTTGAGTTAACAGGAGAAGATGACAATGGCACTGATATTGTCGCATTCTTTCAGGTTCCATCTACTGACCTTGGGATACCAAAGATAAAGAAAGTAAGATCTCTTATTACTAGCGGTTATACAGAAGGTAATTTGTCAATCACTGTAATAATCGATAATGATGAGGAGACTGAATATACAATAGTTGCTTTTGGATCAATGGACACTGGGAGTGTTAAAGTTGATCTGAATAGTGATGACGAAGGAAGGTTTGTTGGGCTCCTTGTTGAGAATATAAATGGCGCTGACTTTAGTATAGACGCTATGGATTTGCTTGTTCTTCCTACACTGAGAGAACCAGCAGCAAAATCAATTGTTGCAAAGCATAGAGGAAATTTTCCTTTGTTTGTATCTGCTGGTGTTGCTGACTTTGGTGTAGCTCCAGTTCCTGAAGTAGTTGTAACTGAAGTAACACTTGATGAGACTGAGATGGAAGCATTAATTGCTGTGTCGATGAATAATGGAGGGAGTATGTCAGGTTCAGCTGTTGATATAATCGTAGTGAACAGTGCAACTCCACAAATTGTAAACCTGTATCCATTTACAACAACTTGTAAGTTTAAGGTTGCTAAACTTGGAGTTGGTAAAGTTACACTTAAGTGTCCTACAGGTTATACAATTAATGACAGTTCACCAGGTGGAACAATGTACTGTGAGAGTACAGAAGTTGCTATACTTGATATTACTTATGCTGGAAATAACAAGTTTATTGCCGCCGGAATTGATGTCTGGACAACGACGTAAGGAGAGTGTTATGAAGTTTAAGATTAATTACTTCCTATTAACTATACTTGTTATGATGCTTGCAAGTAATGTGTTTGCTCAAAGTACAACTGTACAGAGTTTTAAAGTTCCTCTTCCCCTTGCATATGGAGGAACAGGACAAACTACACTAGATGGATTAAGAACTATCATCGGTGCTCAGTCATCAAATGCTAACCTTGCAGCAATTGCTACCCTTGCAAATGGAGCTGGATGGCTGTATAATAATGGGTCAGGTGTTTTTTCCTACTCAACTCCTCCCCTTACAACAAGAACAGATCTTGGACTTGCAACTGGAGATAGTCCTGTGTTTGCTGGTCTTACACTTACTGGATACTCAGGATTTTGTAAAGCAACTGCAGGGATAATATCTTGTACTGCTCTTGCTGATGAAGATATTCCAGATACAATTTCCCTGACAAATATTACGCAGATTATGAACAGAAGTCATACAAACTTGACTGATATTGGTAATCTGACTCATGCTACAATTGATAGTTATCTTGATCAGAGTGTGAAACAGGCAGCAAGTCCAGTGTTTGTTACGGCGAAATTTACGGGTCTGACTGATGGGTATGTGCCGTATCATGTTTCTGATGCGAGTGGTTTGGCAGACAGTCCTATCCGTATCAATGGTGCATCTGTGGGAGTTGGGGGAAGCCCTGCATATAAATTTGTTTCGGTAGCTCCAACCGCCCCGGCTATTGTAGCGCTTTCCGGTAATTTGACGCAATGGACATCCCTTGGAATGGGGAGGACAACCGTCGAAGGGTTTTGGGGTATGGTAGCTCTTGATTCGTCGAATCAGTTCATGACTGGTACAATGGCCGGGGACATGGTAATCCGCGTTGAAGGGGCTACGAACAAGTTGCACTTTGGGATAGGTACATCTGGCGCGCCTGAAATGTCCATCGTAGAGAAAGGGGTCGAAATAAACGCTACTAATATAGCAGTTCGCCCAACAGTCGGAACCATGACCATCAACTCAAATTTTGCCAATGCAAACGGTACTGGACAGTACAATTCGATGGTGCTTTCAAACGGGGGAACTGATCCCTCTACGAATATAATGGGGCCTGCAATCAGTTTTAAATCGGCTGTTTATGGAGCGACCACAACATATTCAACGGGACGCATCTTATCATATTTTGACAACTCAGGCGGTGCAAATCCTGGTTATCCTGGTGCGGTGTTAGCATTACAGACGCCTACGGCGGACAATATCTTCACGACTGCCGCAGTCGTCAGGAACGGGCGATTAGGTATAGGAACAACAAACCCTACGTATCGTCTCCATCTGGATGCTGGAACCGGTGCTATTTCATCCGCCGGTAGGATATATCTTGATCTATCTGCAGAAGCAGCAAATGCCGCGCAGAGGCTTCTAAATATCACTTTCAATGGCTACACAACCGGCACAATCGGCCAGTTTTTTGCGTCGGGAAATACATTTCTGAATGCAGCGCTGAATCTCCCTGCTAACTCTATCGGTCTGACTTCCGAAGCCCCAAGTGGAACGCTATTGCTGGCTGCGGTTGGTGCCAGCGGAGATATACGATTTAACACAGGTGGGTGGGCGGCTGCAAACGAAAGGATGCGTATTTTGTCAGGTGGCAATGTTGGGATAGGCACAAACAATCCTACTGTACAACTCCACGTAAAGGGCGCTTCTGCCGCTGTATCAGTGGAGTATCCGTCCGGTAAATGGGCAACCATGCTCGCAGGTGTATCAGGCGCAGGATTCGGGTTTGCTGACACAGGATATTTTTCTATTGGGCGTATTGCGTCCCTGTATGCCACACCCACGAACGATATATACATAAATTCGTCCGGTAATGTTGGAATAGGCACTACATCTCCAACAGAAAAATTTAGTGTAACTGGTAACATTAAATACTCTGGCACAACTGGTGGACTTGTCCGTAAAACTGCTGAGGCAACATGCACAACTACAGCAGCAACAACTTGTGTTGTTACATTAAGTATCCCAACAGCTGTTAGACTTCTTGGTGCACAACTTCGTGTTGATACTGCTTTAACAGCTGGTGAGACCTGGAGTGCTGCATATTCGGGTGGATCAACTACAACAATAGCTGCAGTAGGAACAGCGGTAGCAAAGGATACTAAGGTTAACAAACTTCATGTTGATGAGATTACAACGAACACTACTGATATAACTATCACAAGAGATGCTGGTAGTTTTACAGCTGGTGGTGTTATTAGGGCTATAGTGTATTATGAGACAGTGGAAGCAATGGCTAACGCGCCATGATAAATAGGAGGTTTTATGAAAAAGATTTTTGTAGCAATTATTGTCACTATGTTTTTGGTTCCTTGCTTTGCTCATGCAGAGGATGAAGCAACCCTGAAGATGAAAGCAGAACTCTATCAAGAACGCCTTGCACGTATTGAGGCCCAGAGTATCATCATGCAGCAGCAATACATAGAAGCAAAAGCTGCACTTGAGAGTATCAAGAAGCAACTTGAGAAAACAAATAAGGAGACATCGAAATGAAAACGATAGTTGCTATGTTTGCTATTCTATTTTTAACAAGCTGTGTTTCATTGAAATATACAACTTCTAATGGAACGATAGTGGAATACTCACGCCCTATCTTTGCCACCAACGACAGTATCGAGGCTCAAGTTGGTGATGCAAAGGTAAAAATTAATGGCCAGAAGATTGATCTTTCCACTTTGCAAGCAATCGTCAACATGGCAGGCGCAGTGAAATAACAAATTGGAATTATAAATATAGGCAATGTGAGGATAGGATAATGTCAGATCAGAAGGAATATGTTGAGCTTCTTGAGCGAATAGTAAAACTTGAAGTAACAGCAAAGATCAAGTTTGAAGAGCGTGATAAGGCTCTTGAGCTTGCAAGAGATCTTGCAGATAAGCACTTTGTTGCGCTTAACCAATCGAAAGAGCATCTTGTAGCGGTTGAGAACACATTTGCATCTAAAGAGTATGTAGGAATGATGATTACTCCACTGAGGAAACTGTTATATGTTGGAGCAGGTATTCTCATAGCTGCTAATGCTCTTCTCTGGCTGGTCAAAAACTAACATGGAGAACTTATGGATAAGTTGATTGGTAAACTTAGTGCAGGTGTTGAACGGATAAACATTATAAAAGCTGGAAATACGCTTCTATCAGAGGATGATATCCTTAATATTCCTGTTGAACTCATGCCCATGCCAGTTTTGTCAGACAACTTATCTTCCTTCTTCTCCTGGGGAATAAAACTGCACGAACGTAAGACACATGAGCAAGGAAATTACAATCACTTTATGTGGCTTCACAAGCCAGGTATTGTAGCAAGTCAGAATCTTCTATACGGTGAACAGCCTATTTCTGATTACCTGAGACGTTGCAGACTTAAAATCTGGTACTTCCCAGATTGGACAACTGAACAAAGATTGAAAGTTCACAATGCTATACAAAAACACCTTAACAGGCCGTGGTATAGAAAGCTCTATGACATCCCTGCTATATTCGGCCAAATATTCTGGCACGAACTTCAGACACCTGGACTTGATATATGCTCAGATAGTGGAAGTTACCTTAAAGAAGTAGATGAAGACTATGATCTTCGACATCCTGATCCTGAACAGGTCAACATGTGGCTTGAAAAACAACCTGAAGCAAAGGTGTATGGAAGATATGTTCCTGATTAATGTAATGGTTAAGAAACGTAAAATTTTGACGTTTCTCATTTGGAGTTAAGGTGGCTAAAACAACTCGATATAATCTCTTCGGAGATAAAGAAATGGCAAAGAGGCTGACTGGATTAGCCAAAATCCAGTTAGCCAATCTTCGCCAACTTATGAAGTTTTCCAACCTTAAACAATACGGGATGACTATGGTTGATGACTCAGGATTTGTCATCCAAACGACTTCTGTGTTTGGTGCTGAGAATGTTAACATTTTCTTCCCTCCTCCAGGTGAGAATAAGGAAAATCCTCTTATTCCTAGACAGCCAGTTTACATGATGTGGGATTTAGAACCTCCGTATTGGTATGATGAGAATGATGAGGAGACTGAGATTCTTGACTTCGAACTTCCTGAAATGTTCGATGACCCACTTGTAACCGGGGGGCACTTTTTCTATGTTACAGTTCGTAATGGATATGATGCAGATGGTAATTTACTTTCTGCTAAGTTCTCAGTTAAACCAGGGGTTGATAATTATAATAATGAATATCCTGGTTGGAGTGTTGAACAGGGTAAACAGATCAGTGGAAGTTACAGGGTTGATGGTAAGTCAGCGACTGTCAAACTCGCTGCTGATGTGTTTGGAAATTGTACGATTTATGCTAAGGATTTGCAGACAGTATTGAAGAGGTTTGTTAAACTTGTTCTCTGGAAAATACTTTATGTTCCTTATGGTATGAGTGGAGCATATGTTGTTGCAGATGAAGAAACTCTTGATCCTACAGAAAACAAAGCACTTGGAGTAGAACCAGCGTATTGGGGATCAATTTCAGGTTCAATAACTCCTTCATATACATCTGATCCTGCTAGTACTCCTTCATATACTTATGTTCAGGTTGATATGGGAATATTTGTATTAAGCACTGCTGTTATTGATGGAGTTAGTTATACTCAGTATGCAAATGATTGGTGGGTAAAAAGAATAGCTTCTACAGTTACTCGTAGTGCTACTCTTACTTTTGGTTCATTGTGGACTATTACTTACAATGCAGAAGAAAAAGATTCTTGGGTAGCTGTTAAAATGCGTCAAACTTTATTAGTATTAAGTAGTTCACCACCACCTACATTTTCTCCTCCTACAAATGCTGCTGTTAATGATGTTATTGCTTATGGTTACACACCTATTAAGCATAATATATTTAAATATATGGAATATACTATAAGTACAACAAATACTTGGTATGCAGATTCAAGTCATCATGGATTTTTTACCTATAAAGTAACTAGTGAAGAACATTCTTTTCTTGCATCTAATGCTGGATATACTGCAGGATGGGTAGATGATTGTCCTTGGCTAGAAGTAAATAGTGATGTTTATACAACAACAACAGATTTTATGTATGTTCATAACAGGTCTATTCATGAATTAGCAGAAGCTGTAAATAATAATGGTAGTATTTCAGGTGAATTTGGCAAGTCACATCATGTCAGGTGTTACAAGAAAGAGAATATTTTATTTGGTGGAAAAGCTGAAGAAGAGGATATATGTCTTGTAACTTATGACTTAGGTACAAACAGCAGTGTGACAAACAAGACAAAATCTGGTTACATGTTATTCTCTGCCGATGCTACACCTGAGAAAGAATACAGCACAAATTCAAGTGGAATTCACGACTTGATAACAATAGATGGAGTTAATTACCAGTGTAATGGGCATATTGTTCTTCATGTATTTTCATAAGGAGGAGTTATGGCAAGCTCAATAATGAGTGATGTACAATCACAGGCAGCTTCTACCCAGTCATTTATACAGCAAAAGTGGGGTGATGCAAGTGATAAAGCTGATCAAGCTTTCAATGCTGCTCTTGATGCAATTCAGGATATAGTTAACCTTGGACTTCCATCAATAGCACACCCTAATGTTGCCTGGGAAGATATTGTTGCTGACTTTAGCATCTCAGTAACAAAACCGGATCTTCCAGATATTACATACACCTGGCCAGATACTCGTCCTGTGATTGGAGCATTGAGAGAATATCCGCAGTTTGACTTTCCTCTCAGTGACTACAACGCACTTAATAATGAAACCATTGCTGCTATTCGTGCAAAGTTGACTGCCGGTGGAACTGGGATTGGTGCGGATGCAGAGGCAGCGCTCTGGGCAAGGATGAGGGCAAGGAATGATTTTAAGAATGAAACCGCATATCAAGAAACGTTAAATTTTTTCATTTCTCGCGGATTCGATTTGCCAACAGGCGCACTTTCAGGCAGGTTATTACAAATTCAAACAGAGATTCTTAGAAGTGAAGTCGATACTAACAACGACATCACTGTTGAACAGGCGCGTTTAACCTTGGACAACGAAAAGTTTATCTATGAACTTGCGCTGAGAACAGCAATTGATTATCAGAAGAATTCTGTGGAAATCATTGCTACCCAGAATAAGAATGTTATAGATACTTATATCGCTGGGCTTGAAGCATATAAGACGGATGTAACAGCTGAGGCAACGCGGGTTGAATCCTTGAGTAAAATCACTATAGCTTTGTTGGAAGGATACAAGGCTGAAGTTGAGGCTGAAGGAACAGTGGTGGATGCAAAGGCTAAGGAGATTGACGCCAAAATAAGGCTTCAATTAGGAAAGGCTGAAGTAACGCTGAAAATAACTGACATTGACATTGAAGTAGCAAAGTTTGTCTGGTCAGCACAAGTTGAGATGTACAAGACAATTGCTTCTGTTGCATCACAACTTGCAGCTTCGGCCTTGACATCAGTAAATGCCAGCGTAAGTTCAGGTTTCTCTGGTTCTGCTGGTGAAAGTATCAGTGGGAATGAGAGTTATTCTTATGACCAAACTAAGGATACGAGAACAGTAGGCGAACAGCACATCTACAGTTATGATGGAACGTAAGGAGGAAGTAAAATGGCAATCTTCACTGACAAAAATAGTGACTGGCGAGAAGCAATGTGGGCTAAGGGGTCTGAACTTGCAACAAAGAAGCACGAGCGCAATGTTGAGCTTAATAAAATGGTTGAACAGATGCGAGGGGATAATCAGTTTCGAGTTGCAAATCTTAATGCTGATGTTTCAAGGGAAGAGATTGCAGCCAAGAAACCCCTGTTTGAGGCTCAGGCAAATTCAATCAACACAGAGACTGGAACAAACAAGGCTATGGCTGACTTCCAGTTACAAGAAGCACCTGGAATGTTGAAGCTTAACAAGGAAGGAATAAGTACTGACATAATGCTCAAGAAGATGATGGGCATTTCTCAGATGGAAAGTTTCATGAAAGGTCAGGGGATGGCTGGTAAAGAACTTCCGCCTTTTATGAAAGGTATTTACGGGAAGGATTATGATGAATACCTTAAAAAGACCAACCAAAAACCTTCAGTTGGTGGTGCTGTTGCTCCTGCTACTGCCCCTGGTTCTGCAGTTGCAAAACCTTCTGCAAATGTTAGTCCAACCAGTGGGAAAAGAACTGGTCCTTCCAGTTGGTTGAGAGAAGCTTCAAGATACGGACTTCCTGCTGTTGGTGGAATTGCTGGAGCAGTGTCAGCAGGTGGTTGGAACTTTGGAGCTGGTTCTGTTCCTGGACTTGTTGCCGGTGGTGCTGCTGGCACAGCGCTTGATAATATTATTTGGGGAGATGCTGGAACACCAATGCAACAAGCAACTAATATTATAACAGGCGGACTTGGAACTGGAATGATGGCACCAGGAAGTAAAGCAGCATCTACTGTTGCTGGAAAAGTTCCTGGAATCGCTGAAAGGTTGAGCAAAAGACTTACTGAATGGAAATAGTCGGAGGATCAAATGGCAAATGAATTCTTTAACAATTTATTCTCACAGCAACCAAGTTCAGTAGCTGTAAGATTTCCAAGTGAGAATAAAGCTGAGGAAAATAGACTTGAACGAGAGAGGCAGATGTTTATGTCTAATCCTAACAGGGTTGAACAGATAGTATCTGCACTTTCTAAGCAATATGTTCCTTTCAAGAAACAGGAGAAACTTTCCTATGGAAGTAATCTTGCAAAAGTCGACGCCGCAATTCCCAGTGATGATCCAAGAAAAGGAATGGGGTCAAAAGTTCTTGAGGAATCTAACCTTGCAATTTTTCTTCAGCCTGATAAACATCCTCTTGAAGTTATTAAGAATGTGTATGATCAGAATGTTGAAGAGAGAAAGGTCGCGACTTATAAATATCTTGATCAAGCACAGAAACCTTTTCTCGGCATTCCATTTACTGGAAAGACTGTTGGTAAAGATGTTGCAACGATGCCAGGGTATGAGGAGTATAGAAAGAAGAAAGAGGAATATGACAAGACACATTTTTCTCTGGATGAAATGTCAACACCACAAGCGGCTGCATTTCAGGGTTCTGTACTCGCTGGTATGGGGATGGTTGCAGAGAAACTTGGAGCTAAAAGTAAGGTTGCAAGAGTTATTGCAAAGGTTTTACCAACAGCTTTTAAAGAAGTTCGTAATCCTATGCTGAGACTTGGACTAACTGCAGCGGCAGCTATTCCTGAGTTTTGGGCATTTGAAGGAGTACATCAGCTTGTCAGTAAGTCAGATCAACTGAAAGATCAACCTGAGATTGTTAAGCAAGGTGCCGGCATGGTTGCAGGTGCGTTGTCTATGGGAGCTGTTTCGAGAGGAATTGCTAAGTATTCTGAGGCAAAAGCAGCGGCGACAATTGCCAGGAATACCGCGGCAACTAATCCTACCATTGATACCTTGTTAGAAGCTGATACAGCGAACAAGAAAGTTGGTTCTGCTTTAGCAATCATTGAAAAAGGAACTAAGCTTAATGACAAGGGATGGTGGGAAGCTGGTCCTTCTTCAGTATTTAAAAATGTTAAAGAGGCTGGTACAGGCGCTGTTGCTGCAGCAGCAAAACCTCGAGTCAGTGAGGAAATGGTTGACAGGATTCTTGGTGCAGCTGCCAAGGGAGAGCCAATTGAACAGGCGGCTGGAAGAATTGTAAATCAGGATAAACTACTCACAACCTTGGACAATATTAAGGGAAAGAAGTTCTTTGATTCATTGGTCAGTGACAAGAATGATGCTGAGGCTTTAAGGTTGAGAAACAGGTTATTTAAAGATGCAATTGCTGATGGTGCATCACCTGAAGAAGCCGCGGTTCTGACTCAGAAAGGAATGGCAAAAACAGACTTTGATGATTTACTTAATCAAAGTCAAAGTCAGGGTCAAAATATGATTACCAAGCATACTCCTGACACCGTTGTTGGCCTTAGAAATCTTGGTTATTCTGACGATACTATCAATCAACTTCCTACTCGAATGGGCAAGAAACTTGTTGCGAGAGGAGAGTCTGTTGCCGCTGAAGAAGTAAGTCACGCGAAATTTGAAGGTGGAATTTCTGAAACCCTTCATAGTGTTGATGATCCTGATAAAGTATTTTCTCTGAAGTACGAAGATCCGGCGTTGTATGGAAAGAACAAGGCTGCGATTGATGTTATTCAGAAAGATATCATAAGCAATATGACAGTAAGATTTGGCTCTGACAAAATGCTTAAACTTCCTTTGACAGATAACAAACTTTACAGACTGTTAAAAGATTCAACCAAGGCTATTGCTGAAGGTGACTTTGAAAACGCCGTTATTGGTAAGGCGCGTAAGGCAGGCATTCCCATTTCTGATGAATTACTTAAGTCAGAAGTGTCAAAATTTGACGTTTCTGGGATATCAAAAGCCAAGGAAGAAGTCGCAAAAGCTGAGAAGTTGTTGGGTAAAGAAACGTCAAAAATTGGCGTTTCTCCAAAATACATTTATGGTAAGGGTGAACCTGCAGCTAATGCCAGCGAAAAGGAATGGTACGACTTTTTTAGCTCGAAGAAGACGTTACCTGAAGAAGTAGGGAAAGAAGCTCCAAAGGATATTTCAACCCTTACAACTAAGCAACTTGCTGAAACTCCTACTACTCCTGAGGCAGCACGGACGGCGTATTCTAAGGTGGTAGATGAAAGAAAGGCTTTGATTGACAAGAGAGTTGAAGAGGAAACAGTCAAGCATAATGCTGAAATTGCTGCAGCAACCAAAGAACTTGTGTACGAACCTGCTGAAGCTTTCAAAGCCATAACGTCGGAATTTGTTTCTGATGAACAGTTTGCTAAAAGTATGAAAGCTTTAGAAGTTGATGTAAGACCTTTGTCTGAAATAGTAGAAGGTAAAGCAAAGAAGATTAAAGGTGTAGCAACACCTTCTAAGGTTGCAAAGGTTGAAAGTAGTGTTGACTTTAACAAGGAGTCGACTGACCTTTACAACAGAATGAGTTCAGGAAACATTACCAGTGATGAATATGATAGTCTGATGGACAAGTTGGTTGCTGCAACAGGAAAGACAAAGATGCTTGGATTAGCAATTGGTGCAGGGGCTTTGACAACCTTGGCTTCAATCCTTGGACCTACAGATGCTAATGCTGCCGGTGTTCCTCCTGGGGTTGTGACTAACTTTACCAAGGATATCATTGGCGCCTTCAAGAAAACATCCAAGGAAATAATGGAGGAGATAGTTGCAAAGAAACTCTGGGTTCCTGACTATGTGAAGGGAAGTTTTGAATTTGGAGATAAGGGAAAAGCACTGAGTGTTGTTCCCAGTATTATGAATGTTACCAGAAAGAAAAGAATTTTTGGGCAGGATTATATGTCTCCTAATGTGGTCGCGGACTTCTTGTACAATACCACAGGACCGAACGGCGCCAAACTTCCTACGAGTCCGATGCCTGAGATAGCACATCGCACCTCGATAGCTATGGCTCATACAGCGAAATCACTTGGCTTAATCGACGACGTTATGAAGAGTGTGACTGGTGGCGAATCTCATATGAAAGAAGTAAGTGAAGCAATGAAACCTCTTCTTGAAATGAATAATGTTGCCAGTAAGATTAGCTTTCACAAAGGTAACATTGATAACCTCGAGGATGTTATCAGTGGACTGATAAAGAAGAAAGCAAAGCTTACAGGTGCTGATGCCGAGGCAATAGATGGAGATATTTATAAGATCATGCAAATGCAGGATTTGAATAAGGAAGCTATTGATGCCTTGAAGTTTGACAAACAGGGGTTTGAAGCTAAGTGGAGAGCAACGGTTGAACCACTGGCACAGCAATATCCCAGTACAAGAATTGCCCTGGCACTTGATGGTGAAGGAATGAGTGCGGCTGATCCTTGGGTCTTAAATATGTTGACTGATGGAGAGAAGGAAGCAGTTGGACATATTCACAGACTACATAACAAGATTGCTGAGTTCATCATTGATTCAGGTGGAGAACCTATTCTATCCAAGCCATATATTCACCACGCCTCTCACCCTGACTTTAACACTAAACAGTTTGTTAAGGATTTGGAAGGGTATGGACTGGATAATAAGAACATCATGCCTCTTGCAAAGCTACATCACAGGAGTTTTGTAAGTAAGCAAATGATGCCGGACTTACAATATGTGGAACAGCAGTATTTTCCTGATATTTTCAAAAGGATTGAAATGATGGACTTCTGGAAGAAAGGTAAGTCGAATGGATGGGCAGCACATACACAAGCCTTAGAACAATTAGGCTGGCGTGGACCCGCTGACTTCATGCACTCCATAGAGAGAAGTTTTGCTCCGGAAGAAACAACCACGCTCAATACCCTTGCACGACAGGCTTATTCACTGGAAGCTGCAAGGCTTATTGGAATGAACCCGTCTCCTGGATTTAAACACTTAATGAAGCTGGAAGCCAACTGGAGTAACTTTGGTTTCAAGGCAGGATTGACAAATATACCTAAGGCATTTGATATCTACAGAAAGGATTTAGTATCCAGATCGATTGAGAAGTTGACTGGTAAACCGGTGACAAGGGATATGGAAACTGAATTGTATAAAACCTTCACTCATGCGGGAAACATTTCAGCAATTATACAAGACTTTGGCTTGTATGAAGCACCTAAAGGATGGCTTGAAAAATTCTCAAGAGGATTGTCAAATTACACAGGTGGAATTATTAACAACACTGAGAGGTTTGATAGGGCTATGAGTTTTGTAGGTTCTATGGAAATGGCTGCGAAGCAGGGTATGACAGCAGAACAGTCTATTTATTCCTTGTATGATACGATCCTGAAAACAAACTTTCTCAGTGGAACACAGAACCCCGCATGGCTCAGGAATCCAAAAGTCAGGGCTATGGCAATGTTTCAAGGAACACCGTTCAAAATTGCTGAACAACGTGCCCTTCTTGCTTGGAGAGCAGGAAAGTCTTATTCGGCTGCGGCAAAAGAAACCTGGAATCAGATGCAAAATCTGAGGGGTGAAATTAAGGAGGGAGAGCAAATCTTCAAGTTTGAATTAATCAAAGATGCTTTGGAAAAGGAAAAGGATATTTACGGAATACCTTATGCTTATCAACTTATGCGAAAGATAGTTACTATCGGGACCTTGATAACTGGTGGTGCAGCGTTATTTGATGCTGACATGGTTGGGCATACTCTTCACCTTCCGTTTGTTAAGAAGGAGGATGGATTAAAGCTTAACTTGAATCCTGTCCTGAGTGCAGCTATGGAAACCAGTGCAAAGGAAGATGAATTCTGGGTATCCTCATTCTTTAAGAAGTGGATGGGTAGTGGAGTTGTAGCAGCTACAAAAGCATCAAGATTTTATGAAGAAGATATTCCTCAGATATATAGAGGAAGTAGGTGGCGATACTTCTTCGGAGTTCCAGCTTCGAAGGAAGAGAAGTAAGAAACGTAAAATTTTTGCGTTTCTCAATAAAATTTAAGGAGATGGAATATGGCTAACATGGTATGTACAATCACTGAGTTTAATCACAAACCTGGAATAGCGAAGATCAAGGTGGCATGGTTATCTGATGATGCCGCCGGTACTGCCAGTGGGCAAACGGTCAACGCCTATACAGGGGAATTGATCAGACTGGTAACAAACCCCGGTGCTGCTGCACCATCTGATAACTACAATCTTCAGGTTTTGGACGAGGATTCTGAAGACGCCGCAATGGGTGCTGGGTTACTCAGAGATACAGCAAATACCGAAATGGTACTGGGTTCAAGTCTCGGTGCTGTGTTTGAATCCAAACTTACATTCAGTATTGCAAATGCTGGCAATGCTAAGAATGGAGTTGTTTATCTGTACATAAGGAAGTATCCTTTGTACTAGGAAATTCTTATGAAAGAAAATCGTAAAAGGAAAAGGAGAATTGAGGACATCATAGGAGGAGTCGTGACTGAGAAAGAATTCAGGAACATAAAGGTGTCAGTTATTTCTGGAATTATTCTGCTGTTCATAGGCACTGTCGGAACACAAATAGGACTGGCCTGGAAAGTACAACAAAATCTTGTACAAGAAAATGCTAAGTTAAACTCACGACTTGACTTGATTGCTGAAACGAGACAAAAAGATGCTCTTCGTAGTCAGGGAAATATGCATGATATGGCAACTGTAATTGATGTTGTCAGGGATATGTTGTGGTGTCATACTTACCCTAAGATGAAGAATAAACCTTATACATCATTGGCTGATAGGATACCGGATATTCCAGCAGATCAGAAATCTGTTATTAATCACCATATAGGTGATGTTCCGTTAGTCTTTGAGAGAAGTAAGTAAAAGGAGAACAAGATGAATAAGCCCTTAGAGATAATCCTGCATCATTCAGCAACCAAGGACAGCGGTACTGTCAGTTGGAATGCGATACGTCGCTACCATATTAACGAGTGTAAGTGGAATGATATAGGTTATCACTTCGGGATAGAATTTATGGAAGACAAAGGGAGTCCTGAAGGAAGTTATGAAATTCTGATTGGTAGGACACTTGACCAAGACGGGGCACATACCACTGGGCATAATAGCAAGGGTATTGGTGTATGCTTTGTAGGGGATTTTGACCTAGTACAACCACCAATTGGTCAGTGGAAAGCAGGACTTAAACTTGTTCGCTGGCTTTGTAAGCAGTTTAGTATTCCTCACAGTAACATTTATGGCCACAGGGAATTTGCACCTAAGACATGTCCAGGTTTAAAATTCGATGTAAATTTATTTAAGGAGGAGTTATAATGAAAAAGTATAGGTATCTTTTACTGACTATATTTATTTGTTTGATGTTCTGGATATCACTGGTAATGACTGCGTGCAGTGCATATGCAGCATCAGATATTACCTTGACATGGGATAAGGTAACTGGGGCAACACAATACAAGGTTTACAGAAATACAACTGATGTGTTCAATGCAACTGTTAAACCTAACTTAACTGTTGTATGTGATACTCAGTTGTTTACCTGTGAGGACAAGGGACTGACAGATGGAAAGTATTACTGGGCTGCGACGGCACTTGATGCAGCCGGAAATGAATCTGACTTTTCCAATATTGTTAATTATGACACAGGTGATACAACACCGCCATCCGCACCAGCAAACCTTGTTGTAAAGTCAGTAACAAAGGTTACGATTACGACAACTATTAACGTGGCTAAATAAAGGAAAGGGAGGTTTAAAAACCTCCCTCTTTTCCTCCACCCTAAAGTCTAAAAGACTGCGTTACATGCTCACGCTCAGGTGTATTTAATCTGTGACTGCTATGTTATTCAGTGTCCAATGGAATCTCCACCTCCTTTTCCCCTGTTTCATTCTCCATATCTTCCATAAGCTTCTCGAGGTCCTCGTCCTCTTCTGGAAGAGGATTGGAAACATCAAGACCTGTATGAGCAGGAACAGGTTGAAGGCCAAGTTCCTCGGCAATCAACTTCAGTTCCTTAATTTCATCAGGTCTGTCGGCGAAGTCAGCAAAATCATTGTCCACAAATGCTTGTAAGTCGTATTTGCTGAGCTGTGCCACGATAGCTTTACCAGCTACCCTTCCGATAATCTTTTCGCTGAACTCATCATACTTCCAGTCACGTTTCATTGTCTTCCTCCTTTAGGAATTTTTCTGTTATATCATCAAACAACACTGGGATGGAGTGACTAAATCCTGCCAGCATTGATAAAGCCAGTTCACGCATTTGAGGATGAGCGGCTTTAGAACAGCGAAGGGAGAAGAAGTGTCTCCATTCACGAATGTTACAGGTCATAACAATCTCTGTCTTAAGGCTGTTGGGAAGGACAGCACGAGCTTGCTGAGGTTTCCATTCATTTTTCAGCAGTTCAAAGTAATAATTCTCTGCTTGAAGCATAGCCATATTCCAACTTACATACGCAGGATCTACTGGCATTTCTATATCACTAGATTTAAGTCTGTCATATTCTTCGTAAAGCCAGACAGGAAGAATGACTGTTATCTCACTACCAAACTTTCTGTTTGAATAATTACAGTAACGAGTTGACTCCTGAGAATATGACGCCAGTCTGTGTCTGACAATCTCATGAGTCACACCACGATCAGTAATTATTCTCACTGAAATGTTAACATGCTCAAGGACTGAATGATGTCCACTGGTTATCAAGTTCTTGACAAAAGTTGCAGGATTACTTTCTCCTGACGAAAGATAACAAGTTCTTCCAGCCCGTTCAATCTTGTTAAGAATATCTTCTCCTTGAATAGGATCCTCAAACATCCAATTTTGCTTAATAATTTTCATATCCTTACCTCCATTGGTTTTAAGAAACGATTATTTTTGACGTTTCTGACTCCTCATTACTTGCAGGAAGTTCAATCAATCCCTTTGCCTTTAAGGCTTTTTGCTGAAGTATCCACTCGTTATCGTAGTACCATATTTCTCCTGACTCATTATGCGGACCTCTAAACCCCCGCACAACTTTACCTGTGCGTTTGGCAGTCTCGATAACATTATCAAACTTGTTAGAATCAATATCCCTCCAAACAAGCTGCATAAGTTCTTTCTCTGTAATATGTTTTCTGGTTCTGATAATCTGCATTATTAACTCAACCTCAGAAGTTACTACAGATTTTCCAATAGCCTTAAAAACAATTCCCATCTGAATTTCTGTATCCTGAATTTCTTTCATAGCTCTTTCAATATGCTTCCATTCAAGGATAAGGTTATTTGACTCAGAAGCCGCACACGTAACAGCTAGTTTAAGGATGTATGTAGGTTTCCTTGAATACCACCCATTAAACGCTGCGTCTTTACACAACCTTGTTGTATCCATTTCTTCATAAGAATTGTACCATTCATTCCAGTTGTGATCTGCTTCCTTGGTGAAGTCGTACTGTCCTGTGATTGTGGAAATTAAGTATAAATCCTTACAAAGTTTGTCTCTTAACTCCTGTGTCCGTGGCGAATCTTCTGGTTTTGCCACCTTCTTAGCTCGTTTGTCAGCCCAAATAAACAACACCCGACTTGTAAAGCCTCCACCAATAGCTGTGGATGGTAGACAGGAGGCAAGTGAATCTGGTGTTGTCGCTGCTAACAGGTTAAGATAGATTGAAGGAATAGTTGAATTTCCAGAACCTTTTGTCCTGTACTTCCAAGGTAACTCCTGGCAATCAAATAAATCTGTTAGTAACACCAGCATCTTGGTGTTTTCTTTCTTCTGCCCAAGAAAGCTTTCAAATTCCCTCGAGATAATACTTAAACTTGAGTGCCTGAGTTGTGTCCCGTCAGGCATTGTAGCATCTGTTGCACAGTTTTCAAGGTCTTGTAACAACGCTTCCTTTGTCACCGCATCAGCAGATGTTATGATATCTGGCACGTTGCTAATCAGTTCAACACCAAAACTAATCGACTGACTCTTTCTTGCTATTCCAGGATCTGCAACTAACACTATGTACAGGTTTGGATAATACTTCAATCTCCCATACTTAGCAAAGGTCTTCTTTCTCAGCGCACTTGCTATAACAGACATTCCGACCCATTTATGGAACACTGTAGCTGCTTCAGTGTCTGAGACATATTCCATGTAACTTTCTATCCAATCACTTAGGTGCCGTTTCATCTTCCAAGTTCCAGTCAGCCATGATATGAATACTGCGTCTTGTCTTAGGGTCATTGGACAAAAACACAAGCTCACTTTTCAACTCTTCAAGACGTGCTAACACTAACCTTACATCCATTACGTCAGGGTTCAGTCCTCTCAGGTATTCGATTCCGGCTGTAATTGGAACTATTACAAATCTGTATTCTATTACAAGCTTGTCGTTATTCATTATCCTTAGTATATCAAGTCTTGTCTGGATGCAGGAAATTGAAGGAGCCTTTTCAGCTGCATCAAGGTACTTCTTTCTGATACTATATAAAACCTGTTGGCGTTTTAAATCACTTGGAACTGCTATCACTATACTCCGAGACATTTTTACCCTCCTTACAACAAGTCGTATTCAGTTAAAAATATTACAGGAATACATAATTCTATAGCACGTTCTATTTCCTTAAATGTACCCTTACTATTTTCACTGTGAGGTAGAATATGAATAGTGTCACTTACTTCTAGCCATGATATTGAATACCTGTAGTAGTCTTCAACAGTCAGAGTATTGTCATAAAAATGAAACTGATAATCAAGCCACGGACAGAAAGGTTCATGACCTTCCTTTAATAACTTAACACAGTACTTTGTTCCAGTGTGAACATTGTTTAATATCTGAATTATATTACCAGATGAATATGGACCTGCAACGTATATTCTCATTTTAATAACTCCTCGTGGTTGAACTCTTCAAGGTCTTTCCAATTCGGACCGGCCTTAAAATCCACCTCAATTTCCATTTCCTCGTTGTTTACAAGGATTACTTCTCTCATACACTCGACCATCATACTGATAGTCTCAGCACGCTTTTCCTTTTTACTGATAACATAGACACCATCGTGGAGCTGAAGAACCATCCAGAGATCATGTCCATATTTCTCATACATCCTGACTATTGACCTGTTCATAAGGTCGCCGACTGTTGACTGAGGAATGAAGGAGTAAGATGATCGGTACATATCATCTCCGAGTCTTCCAAGAAATTTATGTACTCTTCCAAAAAGATTAACGAGTGTACGATCTTGCTGAAGTTTCTGTTGAAGTCTTTGATACCACAGACGAAGTTGCGGCGTTGTTCTGTGGTATAATTCTTTCAGCATCTTTGCATCTTTAGCACTGCAACCGAGTGTTGCACTGATTGCTGCTATGCCGGAGTCATAGTTTCCAGCGTGGCGGATAGTTTTACCTATTTTGCGCTGATCCTTAGTTATGGCATCAACGTATAAGCCGAACATCATCGAAGCAGTTAGTTTGTGAATATCAAACTTGTGCTTCTCATCGTAAGGTGCATTACGCCTGTTAACGAAAAGGTTCTTAGCCTTCATGTCGTTGATGAGGTAAGCAACAACGACTGCTTCAGCCTGAACGTAATCTCCGCAGATGTACTCGTATCCTTCTGGTGCTGTGTACATCTTACGAGCAAACTCAGGTATGTTCTGTAAGTTTCCACTTCCATAAGGTAGAATGATTGATTCACTTGAACTCCATCTTCCGAAACTTTTTCTTCCTTCATCATCCACATCCTTGTTGTCCATCTTCTTACCAGTGATGTTGTAGCTGGTATGGACGGTATCGTTAGGGCTAAGGTCGATGTCAATAAAACTGGTTTTGTACTTAATGTATTTCTTGTGCTCAATAATCAAGTTGAAGATTGGATTATCAGGCACAAGAGTTGCCAGCTTTTTCAACGCTTCTTTGTTAGCAGTAATCTTTTTTGGCTCGTTTATACTTTTCCTGCGCTTGTATTGCACAGGAAGTCCGAGGTCAATATACAGTAGTTGTTGAAGCTGCTTTGGAGCATTGTAGTTAATATCCCTGCCAAGAGCGCTGTGTAACTTCTCCTTTGTCTCTGCAATTATTCTATCGCACTCCTCACTCAGTTCCTTCTGCACACCTCTGTCAATGTGATTTCCTTGCAACTGCATCATGATAGCAGGGTCTAACTCTGACATTTCAAACTCGAAAGTTGACCGGACTTTCTGCCTTTCCATTTCCTTATCAAGAGCAAGAGCTATACCGTGTGTACGACAGCAGTCGAGCGCATTATACAGGGATTTGTTATCCTCTGCTGTGTGCTTCCAAGGCGCGACGTCCAGTAAAATTGACGCAAGGAAACCTAAGTCTCTTGGAAGTTCAGGGAAACAGCAGTGGGCTGCTAACAAGGTGTCCATCCACATCTTCTTAATCAAAATCCCGTGGTTCATCAAGGCAACGGATTTATCATAAGAAGCATTTTGTATAATTATCTGCTTCTCTGTAAGCACTCTGCCTATCCAGTACCAAAGTTCCCTTTCATCATTTTCAGGAAGGCAAGGAGTTTTACCCTGCAAAAATTTTACTGACATTGCAAAGTGTGGAGAGTGGGCAAAACCTATCATGGAGATATGGCAACCTGGTTGAACAGTCTCAACATCTGTTGTTATTCTCCACTTGTCAGGGTCATCCAAGATTTCCTGGCAGTACTTGATAAACATTTCCTTGGTTGCATTCGGTACAGTTATCGTTGGATCTGGTGAAAGTCCTTGGAACTCTGAATGGAAACGGGCCTTTCGTAAGTCCAGTATTGTGGGAAAGTGAAGCTTCCATTCATAGTTAACCGCTTGGGGATGGTAAGTAGGAATTACCTTTTTCCCTGGGACTAGAGTACAGGGTATTGCATACCCTCTAAAGTTGGATATTTTCTTCTCTCCAGTCAGCGCCCATAACGCTATACCACCGAGAGCTACAAGGATATTTGCTTCAGATGCTTGAATTTCATCTTTGAGTTGACCAATCCAGTTTAACAATTTCCCTGTTGGAATAGTACACTTCTTGTCCTCAAAGAAGAAATTCATTTTATTTCCTGGTGGACGTTCTCTTGCTATGTTGCCAACCAGACACTCTGGTCTGTTAATCCCTGCCTGGGATAACATACTATTTAGTGTCCGGCCAGCAGCGCCAACAAAAGGTTTACCAATTGCATCTTCATCCTTTCCAGGTGCTTCACCAACAAAGAAGATTTTTGCATCATTGGGACCTTCGGTGTTTACAATCATTCTTTCTTTCCCTCCTCTCCTTCAGTAACAACTCTGTAAGGTATTTCAATCAAGGACTTTGCAGAATTATCAGCTGCCTTTTTACACTCGTTGGAAATATCAACGATTGTTTTAGCTGCCCCACAGCCAGAACACATAAAGCCCATCTGGTGATGAAGGGAACCAGCACGACCAGTAGGACTCTGGATTGCACCTATAACCTTGATGCCAAAGATAGGTGCGAACTGGATGCCACCACATTCAGTGCAATGATAATCATCCAGTTCGTCAAGTTTAATGTTCAAGTTCATCGTGTTCTCTGCCATCTGTAACCTCCTTTTCAATAAGTTTATCTACTACAACTGGTTCAAGCAACTTTCTTATATCTCCAAGAACACAGAGAATCATGAGCTGAATCCTATATTCAGGAGAAAGTAAAGCTACGTCTGTGTTTCTAAACTCGTTATACCTTTCTTCGATTTCAAAATCTTCAACTAAATACATCCTGACCTCCGTGTGAGAAGTGTCAAATTTTGACGTTTCTTGGAACAATCATTCTAAGAAGCGTAAATTTTTGACGTTTCTTACATTATTTCATTAAGTTTTTCCCATTCCATAACCCTTGACAAAGCTGTGGCATAACTTTCAGGTGCTATATCACACCCAATAGGAAACATCTTCATTTCAAGTCCAGCGATAATACTGGAGCCACTACCCATAAAGGGGTCGTAGATTATACTTCCTGGAAATGTTGTTCTGCCGATCAATTCCTTAAGAAGAGGGATTGGTTTTTGTGCCTGGTGAAGTCGCTCACTTGATGTTACAGGTTGATATTGTAACCAATCTGATCTACCCTCAATAACCAGGTTTGAGTTTTGGCGTCGAGCGAAAAGGAGTATCTCATAGGCTGCGGAGAACCAATAAGCTGGATTGTTGTTTTGCCCAGTTTCATTTTTAATCCAGATAATAGGTCTGTCACTACAGATCCAACCAGCCTGTCTAAATAAATCTCTGAGAGCACAGAAATTAGTTGGACTCGTAAAGACAAAAGCGTGGGCGTTGTCCTTGCAGAATCTGAAAGATTCCTGTGCCAGTGCTCTGTATTGCTTGATAGCCTCATTAGGGCTGTCCTCATACTTAAATCCTGCAGTTGATAGTCCACCTGTTTGACCTCCTATACCCATAGCATTTTCGTCTATGTTTATCCCATAAAGAGGGTCTGTGAGTAACAGATCAATTGATTTTGAAGTCTGATGAAGCATGTGTTCAAAGGCGTCGGCTTGTTGAATGCTGAAGCGTTTGGAAGTGTTAGATGCAATTTTCTCCTCGAAGGTTTTAACTGCATCGATCATGCCGGACAGCCGCTCCATCCCTTTCGCTGCCTTTCGAATCTCGCTCTTTGTTGAACATTCTTTAAGACTTGGGAATTGGTGCAGAAAGTCAGCGAGTTTTAAATCATCTGAGATTGATGCCCTTGTCCTGCCTACTAAGGCGGCTGTCATTTCTGTTGTCCATCCCATTCCAGCTTTACCACTACAACTCTCTCCGTATTGCGCCTGACGCATCTTGTGAATTTCCTCAACAGCCATCAGTTCTTCTGCAGGAGAGAGAGCTTTTCGCTGAATGTTTTCTTCTAATTCTATCTCCCGCATTATTAAGGAGTCTTGTTTATCCTCATAACGGGCGAGAATTTTCCTGCCACCCAACAAACAAGCAGCCAATCGCCGTCCTCCAGCTATTAATTCCATCTTCCTGTTAATAACTATTGGCTGCAGTTGACCGTATTTGTTCAAGCTTTCAAGCAACTTCTGCACTTCACCGAGGTCTTCTCTGACTCGCGGAAGTTCATCTTTGACTATGATATTGGTAGGATCAATCTCAATCATCTGTAAATCGTGGGACATCTGAATCCTCCTCTTCGTCCTCGTCGTCTTGATCGCCTCCTATCAGACCTCTGAGTGCGGTTAAGTCACCAGCTTTAATACCAAGGGATTTGAGTAAAGCTTTCTCTTCATCACTTAGTTTAGTGGTGTTTTTCCTGATTGTATAAGTTGTTATTTCGAGTAAGTCTTTTGCACGTTTCTCCCTGTACTTGCGAATGAACAGGGTTTGTTCTTCTTCTGAAAGAGCCATGAAGTCCTCATATAAATCTTCCAGTTTTGCCATTAAGATCTCCTTGCAATAGCCGCATTTGCCCAGAAGACAGCTTCCTCAAGCTTGGTTAAAGCAAGAGATTGTTCGCGACTGTCTGGAGTATTAACAGCAATAAACTCAGCAAAACCTTTGGCTATATTACGAATTATTTCATACTTTTCTGGTTGGTCACCAGATGGTGAGTGATATGTAAAGCGTATTTCAAGTTCTTCTGGAACTAACATAATTACCTCCTTTAAAAGATGCTGAGTCAGCCTCGGGTAAAACGTGTGCTTGGAAAGGGGGTTGAGGCCGACCCAGCGGGTTTATGCGAGACTTTTAGCTTCCGATAACCCTTGTTACGTCATTGAAGACGCGACCCTGGTAGGTTCTCATGCCGACTGTCAGCATCACGGACAAGCCGATCCATTCGCTGTTCTGGAGAGCAGACACAATGGCCTTAGGTGTGGAGACGTTGATCTTCATAGCCTTTCCAAAATCATTAAGCATGTTGATCTTGGCCTGACGTTTCGTCTGCTTGCCGGAGGTTGTCAGTTCATTTTCATCACCAAGTCTGGGCAGCCAGTTTTTGTACTGGATTGTTACGCCGTCGACTGCGGTTTCATTGTCAGTCATAAAACCGCCGTTGTCAACAAGGGTGAAGACCCAGATGATTGCCTGGTTCTCAGTGTCGAGTTTGACTTCTGTGACATTGGCGTGGTAGTTGCCCTGGGGAATAAGCGGAGTGGGTTTGTATTCACTTTCAGCGTCGAAGTCACCTTCAATATTGAAGTCTCCTCCGAAGCCGGCGTCCCCTTCAGCAATCTCAGGAATAAAATCGTTGTCCACTTTCGTTTTGTTATTCTGCGGTTTCTGTCCCATTTTTTAAATCTCCTTTAGTTTTATTTTACTTGGCTAAGGGCTGCTTCTTCTTTGCCCCTGTGAGATAAGCCATTATCTCTTTGTAGTCATTATCTACGAAGTAGGGGAGTAAGCCCTCTTTACCAGACAGCCGACTACGAGCGTTTTTCAAACCTATAGAGATGGTTTGAATTAAATATCTTACTCTTTCACCCTCCTTTTTTGTGCTTGTATAGTACACTTCATCGAAGTATCCTGGCATACGAATTGCCAGTTGGCCTGTCATAAGAGGCTTGACTTCAAGAATTGCACCAGTTTCTTCATCCTTAGTCACATCCATGTGAGCTATGACAATGATATTGCAGTTCCAACTTAATACCTGTCTGAGTTTACCTTCTATCAGGTTTCGTACCATCTGATAGTGTACGTTCCAAAGAGGACCACCAGCGGCATTTCGCTTGGGATCAAGTTGCAAGGAACGCTCCATTGCTATGTCCATCATTCCAGTCATGTCGTCCAGAACAACGGTTTCATATTCTCCGTTTGCTACCTTAGCTCCGACTTCTTTGAATTCCTTTTCCAGCTGCACCCAACCTTGTGGGCCGAGAGGAAATTGTTCATAGTCAAAGTCGAGACCTCGGTACAGGACAATTCCGCCGCTGAAGTCAAACACATATCCCTTAGTAGGGAACGTGCTGGCAAACACACTCTTGCCTGTACCAGGAGAGCCAATGACTAAGACTTTGTAATACTCTGTGCTGACTGTTACATCAAGTGCACTTTTCATTCGTCCTCCTCCTCTACATTCCACCTTTTCACAATGAATCCTGGAATGTCCTGAAGAAAGAGATCAGAATCCTCTGGGTTTAGAGGTATCGAGCGGTTTGTTTCACAGATTCTTGAATATTGGCAAAGCTTGTTGTAGTCATAACAGCGATCAAATTCCGCCGGGAAATAAGCTTCATCCCAGCAATTGTAAATGTCGCGGCAGGTACAAAGGAAGCTGTGTTTCCACTTCTCGAAGTCGGCGTCGTTGAAAAGCTGCGGACTTCTAGCAAAATCAATTGTAACCTTGCCATACTCACCTGTGACCTTACTCTTTCTTGATGCTGTCTGAGCGATGTTGACAAGAACACCTTCGGGCTTTCTCTGCAATACCCTGTCTGCAGCATAGGAATATCCAATGACTGCGGTGTTCCTGTGCAACCTTGTTGATATGAAATTTGGTTGCTGGCCTGTGGTCTTGTGCTCGAATATCCAGAAGTTGCCACCGATTAAAGCCTGTAAATCAATCTTCCCAGTGAAAATTATGCGAGGCATTTTGCCAAACATATATAGTTCAAACTGGGTGCTGCGATCAAGTTCCAGCGCAAATACCTGCTCAGTTTCGATGACTTCCAGAAATCCTTCATCTTGCTGATTGAATACTATGTACTGAAGGAATGTTGACGCACAGTTTTCAAAAGTTCTGTAATCGTCGTAATACTCGAAAACTGAGGTCTCCTTATCCCACACTTCTTTACCCTTGTTAATTGCCGCTTCAATAGCGTGCTCACGCTGAGTCCAGCCAATTTCCTTAATTGTGCTGTAGAATCCTTCCATAAAACCATGAAAGGTTGCCCCGTAGCGCAGAGCGGTGGAGCCTTTTGAGCTAACAATTCCAAGAATATTTGCGAGTTGAAATTTTCGCTTGCATTGTGCAGCGTTCTTTCGCATCGTATTGTCTACGCGCATTTCTTCTTGAAACATACACATCACCTCCATTGGCGATTACCAGAAGTGTAAAATTTTGACGTTTCTTAAAAGTCGTGTTGGAGACAGGAGTGGTTCCGTTCAAACCCTTGTGACCTCGAGGACAAGCGTCCTCCTGCCTCCGAACACTGGAGTAGTGAAGCTTAGATCTTGACGCCGAGTTTTGCCAGGAGGGACTTGGCGACTGCCTGTTCCTTCTCGCTGAGCTGACCGAGTTTCTCCGTGATTGCGGACTTGGTGATCTTCTCGCCAGCGGGTGCGCGTACTGTCCAGTCGCCTTTCTTCAGGCCATCGTAAACGATCTGAATGGATTTCAGTGCTTCTTCGCCTGTCTTGCCGGCGGCTGCGTCACCGAGTTTCTGGCTGAGGCCGTGCATTGAAAGGTTGAATTTGATGCTGTCGCTCAACTCTGCAAGGTCGTAGGTCGCGGACTTCTTCGTCACGCCCTCAGTGATGGTGATAACGCTGCCCTGGATAGATTTGGTCAACTTCTTGGTCTTCTCTATTGCGGGTGCTTCGGGTGCGACTGCGGGTGCTGCTCCATTTACTGCTGTGTCTTTCTGCTCTTCTGACATGGTGAAACCTCCTATTAGGAATATACCCCTGCATACGCTGGGGCTTGTGTTACCCTTGTTAAAGTATAAATTGAAATACTGATTAAATTCTCCAACACACATAAAGAGAATAACATATTTTAACACAGAAAGCAATAGTTATTTTTAGTTATCAACTTTTAGCATCCTTGTTATTAATGTCAATTCTGATTATGTTATCGCCTATATAATAAGCAGATATTTTGGTATTGTTATCAGTTATAACAATAGCCTT